>ENA-ORTW01000069-ORTW01000069.1-human-gut-metagenome-genome-assembly--contig:-NODE-69-length-150762-cov-20.646234_pt1 | contig 150762 bp, 125 predicted proteins | sample MGYA00242072_ERZ509193 | MGnify/ENA primary metagenome ERZ509193 (study PRJEB26280, sample SAMEA2338813) | human gut metagenome | biome: human gut; feature: human-associated habitat; material... | reverse complement strand
TATTAACATTAGAATGACCTAGCAACTCGCTGACAGTTTTAGCATCAAAGCCATTTTCAATACAAACAGTAGCGTATGTGTGACGCAGTAAATGAAAATTAACGTTTCGTATTCCACACTTTTTCAGGACGGATTTAAATCTGTTCTGCATTGTTCTCGGTTCGATCAGCTTGTGAGTTCCGGAAAGAATATAATTGTTTTCATTTTGTCGCCTTTTGTTAAGAATGTTTACAAGAAAGTTTGGTATTGGAATTTCCCGCTCTGATGTCCTGCTTTTTGGTGAACCAACAATGATCTTTGTTTTTGAATTTCCAATTTTATCATTAATACGTTGAACAGTTTTTGAAATACGGATAATGCCACTCTGCAAATCAATATCGCTCCATTTTAAAGCACAAATCTCGCCAATACGCATACCGCTGTACATAGTAAGCAGTATACCAATGTTTGTGTTGTTCAGATTATTAACTAAATGGTTTTGCAAGTTTTTACGCTCGCTTTCGTTCAGTACCGAAATTTCATTCCTTTGGATCTTTGGCATAGAAATACTGCACATTGGATTACGCAAGCCATACTCCTGCTCTGAATACTTAGCAATCGAACGCATTGCTACTATGATATCGTGAACAGTCTTGGCTGACAGTCCGCTATTTCTGTCAGATTTTCCATATTTCAGAAGATATTCGATAAAAGCGTTGATTTTCGGAGTATTTAACTCACAATATTTTATCTGCTCAAAATACGGAATTATATGCTTAGTCACTATCTTTTCATAACAGCAATAGCTAGACTCCTTAATACGCAGTTTGGCACAGCCTAACCATTCAAATGATAACTCCTGCAATGTTTTACAACAAACAGTAGATGAGTACTTTTCAGATGTTGCATAAGCAGAAAGCATTTTCTCCTTAAGTTGGGCAAGACTTCTTGAATACAGATACCTATACTTCAGGTTTCCGTTATCATCTCTTCCAAACGGAATACGCCCCTCGAAACGTCCGTCTTTTCTCTTGTAAATGTTCATTGTATTTTTCATTTTATCGCCCTCCTCGTACTGAAATTCTGACGGCTGAAAACTTTATCAGCCGTGTTTTTTTGATAATTTTTTTTTATTTTGACTTTACAAAAACCATTTGATGTGATATAATGTGCTTAAATTCTATCACATTAGTCAAAATAGCGATCAAAATCGCCTTAAATAGTCTTTCGCAAATGTGCAGATTTTGCGAAAGAAAAACAGCTGATCTATGCAGTCACAAGCACAGATCAGCTGTTTTTCTTTATTGTATATCCATATGATTTTCTTCTTTCTCCCCCAACTCCATTTTCTTTCTCCGAATAACCCTCATCAGTTTTCTGTCAACTATGCTTTGTAAGTCTTTACGATCGTTGTCATAACTATCCTGAATACACCTACTAAGACTAACAAACAAACTAAAAATCGTATTCGCAAGCAGATCATTCTCAAACTTTGCTATGTCGTCCAGCATATCTCGTGCATACTCATTGCCATCGTTTGCGGACTTTGTAAACCATTCGATAGCTTGTTCCTTATCCTTTGTAAGTCCCGCTGCACCGAAAAGATAGATCTTGCCGAGCTGATAGCTTGACCACACATTTTTATCTGCGGATTTTTCAAAGCAGTCTACGGCTTTTAGAATATCATACTTTTCTTTTTGCAAATAAAGTTTACCGAAAGCATACTGTGTGAATTCGTTATCTTCGGCTGACAGCAAATACTTCTCTGCTTTATCCAAGTCCTGCAACACGATATCGCCTTTGAAATATATCTTGCCGAGCTTGTAACAGGCAAAGGCATCTCCGCTGTCGGCGCACTCTGTAAGCATAGCGAGTCCTTTGTCGATGTCTTGATCTAAATGCTCACCCGAAATAAGTTCAAGGGCAAGAAAACGTTTTGCATTGATATTCTCAAGCTTTATTGCTTTTTCAAGTAGCTTTACAGCCTTTTCCTTATCCTGCGGAATATGTTCACCAAGCAGCAGTGCCTTTCCGTACTCGTACAACCCATTCTTGTTATTCATCTCAGCGGAACGTTTGAAGTAATCTATAGCCCTATCCATATCAATGTCAGTTCCGAGACCCTTTTTAAACATAGAGCCCAGTTTGTAATATAGGTTATCATCAGCCTGCTCCATACTTTCGAGTTCCAGAAAACCCGATAATGCGGCTTTATAGTATCGTTGAGCGGTTTCCCCACCTTGACTTACATATTCACCTTTGCTGTACATTTGTGCAACAGCATAGGAAGCATATGGCTGTCCCTGTGCAGATGATTTCTGATACCACAAAAATGCCTGCGACAGATCTTTCTCCACGCCGTTGCCATAGTAATATAGGTTGGCAAGACTGAACTGAGCAAACTTGTTTTTCTGTTTTGCCGATCTTTCAAACCACTCAAAGGCTTTTTGATAGTTCTGCTCCGTACCAAGACCATAACAAAACATTTTGCCTATACGATACTGAACATATGGCTTTAATTTCTTTGAGTTTGGTTCTATTTGCAAAAAGCCCTGCAAAGCCTGTGTGTATTTTGCAATAGATATTTCTTCGCTTTTTTCGCCAAGCTTGTCGGTAGAATAAAGCTTTCCGAGATCGTAAACAGCCAAAACATTCCCACGCTGTGATTCAGACAACAAAAGCTGTTCAGCTTTCTTAAAATCATTGAGCTTAGCGTCTTTGCCATAGATAAGCTTGCAGGCTTTTTTGTATTGATCGTTCCATTTGATATAGTTTTTTATTGCCGCAGCCGATTCATCAGTTTCTTTCTCTGCCAACGGTTCTGCTTCATCAAACAGAGGTGACATATTCTGAGGCGTATTATCAAAGTATTCATCATTTGGTTCAGATCCTTCAATTTCAGTATTTGCATCAAATGGTTTCATATTAAGTACTGTACGAATTATCATATTCCGCAAAGGCTGAAAAACTTTGTTAGCAGACAGTTCAGGAAGTTCCGTTTCTTTCAGAGTATACGTCTTGTATTTCAAGCGTTCAAGACTACACCATTTGTCATAGAGCTGCCGTATGTTCTCATCTTTTGCAAGCTCTGAAAATATTTTATTGACGGTTTCCTTTATCTCCTTTGGAAGATAGCCGTAAACTTTTTTGCCTTTCACATTCAGTAATTGGATATATAGTTTTCTGATAAGTTCTTCAAGCTGTGGATCTGTATGATCATTACTTGCGATTATATTTACAATGCTTTCAAATTCGTTTTTGGAAACCGCTTTCAATTCATCACGGCTTACTGTCTGTTCCTGATAAATGCTTTGCAGATCATCGTGAAAAATATCATTTGCAAATGCTGAACGTATCTTATCTATACCCGCCTTTGTCAGAAATCCTTGCTTTGGATTTGTTGAATAAACAAGCAGGTGGATATGCGGATGATGAGTAGTATCGTGGTAAGCGGCGTACCACTTCAAATTGCAAAGAGGGATATTCTGTGCTTTTGCAATATCTGAGATATGCCTTTTGACAAGCTCACGCCAAGCGTCCGAATTATCATAGCCAAGCCTTACTGCATCTTCACGGCGAAGTGAAACAACGTGTGACCAAACATTGCCTTTATGTTCAGCTATCTCATTTGCCGCTTGATTCAGAATTATAGGCTCGTCCTTTTCGTTAAACAAGCCGTGCGAACCTCTCTTTTCAACGCCCGGACGCATAGCCATATATCCGACAAAATTCTGTCGGTTTCCAACCACGTCTGCATTGCGTTCTACTATCGTGCTTATCAATTCACCGGCATTCTCAATGGTCGGCTCTCTTTCATAGTCCTCATACTCAAGGTATCTTTTGGATTCAGGGAAGTCGTTTATTAGATCGTTAATAAGCTGCTTTTGATTTTTAGTTGCATTGGCATTTCTGTCAACAAATTTTTGACTTCGTATCTCGACTGTTTCACGGGTAGCAATATACTTTGTATAGTTTCTTCGTTTAGTTTTGTTTTTCTGATTTCCGCTTTTCAGATAACGGCTCGTAACGATAAGCTGCGACATTTTCCCCCTCCTTTATGATAAAAAATCACCCATAAATTACCGCTCACTACATTTCCCCATCTAATTTTTACATTTCGCAACACAAAATATTTTCTTGTGCAATAATATATATATCACTTATCACGGAAAATCCATTTTGTTTCTTGGGTGCTTAGTCTTTAAGATCTCTTTTTGCTTTGACGATGTAACGTGCGTGTAGATCTGTGTCGTGGTTATTGAACTGTGACCCAACATTCTTTGTATGTAACGAATGTCCACGTCCTCTTCCAAAAGCAGAGTCGCAAACGAGTGACGGAACATATGGGGCGTTATGTGCATTTCAACACCGCATTGACTGCAATAGAAACTCAGCATATTTCTTACGGACTGTTCTGTCATTCTTCTGCCGAGCTTATTGACGAAGAAGTACCCTGACACTGAGATCTTATCTTCAAAAAGCAGTCTGTACCTTTTAAGTATACTGAGAACAGCCATATTTTCCACGGGTATAAGGCGTTCTTTTGAACCTTTGCCGTAAAACTTAACGGAGCGTCCCAATAGATCAACATTTTCCGGTTTAAGAGTACATATCTCAGCTATTCTTGCACCTGTGGCAAAAAGCAATTCGATCACAGCGGCATTTCTGACGGCACATTTCATTTGGTAAGCACTTTGGGCTGAACCTATCTGCTGATAAGAAAAAGAAATTATCTTAGCGATCACGTCGAGAGGTATCGTTTTTGGCAGCAGCACAGGTTCTCTGATCGAAGTTTCAAGCTTATCAAATGGGTTAAATTCTATGTAGTCTTGCAGCAAAAGAAAGTGGATAAAAGCTTTTAGAGTAGCAAGCTTACGCTTTACGGTTTTTGGTTTGTACTTTTTATTCAGGCACTCGATGTAATCCCACAATGCTTGTTTTGAAAGCGTATCGGAAAACAGTGCATACTGCGAAAGGTCAATTTTGTATGCACGAACAGTTTTCTCGCTAAGTTTTTTATGGTAACGGCAATAATCAAGAAATTGGTCTACAAAAGGTCTATATTCAAACATCAAAACAGCTCCTTAAAATTTTATGAGGCAAAGCAATTTGGTCAACATTCACAAAAAGCACAAAGGCTTGCGAATAAAATTGCTTTTAAACCTACCTTATATTATATCAGAGTTGTTCGCAAACGACAAATTTCGACAATTTGTGAGAATTTACAAAAATCTTGGGATGTGATTGACTTTTATGTAAGAACGTGATATGGTGTTATGTATAAGATGATTATTGAAGGATAACTTCAAATTATCGGAGGGAGAGATTAAATGACAAATAATAATTCTTTAGATGATTTTTTAGAAATATACAATAATATAAGCATGAATGAATTAAAAACACTTCCCTTATGTGCGGCGGAAAACATTTCATCAGATTTTGTTAAGATACCACATAGTACCTTTCTTCAAGAAAAATATGTTTTGGGTGGAATAATGAAGTATCTTGACACAAATAATTTTCATGGAAGTGATAAATTATTTGATATATATATTGAATTACAGAACGAATGTGGTAAATTGTTTAAATGCAACTACGCTGATGCTAGAACTTTATCAGGTCTTAATGCAATAACTACTCTTCTGATGGCTTTATTTAATATTGGGGATACAATATTAATCACTTCACCAGAATATGGCGGACACTCGTCGATGAAAATTATATGCGAACGATTAGGTTTGAAAGCTGAATTTTTGCCCTATGATTATGACGCAAAAGACTTCGACTATTTGGCAATTAATAGTTTAATCTCTAAATATAATGTTGATGGAATTTTAATAGCTTTATCTGATATGATAGAACACCCCCAATTACATAAAATTAACATAAAGAATACAACATTAATTTATGATGCTACGCAAATCTTAGGACTAATTGCAACAAACAATATAGAAAATCCATTCAACTGGTTTTCTGATGAAGATAATTTCATTTTGATGGGAGCAACACATAAAACAATACCTGGTCCTACATGTGGATTAATAATGACTAGAAATATAAAATTAGCAGAAAAAATTGATTTGAAAATTAATCCAGATTATTTGAGAAATGTTCAACTTAATAATGTGACATCTTTATTATTTTCATTATATGAATTAGATGATTTTGGAAAAGAGTATTTTGATGTTATGCGGTCTTTTATGGATACTGTCGCAATAAAATTAGAAAATAACAAAGTAAAACTTATTAAAACACGTGATGGTCATTTCTCAAATACACATCAATTATGGTTATCTTTACCCGAAAAAACAATTGATATTTTTGAGAGAAATTCGCTTATGTCTGACGTTTCTTTGAATATCAGAAGGCGAAAAATTTATGATTCACAAGGGGTAAGGTTAGGTTTCCAACAAATTGCACGTTTTAACTGGGGAAATGATGAAGCTGAAACAATTGCAGAAATACTAATTTTGTTAATGAAGTCAAAATGTAACTTTAAACAGATTTCAGAAAAGATAAAGAAACTACCTCCAAAAGAAATACATTTTACATATGACAAAGCTATAACCGACAATGTAAAACAGGTATTACATAACAGTAATATACATTGAATTTACATCTTTCGATTCTAACACTTGTAAATAATGAAAAAAATGTTGTTTCTCAAGTTGTTTGCTAATATCAGTATTGTTTATTATTGACAAAAGAGTTAATATGCAATAACTAATAACTTGTGAAATAGATGCTTCTGTCATCAAAAACTCTAAAGATTTTTTTAATCGATCTATACGTCTATCGTTTAAATAGTTTAAAAGAGCTTTTCCAATTTGAACATTAATCTTAAGATTGATATCGTGGTTAAGTTCTGCAAACAATAAGGCCTTATTATAATATGTTAAGGCAAAATTATAGTATGCTTTATTATTTTTACATTTGATTCTGTAACACTCAGCTAATTCAAAATAATAATCCTGTAAAATACGCAATTGTGAAATTTCCAAATCATTTATTTTTTCTTTTAAAAATTTAATGGCTTGATCCAATGTACTGGACTGCCGTTTGTAAATATTTGCAATATGTCTGTATACATTATATTTTACAGTTTCATTTGCAATTAAAGGTTCTAACTTATGTAACGCCTCTTCTGGATCAAAATTATTATTTTCGAAAATATCAATTGAAACTATTGAAGTAACAGCACGAACATAGTACTTGTTGCTTATGTCATTTATAGTCAACAGTTCGTTGAATATAAATTTTGCTTTTTCTAATTCTCCTTGATGTCTTAAATTATGTGCTAAATAAAATTTTAATTCATGTATATTCTTTTGTCCCCAATCAGTATTTATCAATAATGTTTCAAAAATTAAATTTGAATTATCATACTGACTTGTCAAATGATAATAATCAGCAATTAAAAGATTCACCTGGAAATCTTCATAGGACATATTTTCAGTAATAGGAACATTATATTTTTGGTATAATGAATAAAAAAGGCCGTATTCACCCAATTCCAATAATGATTTCATAAAAATAATTATTATTTCTCTATCAATAACATTTTTATAATCAAACTCCATTAAAAACTTATTATACAATTCTTTAATTTGTATATATGATTTTTGCTTTTCCAAATCTCTCATATAAATAAGTAATTTTTTAGAATCCTTACATATTAATACGTCGATTTTTCTCGCTTTATTCGGGTTTAATTGTATCTTTCGAGATATTAATTCCATTTGATGCAATAGATCACTTTTGTAATTATCTGAAATCAGAAGAGTATTTATAAGCCATGCCGGCACATAATATTTTTTATCATTAGTGACAACCAAAATCTTCTGAGCAATTAAGAAAGAAATATTGTAATCATTTAAAATTGATTTAACAACTTTTTTTTTAATTTTTCCATCCATAAGCGTTAAAAGACATAATTTAAGAAAGTCGCCTTTTATTTCATCATTTAATTTAAGGTATTGTTCCAACCAATTAGTTTGTTCAATAATGTTTTTAGTTTTATTATATTGCTCACAAATAAATTTAATTGTAGCAGGCAATCCGTTAGATATTTTGAATATATCATTAGGATTTATATCAGAATTTCTTTTTAACAGCTTGTTTATAAACTTTATGGAATCTATGTTTCCTAATCTTTTTAATTCATATTCAAAAATGTATGATTGATTTTTTAAATTTGATATAGAAGAATTACTATCCAACGTAATAAAAATTAATTTGTGTTTATTGTGTATTTCGTTATTCCAATCCGATAACATTTCTGTTATTTGCAAATCTATATTAACATAGTTAGCTTCTATTACAACAAATGTTCTTTTGGACTTTGCTAGTTTATGTAAATAAATTTTTTCGTTATATATTTCGTTTTTCAACGGATACTTATTATTTATTTGATCTATTATTTTGATTTTATCTTCGCTGCCTAAAAAGTAAAATTTATTTAATGGATATTTGTACTTTCGAAATAATTTTGAAACCAATGCTTTTTTTCCTATTCCATCTTCTCCAAATAGTCGTATCCACATCACAGCTTCTTTTGTGATTTTCAATGTATCAATCTGATTTGTAATTTCACGATAAATTTCTTTTCTATCTACGAAACTTTTGTTATCATAGTTATAGACGTTAGGATCAATTTGTGAAGAATCAATTGATACTACACGAAAGATAAATGGAATCATAAAAACAAATGCATCTACAAATGCTGCTAAACCCGAAATAATTGCCAAAACAATAGTATCCATATTTAAAGTAGATAGTATTGCTGCTAAAATAAAAATAATCATTCCAAATATAGAAAGAACAAGTTTTACAATGTAGTTCATTACTTAACCCTCCGATAATTTGAAGTTATCACCACTTGATAAAAAAATTAGCTCATCGTATCAATTTAAAAGATACAATGAGCTAATTTTATCATCAATTTCTCTGATACCTCACCGCCCTTTCAAAATTAATAACCCCATTTATCTTCCTGACCTCGTCAGTACACATAGCCCTAAGCTTCATCATTGTTTCATCATCAATATCATTGATTGCCGCAAGCATATGTGATACTGCACCAAGTTCGACAGCAACCTTAAATAAGGCACGGGACAACCTCTGTTCCGTGCCTTTTACTATGCCCTCGGTTATTGCAGTGATCTGCGGAGCGGCATATTCCGCTGCCACGCTGTCCTTGTTCAGCAGATACCCACAATAAAAACGTATCGCCTTCTCCATAAACTCCGTCTTTGACTTGCAGTTGTCAGTCTCATAAAGCATATCGATCTTCTGCATTGTCTCTGGGAAAACATAAAGTGGAAATTTCACCTTGACATCATCACAAATGCCTGAACGTTCGCTTTTTTCTGATGATTTTCTATTCTTTGACTCCATAAAAAACTCAACCCTCGCTTTCTGACTCCATTTTGCAGATATCTCAAAACACTCGCAAATACGGCGAGCTTTGCTCGTCCGTTGTAAGCATTTTGGCGGCTTTGACACCAAAATTTTAACCTGCAATATATTAAATGCCCCTCAAACCCACCCGAAATCATCTGATTTCTTCCAATCTAATTTCTGCGACAAACGTCCCACATTCGCCCCGATTGCCTTTAGGGTAAAGTTACCCCACTCATGCTCTGAAAACGCCACACGAGGGCACACGGTGCGAACCGTGGCGAATTACTGCTCGGACTGCTTTTCCGATTCATCAGGAGCAAGATTCTTCGGCTTTCTCGCAGGCTTTCTATCTGACATCATATCAATAAAATCTCTCACATTCTGCGGAACGACCTTGCCGTAAAGCTGATCCGCATACTTTTCAAGCTCCGCCGCAAGAGTTGTGTTCTTCTGCTCCAGATACATTTCTATCGCCGAGAGCTTTTTCTCGTTTACACTTACAGTAACTGATTTTTTCAACCTATCACACTCCAATAAAATTAATTTTCTAATGAGCTGTCCTCATTCAAACTTTCAATAGCGTCAGTCACCTCCTGTGGATAATCCACTCCCTCATAGGTACACCAGCTTGTCCAACCGCCGTTTGAAACAACTTCTTTTGTCACATAGCCGCAATCGGCAGAGGAGAAAATCACCTCTCCGTTCCCAACATAAATTCCGTGCTGACTCCCGTCAAACACCCCTATCCCGATAACTTCAGGCATAGTATCTATACCGCCTTGTTTGGTATAAACCAATGTGCTGTAAGCAGAATCAAACTTTTTATCGGTCGGACTGTAGTTCAGATACCCCAGCACAAGCCCTGCATTATCCGCATAACGTATTCTGTCAGTTTCATTCCTTTCACCAATAAAACCGTTCATATATCCCCAGCCTGAGATGTAAGCATTATCAGCCCAAGCCGCAAGATCGGTGCAGTTCTTTGTGCTTTCATCGCTGAACATATACTCGTTTATGGTGCTGTTCATCACCCAAGTGTAGGTTCGCATAAATTCGTCGTAGTCTATTTCTAATCCGTAAGTTGAATTTATCGCCGCAATCAAATCGCTGTCATTTGGAGCGACAGCAAACAGATTTGCATATGATTCGGCATTGAAATTCTGAACATCTTCAAAGTATGACATATATATCAACTGAGCCTTTATGGTCTGAGAACGAACTCCTGCACTTGTTATAGCGTCCTCGATTGCCTGTCCTTGATTCTGTATATTTGTTATCTGTTCCTGCTGTTCACTGCTAAGTCCGGCCATTATTGCGGATTCGTTAAACAGACTTTTATCAATTTCGGGCGGCTCAACTTCCATACTTCCCATACTCGAAAGTACAGCTACGGGCAAACACATAAGTCCGAGAAAGCCAGCGGCAATACTTCCAATCAGAACAAACAGTTTCCCTCGCTTATCTTTATCACCAAGAATGTATATGGCTATCTTCTTCAGCGCCGCTCCGACCGCAGCCGACATTACACCACCTCACGGACTTCAAATTCCGTAAACACACTCTGAGTTTTCATTTCCATATCGTGCAAATATTCCAACGCCCCTCTCTCCGTAGAAAACAAAACGGGTTCGCCATTTTTCTGACGAACCCAATCCTCAAATATATTTCTGCTGTTTTCGGCATAGCGAGTTTTCCATATGCCGTATTTTTTCTTCTGCAATTTTACCGACCTCCTATTGTAGTCAAACTCAAATTTTACACCTATTGCGAACAGTTTTATCTACCCCCCGCCGAACCAAACAGTGCCGCCTTGTAGGCAGGGGCAATGACCTGCAAAAGATATCTTTCATTACCGCATCTGTAAAGGCAAGTACCTCGTTCGGGATACTTGATAAGACTGTACTCCGATTCATCTAACTGCAAGGTATCGATGAATACAGTCGGAGAGATATTACCCGGATTGAACAGGAAATGATGTGCAGGAATAGAAAACAGCGGCTTGGTGAACTCCTTTATCTCAGGCAGCAGAAAGTCCTCGATATTCTGACTTGCCAGAATAAACGAGGACTCTTTCTTACGCACACGTTTCATACCGTTACGAATATATTCTATCGCCGTCATATTAGTGAGGAATAAATACAGCTCATCAACTGCCGCAACAGTATTTCCCTTGCCTAAAAGCTGATCAGACATATATGACAAGATGTTGAACAGCAGAGTATCTTTCAGCCGTTTGTTTGTATCCATAAGACCTTTTACTCCGAAACAGATAAACTCGCCGTTCTTGATGTTGGTGCATCCGTTGAAGTACTTCGACTCTGCTCCTTTGCACATACTGTGCAGTCCAAGACAGATGTTCTGTAACATTTCTTCGGTATAGAGATGTTTCTTCCCGTGATCGAATGCCATAAATTCCTTTTCTATGAGTTCGTATAGATCGCTCATAATCGGATAATCCTCGTTTTTCTGCGTACTGAAATCCGTAAAATCATCTATGCCGAATCTTGCGTACAGCTTCATCAGCATAATTTCGATCGTATCTATCTCTGCGTCTGTGAAGTCCTTGTACGCTCTGAAAAAATCCTTGAGATAGCTGATGTGCTGACTGAGCCTTGTGACCTTTCGGAAGGGTTCCGGACTGTCATCTGTGGACCTTTCTCCGTCTGACCACGCTTTCGGTTCAAGAGGATTTATCATAAATTCTCCCGACATCATATCAATATACGTTCCGCCAAGGTTTGAACATAAGTCTTCGTATTCATGTTCAGGGTCTAAGATCAGAACACTTTTCCCTGCCTCACGCTGATTGCATAAAAGCAGTTTCATCAGATACGACTTGCCCTGACCGCTGTTGCCAAGTATCAAAATGTTCGAGTTGGTTTTGTCCTCGGTTCGCTTGTCAAAGTCAACAAGAATATTCGTGCCGTACTTATCTCTTCCAACATAAAAGCCGTTTTCATCGGTCTTGCCCGAATAGTTCAGCGGATAAAGATCAGCCACAGAGCTTGCAGGAAGAACACGTTCAAACTGACTTGCAAACACGTTATTGCCCGCAGGATGAACAGACAAGAACCCCTCTTTTTGCCGCAAAAGCAAACGGTCAACAGATATTTTGGAACGTGTAAGCTCCATTTGAATATCGGCTTGCAGTTCTTTCAGCTTGTCCTCAGTACTTGCTTTTAGCTCGATAAACACGGCTGTATGCAGGAGCGGCTCTTTGTTCCTTCTAAGCTCCGACAGCAGTTCTACCACATCGTCGATGTTGTTCTGAGCCTTGATGCTTTCGTTGACGTCATTTGTGGTGGTCATCATATGGTTCTTACGCATTGCCTGCTGAACGATCTTCCTTTGCTCCATGCTTGTAACAAGTCGGTTGTAGATACGGAGCGTTACACCGTTCCTGTCCGCAAGGTGAGCAAGTATAGCCGTTTCTTCCGTACTTGGCGGATACTCCGTCACCGCCCAGCAGGACTTGTAGAAGTTTCCGCAGATGTAGTGGTCGGTGTAAAAGCGGATCACGCCCGGCATGGTGCAGTCGAAAAAGTCCTTTGCTTCCACTATCTCAAGCTGCTCATCAGACAGTTCTTTTTTCTTCTGCTTTTTAGTTCTCATTTGTTTTCGCCTCCAAATCAAATTCGATTTCTCCCTCGATATCGGGTATCTCATCGCCTGAAATGCTTGTTCCGAAATACAGAGCAAGCATACGCTTGATATCAGATTTGCTCATCCGCCGAGCTGCAAATCCGTGTTCGGAAATCGCTTTATCCACTCGGTTGATGGTGTTAAAGATCTGTTCGTCCTTTTCACGTTTGAACCTTAAAGCGAACACAAACTGTCTTGCAGAGGACATTTCAAGCTGGATCTCGTCAAGGAAATCATAGTCCGCCTGCAAGAGTTTCCGCACCGCCTCGTTCTGCTCCGTCTGCAAACGCTTTTTCACATACATTTTGTTTGAGTCAAAACACTCGCAGGAGTCAAGAGCAAGTATCTCAAGGTCAGGTATAGTGCTTAACAGCATCATAAGATGATGTATCTTCACGTTGATGTTAGCCGCAGACAGCACGGAAATATTGGTCGGCTCTACGCTGAAAAATGCTATCTCAGCTTTGTCGGTTTTTACTCCGTATTTAGTAAAGCGTTCAAGACCGATAAGGCCCTGAACGCTGTTTTTGATATTCTTCATTTAACTTTTCCTCCATAAAAACAACTGCTGCGAGGTCAGAAAAAACCTCACAGCATTGAAGATATAGTCCATAATTGCAGTTTCGTCGACCCGAAGCGAGAGAAACGCAAAGCAGGCGGTCGCAGCAAAGGGCAGGACGTTCCAGAAGTTCACCAGAATCACAACCGACAGAATTATCCCGCCGCAGATTATGATAAAATCCCGAACGTTCCAAAACCATAGTTTGACGTTTGCTTTTAGGTTTTCGGGGTAGATGTAGGTTTTCATTTTGCTCCTCCTTTCAGCATTCCAATAGCCTTAGCTCCCATAGAAACCGTATGGCTAACAGACATCATATTGACTCTCACACTGGTATCCAATCCATACATCTGAGCTATCCTCGGCACTTCGTTTGCCGACAGGCATATCCCCACCGCAAGCAATGGGTGCTGAGTGTAAGTCAGAAGACCGATATACAATATCGTTGTCTGCAAAAAAGCCGTCAGACAAGTAGCGATGACCTGCTTGCACCAGCTGTAAAAGCCGTCGGTGTAGCCCCTCGGAACTCCGAACATATACAAGCTCCCGACAGCTATCTGGCAAAGCATTATGCCGCCTCGCTTGATGTTCGCAAACACGACCTTTACCGTGCAGTAACCGAAAAGTATGATAAAAAACAGGCTAAAAAGTGAAACGTCAGATGCAAGAACATACAGCACAGAAAGCCCCGAATCGGCTATAGTGCTGTATGTGTCAGACAAAAACACCCCAAGCAGATCGTAGGAAAATGAACCCTGTAAGGCTATGCACAGCTCGTAAAGCCGCTGTGGGACTACCGCAAAGAGAGCCGCCGCCATAAAGCCTTTTATCACATTCACACAGGTCTGCCTGATGTTAGCCGCTCCCGACTCGTATGCCATAGCAGTGTCAAAAACCGCCATGACAAGACCGCAGACAAAAAGCATCCAACCGAGAGCCTGAAACAGACTGACAAAGGTCCTCACCCAGGCAAGAGAGAACAGATCGGTCGCCGACTGATCTATGAACATAAAAAGCTCTGCCACCGCACCGTAGACCTTGTTGAAAAGCCACTCGAACATAATGTCCCACACAGCGTCGGATATTGCGTCTACCGCTCCGCCTATGGTGCTGTCCCACAGGCTTGATATCCCGTCGCCTATCCAGTCGATAGCGTCAGATATCCAATCAAACAAGCTTATCACCTCGTTTCTCGGAACGATTTGTATTAGTTATCTCTCCCTTTATGCGGTACAGAGAACTCCTCCGACCGCCTTGTGGATGATAACGTGGAAACCGCTCTAATAAATCACGCTTTTCTAATTCGTTAAACGCCCGATACACCGTGCTTTTGTGTATGCTCAGATCTTCTGCTATCCTGCGTACAGAGGGAAAACATTCTCCGTTTTTGTCCGCACGGTTTGCCAGATAGCAGTACACAGCCACAGCCTTGTGGCTTAGCCCTAAGTCGTATATCCTTCTTGGAAATATCAATATGCATCAGCTCCTTTTACGTTTTAACAGTTGTCTTTTTCTTTGCCGTCAGCTCCTCATATTCTAACGTGCTCTCTTTTTTCTTCTGCGGATATTTCACTTCAACGTCTTTTATCAGTTCGTCACGCTCTTTGTATGAAACGGCACGGGCTGTCTTATCGGGAAGTTTGTATTCTTCTTCAAACTTGATACCCCATTTGAAGAACAGTTTTAACTTGCTTATCATCGGGTGTGTTCCTGTTTTCATAACGATAAACTGTCCTTTCGGCATAGATTTCAGCTCGTCCACAGTCATAAGGGGTCTGCCTATCATCTGCAATGACTGGCTTTTATCTCTGCCCTGTGAAACCGAACCGCTTAATACCGTCTGTTCGCCCAAAGCTTTTGAAAGCACCTCTGCACTCTGACTGTTTGGTGCAAATCCGCCGAACACAGTAAGCTGAGTGTTGTCGGTGATTATCTCCATACCCTGTTTTCCGTAGTTCTGTTCAAGCTGTGCAAAGGACTGTATTATTGCCACGATGGTTATTTTTCTTGAACGTCCTGCGGAGAACATAGATTCAGCACCCTCTATCTTAGGAAAAGTTCCAAATTCGTCGCAGTAAAACATAACTCTGTTTTTTAGTTTTCCGCCGTTTTCGTCTGCAATGACTAATATCTCACGATATAGCTGTTGGATAAGCAGACTGACCATAAAGTACTTGCTTGTATCTTCTTCGGGAAGAACAATAAAGATAGCAGACTTTTCATTGCAGAACTTCTCAGCGTCTATCGCTGTTCCAAAGCACAGCATTTGTTCAAGTTCAGAATCAAGAAAACTGTTGAGCCTTGAAAGTGCAGTCGACATTACCGACAGCATAGACTGGTCGGACGCATTCAGAGCCGCTCCTGCAAGCCATTTGGCTTTGTGTTCGCTGGGAAGCTTGTCCATAAGCTTAGAAAAATACATTTTAGGTTTTACTTTCGGGTCTGGCTGATATTTTGCGAGCAAGTCCTGAATAAGCTTGAAAACCGAAACGATATGCCGTTCATTTTTGTCACCAAACTCAGCTAAAAGCAGAATAACAGAGGCAAGCAAGCCTTCCGCTGCGTCGTAGAAAAATGCGTTTTGACCGTAGTTTGAGCTGTCACCTCCGCCGATATTGATAATTGTCTTTGCTGTTATCTTTGCATACTTTTCCGCTTTAGCCTTTGATGATAAATCCGTTTTGTCCTGTAAATACAAGTCCATATATTTGTTGACAAGATGCAGGATATTGTTCTCATCTGAGCGTGTGGGATTTCTCAGATCAAGCACAGAAACATTGTAGCCGTAATATTGGCTTGCAATAGTGCCATAATTTCGTGCCACATCTCCCTTTGTGTCCGTACTGATGAACGACATTCCGCTTGCACAGGCAAGTTCGATGTTAGGGTACAAGAAGTATGCGGTCTTGCCCACACCCGCAGCGCCTATCATAAGCGTGTGAACATCGCCGTCATCTACAAGAGCAACAGTCCTTTTACTGTGCGTCCGACACCCTACCACTGTACCTTGAACAGTCGGCAGGTTCTGACCTTTTCTCCACATCTCCGGCTCGAATGGCAGAGGGATAAAAGTACGCTTTATCTCAGCTTTTGTCGCCCACCTCGCAGTTCCGTGCTGTCCATTGCCGACTTTTTTTGCCTTTATTCCGTTAAGCGACTTGTTGTCAAGCAGATTTACTACCACTAAAAAGGCAATGAAAATTACAACAAGTACGCCTATCAAAATCATCTGTTTCTCATTCAAAATTTCATCTCCGATCTGTATAAAATATTCTTTCTTTTGTATTTAATACGACAGTTAGTTTGTTTTATTCAAGGTATTGCAGTGTGAGGCGGAGGGTATCGCATCAACCAAATTCCATAAAAGGTTCAGGTTCGCAAACGATGTCCTCAGATTCGATATGTTCTGCCACAGGTTCAGACAAAGTTTCTTCAACAGATGATCTGACAGCCCTATCCGCAAGCTGATACAGCAGTTTCGCCGTATTTATTGACTGCTCACGGGTACGGGCGGTCTGTCGCAAGTCCTTTAGCACTGTCTGAACACACTCCTGCAAATTCCTTTGTTTCTGTGCCTTTTTGCCCTTGTCGGTATAGGGTTTATAACTACCCTTGAGTTTATGTTGAAGTCTTTCAAACGCTTTACATTCGCTGTTAATCCGCTCACTTTTGGGCATGAAAAAAGCCGAGCCTGCCAGCGCATACTCAGCGAGATATTTGTATTGCCCGTTCTTAAATGTGGCATAAATCTGCGAGGTCAGCTTATCGGGACGGCATTTTAGATACCCCAGTTCGCTTACTTCTTTCAGATATTCGTCTTTCCTTTTATGCGGAACAGCAGGCAATGGCTCAACACCATTCTGAGATTTCAGACATTCGTTCCAGTCCTTAAACTCAGGTGCAAGACGTTTAACGTTTGGGTATCCGTTCTCATGAAGAATATCTCTAAGCCTGTCCACCGCCTCGATTCCTCCCTCATCGTTATCTACACAAAGCACAATTTCACGGAGGTTAGAATGATTCTTTAAAGCCGTTAAAACGGCATTTTCATACACTCCGTTCATTGCAATGCAGCTGTGCTTTTGCCAGTCTTTCGGATAAAGCGTAAGAAAACTCATCATATCTATGGGAGCCTCAAACACATAGAGCCTTTTGCTTTCACCGAAATGTGCAAAGCTGTATCTTGTGTCAGAACCTTGACAAGTGATCCTGAAACTATTGCCGTAAGAATTTGTTGAACGCTTGCTTGCCTGCCTTGGAACGCCGTTTTCGTCAACGCCTACGAACACCGCATTGTGATGTTCCTTGTCCTCATAAAGCGTGTGCTGTTTTGCAAAATGGCTGATAATATCGGGAGAAATGAACCTCTGCTTTATCAGGTAGGCATAAACCCTATGCATATTTGTGTTTGCCTCGGGAAGTCTGAACTCTTTCTTTTCTTCCTTTGCCGATACTTTCGGCGGACTGTGGGACAGCGGAGTTACCGTCTGTCCTAACAGCTCTTGTACCGCCGTCTGAAAGTCCATGTCATAGAATTCCTGCATGAACTTTATCGCTCCGCCGCCGATTTGATTTTTGTGGTCGAACCATTTTGACCCACGGATAGTTATACTGTCGTGCTTGCCTGAGCTGTCGTAATATATGAGCTTATGCTCTATGCCGACACGCTCAAGCTTTTCACCACGCACACGCAGGTATTCTGCCAGATCTATGCTGTTGGCAAGGATTTTTTGTTCGTCTGTAAATGGGATATATGACACTTTATCACCTGCTTTCTGTTTACTAGGGTTGATTTTTCGAGGTTGGTGTGGTATAATGGATAATAACATAAATCGAAATTTGTAGGAGATAGCCATGAAAAGTAAAATTATCTATTGTCTGAATTTTCTCTGGACGAGTTTTATTGCATTTTCATTTCCAATATGTTTCGGCTGGATTTTTCTTGATATAACTGGACATTCAAAAGGCTATAGCTATGATTTAGGCTCGGAGAAAGATGTTTCTATTATGCTTGGCTGTATTGAGCTACTGATTTGGCTTGCTTTATCATTTCCCTCAAATATCTATGTATTTCGGAAAACATTGAGTAAAGGCAAGGCATATCTGCTTATCCCTATCGTATTGTATATAACACTTGCTGTAATTTGCGTAATGATTACACATGGTGGGTGGACATCATACGCAAAAGAAGTATTTAATATATAAATTCTGATTTATACTCCCCAAAACCAAAGGGCTGAGCCAACCTCAGCCCTTTTTTCATTTTAAATCAGTACTTCACATTCTCCGCAAACTTAGCCATCAGCTGTGAAAAACTCTGCCTTTCCATCATATCCGAACTGAGAAATGCACCCGATACAACGGTAAGCTTGTTTTCACTCAGCACAGCATAGGTTTCTGTGTATCCGAACTGAGTCGCCATACCGTCGGATTTCTGAACAGAGCCGTACTGCTGATACTTGCCCTTTGAAACAACACTGCTTGTCATTCGGTAACTCGAAACAAAGTCATCTTCGGTGATACCGTTCATCTGAGCAGCAGTTTGACTAAAGTAATGATCCCCTAAATTTTCAAGGATATATTTCATGTCGTAATCAAGGTTACTCTGACTTAAATCGACACACAGAACATCTATCATACCTCCGCCGTTTTTGCCTTTGAGAGATATTTTCTGAATACCGTTGGAATCGTCGTTCTCATTCTCAAAAGAACAACCTTTCATCGCTTCAGTAACGATTGTAGAAACGTCCACAAAGCTGATATTTGAGTCAAAAAACTCCGCAATAAAAGTATTAGACTTCACCTGTTCTTCATCGACGGTACTTTCAGCCTCCGAAGAGGCAGCCGCACTTACTGTCGGTGCGGCTGTTGTGACCGTTGTCTGCTCGGCTTTGAACGGCGGCGAGATATTTCCGCAGCCTGTAAGGATCACCGCAGACAGTACGGCGAATATAAGAATATTCTTCATTTGTCATACCTCCTTACACAATAGACCATATATACAGCGGAGCGGTAAGGGTGAATATGAGGCAGGCGAAGATTATCGCAACAGGAGTCCATTCTATCTGTCCGTGCTTGCGGTAGTCCATATACATCGCACCTATCTTCACAAACAGCAATACCGCAAGGATAACATCAAGGCACGGAAAAACAACATTGTTCACCACCGACACTATTTGCGATCTGGCTGTGTTCCAAGTGCTTGTGACCGCTCCCGCAACATCGCCCGAAGCGTAGGCGGTGGTCGTAGGCATTGCGGCAAAGCAAAAAGCCCCTGCAAATGCCGCAGCCATTCTCTTTGTTTTGGCTCTTCTCATTACACATCATTCCTTTCATTATTCTTTCTGCTTGCAAATATTAAGGACAAAAGCATTACAGAGCCGATCATAAGATAGATACATATGCCATTGTCTGGTGACACACCTGTGTGAGGGTTGTCTGTTGTGACTGTGTGAGGCGTGTCAGGCAAGCTTGGCTTAGCCTCGTCCACCATTATGACTATGGGCGTGCCGTCTTCAGCAATCACTGCCGCATCTGCATTTTCTACGGTAACATTGCCATAAACGTCGACTGTAAATCTGATGTCGTTTGCAATTACATATCCGTCGGGAGCGGCGATTTCTTTCAGCGTGTAATTTCCCACAGGAATTTTGGTTACAATATGATCCGTGCCGTCGGAAGTCCATTCATCAACAATATTTCCCTCAGAGTCAATGATCTGCATTTTTGCTCCCTCAAGCTCGTTTCCGTACACATCACGCTTTGAAATCTCAACAGTAACAGGCTTGTTTTCCGCAGTTATCTCAATAACCTCTCCGTCCTCTGCAATGCTGACAGCATATTCCTTACCGCTAAGAATATATCCCCTTGGACTTTCTATCTCACGAACGATATACTTTCCAAATGGAACATCTGTAAACTCAAAACAGCCATTCTCGTCTGAAACGGCAGTCATTATTGCAGTATCTCTGCTGAACTTCACGCAATCGGCAGTAAACAGCCCGAACACCGCATTTTCAAGAGGTTCGCTCTTGTCATCTACCTTGTGACCCTCTATCCTGCCACGCTTGAGAAGATTTACGAATTGTCCGCAGTCAATATCCACAGTCCGGATGTCCTGTCCCATATATTCGAAATTCACAAGATACTTTTCGCCACCTAGAACATAATGCTCATCAGTAGAAATTTCTTTGACATAATACCTGCCGAAAGGTATCTGTACATCAAATTTTGCGGCCATATCCTCATCAAGTGAAACCTCTGAAAGCAGTCCGTCCGCAGGAATAGCAGAACCGTCAGCGGCAGTAATATCTTCTGCGGCGAATAGTCCGAAACGAACGCTTGTATAGTAGTCATTGCCGTAGATACCGAACAGTTCATCATTTTCCATAACCTTAGAAAGCGAGATCTTCACGCCCTGATACTCATTTTCAAAAGCTGTATTCACAGTATCTCTCACCTCAAATTCCTGCCCTGCATATGTCAGCTCAACATCTTTAGGCTCATTGTTCAGCACATAACCTTCGGGAGCTTTTATCTCTCTGATCTCATACTTGCCGAGATAAAGCGGCTCGGTTTCAGCATAGCCGTTTTCGTCTGTTGTAATTTCAGCCACAACGTTTCCTGCGTTGGCACGAACCGTGCCGTCAAGAGTAACAATATCCTCTACAGCGATCACCTGAAATACTGCACCGCTGAGATCTCCGTTCGCAAACACAGGAGTGTAAGTTGTTGGATTCACGATCATTTCACCGTTTTCATTTGTGTATGCGGAGGAAGCCGTTGTCACGCTTGTGAAAATATCGCCTGTTTTCCGAACGCTGATTTTTCCTTTTTGAGCGGTATTTTGCTTTTCAACTTTGACAATAGTAAACGAGTTTTCTTTCTCTGCATTTTCTGAGGAAACCGAAAATGCTACGGGAGTTTTATCAAGCGCATAGCCGTAAGGAGCCTGAACCTCAACAAGTGAATACTCACCGTAGGGAAGAACTTCGGGAGTGATCAGATATCCCTCGCTGTTTGTGTAGAAAGTGTCGATTGTTGTTGGGGTAGGGTATGCAAAAGTCATTGAGATCTTCTGACCATTTGAATCGTAGATCTCAAATCCTGCGCCCTCATAAGGAATGGTTTTTCCCGTTTCGGAATCCACCTTTACAATCTTGATATAGCTTTCAAACTTTGCATTGTTAATGAGATAGCGATAGGTCTGTCCGTTCTTGCTGATATTCACATCAAAATCAGCAATAAACTCAGTACCTTCCCAGCCGACTGTCTGATGCACAGTGTAAACGCCGTATGGCATATCCTTGGTTTGTGCAAATCCGTTTTCATCACAAGTCAGATGATCACGTTCTGTTTCAACAGCATTTGCATAAGAACCGGAGGATTTCAGATAAACCTCAAATTCAGCTCCCACTTCCGGAGTTTCTATCTGAGTAGAGCCGTCATCGGAATGCTTGATGATCGCAATATTTCCCTTTACTACGTCCTCAGTCACTGTCATAGAAAGTGGGTTATGCTCAATGAAATAATTCTCAGCTTCTGCACCTACTGAGTAAACTGTTTTGTCAAGGAGATAGCCCTCGCTTGGCGAAATTTCCTGAACAGTGTAGTTTCCGCAGACATACTCTTTTGTCTTGAAATATCCGTTTTCATCGGTCGTATAGGTATCGGCAAGCTCGCCGTCCTTGTACAGTCCGTAAACTGCTCCTGCAAGCGTTCCGTCGCCCTGTGCTGATGTTGTTTCAGAATCCTGCTTTGTTACCTCAACTGTAAACTTTTTGAGGATATTTTTGAATGTCTTGGTTGTGGTCGCATCTGCCGTAAGGGTTGCAGTCTGATCCGCTGGAACTACATATCTTACGGGAACATTTTTCTCGGAAATGGTGTACACGATCTTCTCATTATTGCTGTTGTAAACGGGAATATCGGAAAGAATTGCAACACCGTCCGAACCTGTTTTAATTGTGTAGGTCTTACCGTTGCCCGTAATAGTGAACTCTCTGTCTCCGTTCTGATTATCCTCAGACTGTTTATTGATCTTTATCGAGCCCGTTTTAAGTTGATTGTTGAACTTTACATTCACAGTCAGATCAACATTTCCGCTTGTCAGCGTAACATTCTGAGCCTTAGGAACTTCGTATCTTGTATCTACATTGATCTCGGATACGGTGTAGGTGATCGCTTTGCCCGTAGATGTGTTGTATACCTTTAATCCGCTAAATTCGGCAACGCCGTTTGCTTTGGTTTTCTTGGTGTAACTGCTTCCGTCGTTTCCTGTGACCTTGAACTCTCTGCCGCTTACGATCCCATCTTCGGCGGTCTTGTTGACCTTAATTGTGCCTCTCGTAAAATCTTCGGTCACAAATACATTTTCGTCAGCCTTTAATGCGAACACTTCTTCAGAGATACTGTAACCTGTCGGTGCGGAGATCTCCTTAACGTAATACTGCTTTTCAGGTAACTGAATGGAGCCTGTTCCGTCCTTGCCGATAGTGATCTCGCCGACCTTGTTTTTACAAGCCTTATCGGTATATACTCCGTATTTTGCAACCGTGCCGTCTACCTTGCTTGTGCCTGAAATCTTAACCGTTCTGTCTGAAGCAAGAACCTTGGTTATTTCAAATTTCACATCATTTTTTGTGATCCTGAAAGCCGACATATTCATAGCCGTTGCAGTCTTGCCGTCTGTTTTGTTGTTGATAACAACGCCCTCCGAACCGCTGGATTCTATTCTCCAATGCTTTCCGCCTGCACCTTTTCCATCGCCAACTGTCTTTGAGTTGATGAGTTTTTCCGAAACACCAATAGATCTCAGATAGCTTATTACATCGTTTCTTGAATCAAATTCGCCCATATATATCCAAGCGTGATCCTCACCACCCGGATTCTGAGCGACCACCACAGAACCTGCTGTAATAACCGAACCGTCAGCACGCTCCCAATACGGGCGGTCCGTTGTCTTGATGTTTTTCTTTTCGACTTCGACCTTTGAAGTCTTTCCGTCGTAAGTTATGGTGCAGTTATCATTGACTGTAAGCCAATGATCTGTGTCAACAGGCACAGGGTTGTTCCATGAAAATCCCGAAGTGCTGTAGCCAAGCTGCGTAAGGGTATAGTACACCAAGCCAGAGCAATCAATTCCAAGGTTTCGGATCGTATCCACGCTTAGAGCCTGATACTGACCCTGATCATACGCATACCAGTAGCCCTTGTTTCCATAGGTATACGGCGTACCCAGCAAGGTCGCCGCCTTTGCGATCACCGTATCCGCTGACGGGAATGCCGGGTTTTCCGTAGGTGTGCTTGCGGCACTTGCTGTGATTGCTCCGCTCATAGATGAACCGAACATAGAAAAAGCACAGAGTCCTGCCATGAACCCTGCGCTGAGTTTCTTTAATATTTTCGATTTTTTGAACATAAAGTGCATTTCTCCTTTTCATTTTTGCAAAGAAAAAGAGCCTGATTTCGGCTCTTTCGTTTGCACATTTTAATATATTTCATCATATCTTTGGCTGCTTATCAAATCCGCCCCTGACACATATGATTCATCAATATCTATTATTTCGCTGAATCCGCAGTCGTTATTCAGCAGAAATCCTTGTCCCTGTGTATCAAGAACAAACCATGTTCCGTTTACCTTAACAACATTTGCTACATGACCATACAGTTTTGACGGCGTCCATGCAAGATAGCATTCCAAACCTGTACCTTTGCACAAATAGTAGGTCTGCCACGAATAATTCACACAAGTGCCCGAACCGTTTTCAGTCATCCAGTTGTATACCGCCTCTGCCTTGCTGTAATCAGAGCCGTTATGAGATAAGCTTCTGCCGATATCCATATATCGTTCTTCCTCAGTAGGCACTGGCGAGTGTGGTTGAGTCTGCAGCACTGTTGTAGTCTGCGGCTTTGTCGTTGTGACAGGCGGATTTGTTACCGCAGGCTTTGCAGTTGTAGTCGGAGGCGTCGGATCGTTATTCTGTTCCGCTCCGTTATTGCTCCGGTTATTATCGGGCGGCGAGTTATCTGGCTGCGGATCATTTTGCACAGGCTGATGGTTATTTTCCTGACCGTTATTATTCTGTGCAGAATTGTTCTGTCCCTGACTGGAATTTCCCGAATAACCTGACGGATCTGATTTCTTGGTCGTAGTTACTGTGATATTTGTCGGTTTTGAAGTCTCGGATACCGTCTGCGAACTTGTTTTAAAAGTAGTAGTTGCGGCTTCGCTTGTATCCTTTTCTTCCTTTGCAGATGTTTCTGCAGAAACTATAGCCGTGACCGTAGTTTGACTAGTTACTGAAGAGTTTTCACTTTCTGCGGACTTTGATACATTTCCGCAGGCTGTTAAAAATATAGCACAGAATATTGATATGACCATTGCTCTTTTCATATCATCACGCTCCTTGTCAAGCAATATATCATATATCCGCCCACAAATCTATACTTTTTGCAAAAGTTCTACCTTTGTTACAAGATACACAGCAAATGCTTTAGCAAACTACATACTTAGCTCCGGTTCAGGTTCATCTTCAGGCTCCGACATTTCCTCATCGGGAGTGTTCTCCACCTCGATATCCGTCTGCTGAACCTGCTGCAGCTTGAGATCATAAGCATTGAGCACAGCCTGATTTACGGCAGTTCTCGCCGACTTGGTTATGGCGTGGAAGGTGTCGCTGTACTGCTTGTTGCCGTCCTTATCGGTGTATGAGGTGGAGGGCATATTGACAAATCTGCCCTTTTCGGTCTCGATGACCCTCAGTCCGTGAACGGCGAACATACCGTCCATCGTTACGCTGGCATATGCCTTGATTGCTGAATCCTCTTTGTTTACCATTCTGTTGATAGATGCGTGTATTCTCATAGTTTCATTCTCCTTTACATTGTCTGTTCGATTTCCGGTTCTTCTTCATATTCTTCAAGCGGTTGGATCACTTCCGGCTTTGTTTCTCTCACAGCAACCAGCCCGATCTCGGGCAGATCTACTATGATATGATCAAACTGCTGCTTGTACTTTTCTATCTGTTCATCGGTAAGTGAACAGCTGTCCCATTCGCCGTATTCGTTACGATAATTGCCTGAAATATAGAAAGTGCCGTGAACAAGAGTATTTCCAACTATCCTGTTAGGCTTTGAACCGTTCAGCAGAAACTCATCATTGCACCAGCAAATAGCATCCTGCTTTGGTTCAAAATATATTGGCTCGATGCTGCCGCCCACAACTTCCTGCATGGCATGGATATCATCTTCAATATCCTTTACATATGGTTCTTTCAGAGGTTCAAACACAAGTATCCTCATTCTTTTGCCTCACTTTCACAATACTCTTTCAGCGGACAATCGCCGCAGTCATCAAACATTGCACAGGTACGCTGTATCTCCTCTTCGGATATTCCACAGTCAAAATTCTGCTTTTTCTGCTCGTTCTGCCATATGATAAGTGAAACACCGCTGCTGTCACGTTCGACCTCTACCGTTACAGCATTTCCATGCCTATCATAAAGTCCAGAAAATTCTGTTTTGCCTTTCGTCGTTAAAACCTGTGCCAATATTATCTTCTTCATAAAAACCTCCTAATCAAAAAGCGAAAGCTGTTTGATAGCTTTCGCACGTTCGCTTGTGTCATAATTTGATATGAGCAGCTCTGCATACTGACAGCCGCCGTCATACCGCTGTGCCAAATTGTTCAGCCTGCTTATCTCTTCAATGTGAATGTTTGGTTTATGCCATATCTCACGGATCTCAGGGCAATCGTTATACGAAACCAAAAATCTGCCTTTGATGTCAAGCAGAGCGTCACGCAGTCTGATATGATCTTTTGCAGTAAAACCTACGTCCTTGTAGTAATTCTCTGTAGCAAAATACGGCGGATCACAGTAGAAAAAGCTTACAGGTCTGTCATACTGCCTGATAAGCTTTTCAAAATCCTTGTTTTCGATAACTACCTTCTGCAAACGCCTTGCCGCAAGGTCTATCATCGGAAAATCAGACCACATTGAATGTGGCTGACTTCCAAAGCTGTCAAGACCGCTTGCATAGCTGTAACGTATAAGCTGATAAAACTTAGCCGCTCTGTCAACGTCATAAAGCCTTGGCAAAATACCACGTTTGTGAAGTATAGCTAAGTATTCAAAATCTTCTCTTGAATCAAGCACATACCTAAGCTTGTATTTCAGCTTTGCAGGCTTATCACGAACGCAGCGGTACAAATTTGCAAGATTTGAATTAAAGTCATTGTACACCTCAAAATCCATACCCGGTGGTTTATGAAACAACACCCAGCCTGCACCGCCAAACACCTCGATATACCTTTCATAGTAAGGCGGAAATCTTGCAAGAACCTCGTCACGAAGATTCTTCTTTCCCCCTACCCATGACATAAAACTGTTCATGTTTTTCCTTTCTGCCGTAGAACCAATGACAGAAAGAAAGTCGCTTTGCTAAAAACAGAAATCTTCTGTCATTGGCAAAACGACCCTAGTTGTTATTTAATTGTGCTTACCTCACCCTTTGATCATAGGGTTTACATAGCTGAATATGATGCGTTTCTGTTCAAGGTAGCCGTCAACCTTGTTTACTTCGTTACACAGCTCCTTGTATTGACGGTCAGAAAGTACGGGCTTTGTGGCTCTCAGCATTGCGGGGATACACCCAAGTGTCAAACTGAAATCAGCTTTTGGTTTAATTCTTTTCTCCACGAACATATGCCTCCCTAAGCTCTTTATTCAGTCTTCCGACCTCCTGCTTTGCAGCATAGAGCATTGCACAGTCAGCACCGATGACAAGCCCTGCGATAGCTCCGATAAGCATTCCAATGAACAAATACGTCATTTACATCATCTCCATTTCCATATCCTCATCTTCTGTCTGTTCATCATCGATAGAAGTGATCTCAACATACTCGCCGATAACATTCAAGGCCTCATAGTAACTGCCCGAAGAAGTTATTCTGCTGCACATTTCCTTTGCCTCATCATACATTCCATTCCTTTTCAGCGTTTTTGAGGCTATGCCCATAAGATTGAATATATTTCCGTCCTGACCTATCAGCGGACATTTTGGCTTTTTGGACATCACGACATCTCCTTTCCGTAATATTTTCTCAGCAGACCTATGATAAAAAGCTGACCCTTTCCCGTAACAAATGTCTGCCGATAAGTCTTTTTCATACCCTCGACCTCGAACACCGACTCTTTTACAACAAAATATCTGCGGTCAATATATCTCTGATACGGCAGATTGTTTGACATAAGCACTCCCATTTCTTTCAGCCAGCGAAACAGTCTTGTTCTGCCGATATTGAAATTTTCATCAGCCGCAAGCTTTGCCATAGCATTCATATCTATGAGATCCTCGCTGTTGGCAACGTGCAAAGCGAAATCCACGAAAGGCTTATCATTTCTGATCCGTTCATTCAATTTGCTGATAAACGTCATTTGCAGACGGAAGAGATTTTTGTACGGTTCGTCGAGGAAGGGCAGGTAGTTTTCAATAAACATTTCTTCGTTTGTAACATAACCGCCTGTTCTGCGTATAGTCGGGAGTATCTCTGATGTTACCCAGTGCTTAAACTCTTTTGCCCTTGGCATCTTGCTTGAAAGTATTAGGCTGTATAGTCCGCTTTCATTGATTATTGTCGGATGCTGCACTCTGCCCATGGGGTCACGAATTGTTACCCCATCGCCTTGATACTTATCTTCCTCATCAACGTGATCAGATAATGCCTTTTTCGTATTTCTGTACTCCAAAATCTTGGCAACATCCTTTCCTACAAACCAAGGCTCGCCGTCCTTTATGATCGTTCTTACTTTGCCGAACTCTCCATTCTCAAATATTTTTATCTTCTGTTCCATTTCCATTCTCCTTGTCGATCTCTGAAATATACTTTCCAATAGCCTCGATAACATTTGTAGTCACGGCATTTCCTGCTTGCTTGTACAGCTGTGCATCGGACATTCCTGTGGCTTTGACCTTGTTGAACTGCTCATCGGTAAAGCCCTGCAGTCTCCAACACTCCAAAGGCATAAGCTTTCGTATATATCCGCAGTAAACAACGCCGTGTCTGTCCGTTACCGTAATTGTAAACATAGGCTCGTCGGGAAGCTTGAATCTTCGTCCCTGCTGTCTTACTGCTTCCTTTGCAGGAGTAAGCACAGCTATGGGTTCGGTAACAAGTATCACTCCCGACTTTTCGCCTTTATGATGACCTATGCCGCTGTCCTGTCTTGAGGTTATACATCTTGCAAGCTCAGTCACTTTCGGCTCAGGATTCATATCTATACACATTGCGTAATATCCCTGATTACAGCTTGTTGTGAGAGTATGTGCTATCTCCTTTCCCACTCTCCCTCGCCTTGAATTCATATCGGGATAGGCAAGATCTATGCTGTCGCCCGGCAAGGCAATCTGATAGCCTGTTTTGGTTTTGACCTTTATAGGCAGTCCTAAAATTTCATAAAGACCTGTTTTTCCGCCGAAACCTCCTGCCTGGCTTGTAAGCGTTATGCTCAGTCCCTCAACGGAGTAGACTCGGTTTCCTTCCTTTCCGGGAATTCTTTGGACAAGAGTTTTTGGATTTGCGTCTGTGAAAGACAATACTTTTCCGGAACACTTTTCTCTATGAAATCCGACAATGAACACTCTTTTTCTTGACTGGGCAACTCCAAAATTTGCGCTGTTAAGCACTTCCCATACGACATCGTACCCCAATTCATCCAACGTACCGAGGATGGTCGCAAACGTCCTGCCCCCGTTATGCGATAGGAGACCGGGTACGTTTTCAAGGAGCAGATACTTAGGTTTTTTAATGGCGGCAATCCTGGCGATCTCAAAGAAGAGAGTTCCTCGGGTATCGCTGAATCCTTTTCGTTTTCCAGCGATCGAAAAGCTTTGGCAAGGGAATCCTCCGCATATAAGGTCGAGATCAGGCAGCTCGTTTGGGTCGATTTTTCTTGCGTCATCGTAATACACCTCGTTTCTTGTATCGTACAACGTTTCGTATGCTTTCTTTGCATATTTGTCTATTTCACAATAACCGACGCACTCAAAATCTCCTGCTTTTTCAAGACCTGAGCGAAATCCGCCGATACCTGCAAAGATATCGAAATATTTTATCATTTACCACGTTCCTTTCCTCAATAAAAAAACGGCCAAGCTTTCTTAACTTGACCGTTACATTGACATATTCATTTCTTCTTCCTCGGTTTGTTCCGATCCTTCTCTGATAACGTGAAAATCGTCCACGCCTGGGATCACGCCGAGCGTTCTCCCATTGTCAAAGATACAATGCAAAGTGCCGATGTCATCGACGTGATCGACCTTGCCAAGAGTACCGGACTCAACAGGGAATGGATCATCGTTCATTTGGTCAAGACAGATGCGAGTTCCTTCGGGATACCGTTCTTTCAGCCATTTTACTTTCTTGTGATCGTAATACATTATATATTCCTCCTTTTTCTACAAATGAAAAAAAGGCTGTTCTATCATCGTCACTTAAATTCGTGACAATAGACAAAACAGCCTTTAAAACTTTGTGAATTTTTTTCATAACAAAACGGCAGGCTCAGAGCAAAATCTGCTCAAAGTCTGCCGTTTTGTTTGACGATATTTAATTGTTGAGGGTTCAGATCCTTTTTTTACGAAAAAGCATCCACGGTTTTACACCTGAAATTTTTACCCTCAAAACGCAAAAAAAGCTCGTAAATACGAGCTTTTCGAGGTGTGCATCTATTTTATTGCACAAGTATGGTGACCCGTACGGGAATTGAACCCATGATTCCGCCGTGAAAGGGCGGCGTCTTAACCTCTTGACCAACGGGCCGATTTTTCGCTATGAGAAATGTGGTAGCGGTAACTGGATTTGAACCGGTGACACCCTGGGTATGAACCAAGTGCTCTAGCCAACTGAGCTATACCGCCATATGCGTTTCTCATAGCGACTTGATTATTATACACTATTTATACCCCGTTGTCAACCTTTTTTGCACAAAAAGTTTGGACTTTTTTGATTTTTGCCTTTTTGCACAGTATTGTGCTTTCGCTAAAAAGCAAATGCGTCATTTTGCATAATTTTTGTGTGCAGCTACAATATAGGAAGTGTATAATAAGAATATTTTACATGAATTTTGCTTAAAACTCTTTAACAATTTGCCGTTTTGTGATATAATATATTAAATCAGTATAGATGTTTTGATATCATAATAAAAGGAGTATGGCACAATGAAAAATGTGTTTATGAATAGAGAGCTGTCATGGCTGAAATTTAATGAAAGAGTCCTTGAGGAGGCTGAGCGTGAGTGCGTGCCACTCTGTGAAAGACTTTCTTTTGCTTCTATCTATCAGAGCAATCTGGACGAGTTCTTTATGGTCCGTGTGGGTTCGCTCACTGACCAAATGGAGGTCGATCCAGACAGCAGGGAAAATAAAACAAATATGACCGCCAAGGAACAGCTCAAAGCCGTTATCGCTAGAGTGGGCGAGCTTAACGAGCGTAAAAATAAGATCTACGCTGACCTTATGAAGAAAATAGCCGAGCAGGGCGTTGCTCTTGTTGATTTTTCCAAGCTTACAGCGGAGGAAAATTCTCAGTTGGAACAGTATTTTATTAATCAGATAGCTCCGCTCCTGTCGCCTATGGTGGTGGGCAAAAGACAGCCTTTCCCTTTCCTTAAAAATAAGGATATCTATGCCGCAGTTGTCCTTGAAAGCAAAAATTCCAAGGAGAAGCTGGGTGTTATCTCCTGCGGAAGTGAGGTCTTCCCACGCCTTATAAAGGTCGGTTCAACAGGCAAGTATATGCTTTCTGAAGAGCTTATCCTCCACTATGTACCTAAAATTTTCAAGGGCTACACCGTCAAGTCAAAGTCGCTTATAAGAGTTACAAGAAATGCTGATATCGACGCTGATGCACTTTACGACGAAGATCTTGATTACCGTGAGTTCATGGCTGACCTTATCAAGAAAAGAAAGCGTCTTGCACCTGTCAGACTGGAGCTTTCAAGACAGCTTGATAACAATATCGTTGACCTGCTCTGCAAACAGCTTGAAGTGAATAAAAAATCTGTTTTCAGAAACAGTACTCCTCTTAATCTGTCATTCCTGTTCCAGATACAGGATATACTCAGACAGAAAACCGAGCTTTTCTATAAAAAGAGAGTTCCGCAGAGGTTTACTGCCTTTGACGATAACAAGCCGATCCTGCCGCAGATAAAAAAGAAAGACAGACTGCTTTCTTATCCTTTTGATAGCATAAAGCCTTTTATCAATATGCTTCGTGAGGCGGCTGACGATAAAAATGTTGTGTCTATAAAAATGACATTGTATCGTGTGGCAAAGCACAGTGAGGTGGTCGAAGCCCTTTGTGAAGCCGCAGAGAATGGCAAGGACGTTCTTGTATTGGTGGAGCTTAAGGCGAGATTTGACGAGGAAAATAATATCGAGTGGTCACGCCGACTTGAAAAGGCTGGCTGTACTGTTATCTATGGCCTGGAGGGCTATAAGGTACATTCAAAGCTTTGCCTTATCACAAAGCGTTCAGGCACAAAGACCGAGTATTATACTCAGATAGGCACCGGAAACTACAACGAGAAAACTTCAAGACTTTATACCGACCTGTCTGTTATGACCTGCGATAAGGACATCGCAAAGGACGCTATAGACGTGTTCAATGCTCTTGCTTCTGACGATACTGTAAAGAGCGTTGACAAGCTTCTTGTTGCACCGAATTGTCTGCAAAACAAGGTGCTTGATATGATAGACGAGCAGATAGCCATAGCACAATCAGGGGGAGAGGGCTATATTGGCGTGAAGATAAATTCTCTCACTGATAAGAAGATAATCGACAGATTTATCGAAGCTTCAAGAGCAGGCGTTAAGATAGACCTTGTGGTAAGAGGCATATGCTGTCTTATCCCAGGCGTTGAGGGCGAAACCGACAACATCAGGATAATAAGCATTGTAGGACGTTTTCTTGAACATTCCCGTATCTATATGTTTGGCAAGGGCGAGGAAAGAAAGATATATATTGCTTCCGCAGACTTTATGACAAGAAATACCCTCAGACGTGTTGAGGTCGCTACACCTATTCTTGACGAGGATATCAAGTCTCAGATAAGCATGATGTTCGACAAAATGCTTGCAGATAATTGTCAAGCAAGAGAGCTTGACTCTGACGGGGAATATACCCTTGTTTCAGACGGCAAAGAGCCGCTCAATTCTCAGGAACTTTTCTATGACCTTGCCTATGAAAGAGCTTCAAAGGCGGAGGTCGAGGATAAATGACCATATTTGCCCTGAAGGGTTCACTTGAAGAAATAACACCGGCACAGCTAAGCGAACAAACTTGCTCGGCTGTGTTTATTACCGACTCTGCTCACGCAGAGGAAACCCTCAGAACGGCGAACATAACCTACGAGGGCGTGATATCCCTGCGTGACGTTGTGTTCTGTAAGATAGAATCACAGCCTTTCTGTCTGGCAGGCACGCTTTCTATCCCAAAGCTTCTTGACATAAGGGGAAGCCGACACAGGATACAGTTTTTTATCGACAACAAAAACATGGTGATAATAGACGATGAGGAGTTCTCGCTCAGGTTAGTCCAACGCATACAGAGAAGCAGGCATAATCAGGGAGAGAGCAGGGAGCATTTTATCTACAATTTTTTCAGCGAATTTATGCTCCGTGACACCGAGCTTCTTGCGGAACATGAGCAAAAGCTTATGGAACTTGAGGAGAACGTAAACGATGGCAAGACGGACGATTTTCTTGAAACCATAACGCCTATCAGAAAAGAGCTTCTTATTTTGAGAAGCTACTATGATGAAATAATGGATCTGGGCAGAGAGCTTGAAGAGGACGAGAACGGCTTCTTTGAGAAAAAGCAAAAAAAATATTTCGGCACTATCTCAGACCGTGCCGACAGGCTCATGGGCAGAACTGTACATCTTCTTGAATATGCAACGCAGGTGCGAGACGCTTATCAGTCCCATGTCAATGCTCAGCAGAACAAGAATATGGAGTTTCTTACGGTCATATCCACTATATTTTTCCCTCTGACCCTTATCACGGGCTGGTATGGCATGAACTTTCAGAATATGCCCGAACTTAGAGAGGGGTATCCGGGTGTTATAGCCCTTAGTATAATAGTAGTGATAGTGTGTATAATCTTTTTCAAACGAAAGAAAATGCTTTAAGGCGGACTTTGTTCCGTCTTTTTTCGTGCTAAAGGTCAGAAATGGCGGCAAATTCATATTTCACCTCTTGAATTTGGATAATAATTGTGCTATAATAACTTTATGTTTGCGAAAAGAGGTGACTTGTCTGAATAAAGAATTACTGCTATTGCTGTTGAAGCTGGCAGCAGGCTGTGTCGTAATAATGACCTTTATCGTCATTGCCTGCCTTATCACTCCAAAAATAGCACGATTTATTGAAAAACGTCACCCTGAGCTTGCCGAAAAGGACGATCCCGAAAGGGTGGACGGTGAGAATACAGGGAATGATCCTGAGAACTATAAGGTACAGGGCATATTTGATAAGTCCCACATTGACGGCTGGGATCCCAACTATAAGATATATAACGAGGATATCTATGCTCTTAATTTTAAAAAGAAAAAGAAGAATGTCAGCAGTGAAGCTGTTAAAAAAGGCGACGGCAACAAGAATAATGACAATGCCTGAATGATATAAGAAAGAGGTTTTATAAATGGCTAAGGATAAGAAAATGGTTGATGCGATAACCTCCATGGACGAGGATTTCGCAAAGTGGTATACTGATATATGTATGAAGGCTGAGCTTGTTTCATACACAAGCGTAAAGGGCTGTATGGTAATAAGACCTTACGGCTACGCAATATGGGAGAATATCCAGCATATACTTGACACAAAGTTCAAGGAGCTTGGTCATGAAAATGTTTGCATGCCTATGTTTATCCCTGAGAGCCTGCTTCAGAAGGAGAAAGACCACGTTGAGGGCTTTGCTCCTGAGGTAGCTTGGGTAACATACGGCGGAAGTGAAAAGCTTGAAGACAGACTTTGCGTAAGACCGACGTCTGAAACGCTTTTCTGCGAGCATTATGCTAATATAGTTCATTCCTACAGAGATCTTCCTAAGCTTTACAATCAGTGGGTATCTGTTGTACGTTGGGAAAAAACAACAAGACCATTTCTTCGTTCAAGAGAGTTCCTGTGGCAGGAGGGTCATACTATCCACGAGACACCTGAGGAGGCTATCGAGGAGACAGAGAGAATGCTCAACGTATACGCTGATTTCTGTGAGCAGCAGCTTGCTATGCCGGTCGTAAAGGGCAGAAAGACAGAGAGCGACAAGTTCGCAGGTGCAGAAGCGACATATGCTATCGAGGCTCTTATGCACGACGGCAAGGCTTTGCAGGCAGGCACTTCGCATTACTTTGGCGATGGCTTTGCAAAGGCTTTCGATATCACTTATACTGGAAGAGATAATAAGCTTGCACACCCATTCCAGACATCATGGGGCGTTACGACAAGACTTATCGGTGCAGTTATAATGACACACGGCGACGATAACGGACTTGTTCTGCCACCTGCTGTTGCACCTGTTCAGGTAGTTATCGTACCTATAGCACAGCACAAGGAGGGCGTTCTTGACAAGGCTAACGAGCTTTACAACACGCTTAAAAATGCAGGCATAAGAGTTAAACTCGACGATTCAGAGCAGTCCCCTGGCTGGAAGTTTGCACAGTATGAGATGAAGGGCGTTCCTGTAAGACTTGAAATTGGTCCAAAGGATATTGAGAATGATCAGTGTGTGCTTGTTACAAGACACAACAGAGAAAAGGTATTCTGCAAGCTTGGTGAGCTTGTTGAAACAGTAAATGAAAGACTTCAGGCTGTTCATGATGGTCTTTATGCGAAGGCACTTGAAAACAGAGAAAGACGTACCTATGTTTGCAAGACACTTGACGAGATAACAAAGGCTCTTGAGGAAAAGGGCGACGGCTTTGTTAAGGCAATGTGGTGCGGCGACGAAGCTTGCGAGGATAAGGTAAAGGAACTCACAGGAGTAGGTTCAAGATGTATCCCGTTCGAGCAGGAAGAGATAGCAGATACCTGTGTATGCTGTGGAAAGCCTGCGAAGCATATGGTGCTTTGGGGCAAGGCTTATTAATAGGCTTTTTGGATAAAAAATATCGGGTGGCTGTCAATTTGTTATTGGCAGTCACCCGTTTTTTTGTTTGTGATTTTTAGCTGTTTGCTTGGACAAGACTCTTTATTATCGGTATGATAAGGCAGAGCATATATACTATAGTGGCAGGGTTTGTAAAGACGTATCTGCGACATTCTTTCGGTGTAAGCACGTTTTCGCTGTCATCAATGATAAGTTTTTTAAGACTTGTGAAAAGCACCATAAAGCCCATCAGACCTATGACTATCTCAGCAACGCTCATGAAGGTTTCATAGTGTTCAAGTCCTATTGCATCAGATATGGACGAGAAGTTTGCAAGCAGATTGTTTAGACAGTGTATTATAACTGTTGGCAGTATCGAGCCGCACTTTGCGGCGATAATAGCGTAAACAAGTCCCGTGCCGAATGCCGAAGCCGCCTGAGGAATATTTCCATGCATAAGTCCGAATGCAAGTGCCGAGAAAAGCACCGCCGCACCCCTTCCGTATGGGCTTAGAGCCGTGAGGATCGCTCCACGGTAGATAAATTCCTCCACGATAGGGGCTATTATCACAACGTATGAGAACTGCACTATTACTGCAATGGCAGAGGGCTGATGAATGGAAAAATCGCTTGTGGGAACTGTCACTCCGTTTTGACCAAGTATACCCGTGAGGATAGATATGAGCTGTGACAGCAGAATGTTTATCACAAAGCAGGCTGAAAACCATTTTAGCCCTTTTACTGCCGTGCCTTTTTTAGGCTTTATAAAGCTTGATTCTCGTTTTCGGAAAAGTATAGCAAAAACTATCCCAAAAACAAGCACGCTCATAAGAGTGATAAACAAATTTGCCGTCATGGAAAAAGTAGTTGAGCTTATAAAAGCGGTCTGCTTTTTCAGATAGCTGAGAACTGCCGAGTAGCTAAGAGTGAATTTTCCTGAGTGATAAGTGTATGCAACGTAAAAGAATAACACTGCGAATATCCTGTTTAGCAGGTTGTATAAAATGAGCAGAAGTGAAATTTTCACGCAATCTATAGTAAGAAGTTTCTTTTCCTGCTGTTTTTCAGGGGTCAGCAGAGAAACAGACTTTTTGGTAGTCAAATATTATTCCTCCCTTGTTCGGTCTTGTCTATATATTATAACACACAACATGGTGCTTTTGCAAATGGTATTTTGTCAGGTATGTGATGAAATGTTATGGATTTGTAAATAAATAAGAGAAATTTTGTGATAACTATTGCATTTTATCAACCTTGTTGTATAATATAATTAGCACTCAGATAGATAGAGTGCTAATTATATGGAACAGTATTCAAAGAAAGTAAAATATTATTAAGGAAAGGTCGAGATTTTATGCAGACAAAAGAATTTAAGGCAGAATCCAAAAGACTGCTTGATATGATGATCAATTCGATCTACACTCATAAGGAGATTTTTCTCAGAGAGATAATCTCAAATGCAAGCGACGCTATTGATAAGCTGTATTTTAAGTCCCTGACAGACACTTCTGTGGGAATGAAAAAGAGCGACTTCGCTATCAATATCGCTATCGACAAGGAAAACAGAACGCTTACAGTTTCTGATAACGGCATCGGTATGACAGAGGAGGATCTTGAAAACAACCTTGGTACTATCGCAAACTCAGGCTCGTTCGCTTTCAAGAAAGACAATGACCTTGGGGACGATGTTGATATCATCGGTCAGTTCGGTGTAGGTTTCTATTCTACTTTTATGGTAGCAAAGGAAGTTACTGTTGTAACAAAGGCTTTTGGCAGAGATCAGGCTTATAAGTGGACATCTGACGGTGTTGAGGGCTACACAATAGAAGAGTGTGACAAGCCTGACGGCGTCGGTACAACTATCACACTTAAACTCAAGGACGATACTGATGACGAGAAGTATTCAACATATCTTGATCAGTATCAGATACAGTCGCTTGTAAAGAAATATTCTGACTACATCAGATTCCCTATCAGAATGGAAGTCGAGCATACTCATTATAATGAGGAGGGTAAAGAGCCTGAGGTACACAAGGCTATCGAGACCCTTAACAGCATGACCCCTATCTGGAAGAAGAACAAGAGCGAGCTTAAAGACGAGGATTATAACAACTTCTATATGGAGAAGTTTGGTGACTATGAGCCTCCTGTAACTCATATCCACTCAAAGAACGAGGGCGTTGCCACATATGATGCACTGCTTTATATACCTGCCCGTGCGCCTTTTGACTATTACTCAAAGGACTATGAAAAGGGACTCCAGCTTTATTCAAGCGGTGTAATGATAATGGAAAAATGTGCAGACCTGCTTCCTGACTGGTTCAGCTTTGTAAAGGGCGTTGTTGACTCTGAGGATCTCTCACTGAACATCTCCCGTGAGCTTTTACAGCAGGACAGACAGCTCAAGATAATCGCAAAGAACCTTGAAAAGTCCATAAAGAACGAGCTTGCAAAGCTTCTGAAAAACGACCGTGAGAAGTATGAGAAGTTCTACAGCGTATTCGGGCTTCAGTTCAAGTTTGGCATTTATCAGTCATACGGCGCTGCAAACGAAACTCTGAAAGATCTCCTTATGTTCCCGTCCTCATTTGACGGCAAGAACGTTACACTCAAAGAGTATGTTTCAAGAATGAAAGAAGATCAGAAAGAGATCTACTATGCTTGCGGCGAAACAAAGGAAAGGATCGAAATGCTCCCTCAGCTTGAAAAGATCAAGGATAAGGGCTATGAAGTTCTTTACTTTACACAGGACGTTGACGAGTTCGCTATCAAGGTGATGATAAACTATGACGGCAAGCCTTTCAAGTCCATAAGCGACGCTGATCTCGACCTTGACACAGAGGAAGAAAAGGAAGAGGCTAAAAAGCTTGACGAAGAGAACAAGGATATGTTCGCTTTCATGCAGGAAGCTATCGCTGACAAGGTAAAGACTGTTCGTCTTTCAAAGAAGCTTAAAACTCACCCTGTTTGTCTTTCATCAGACGGCAGCATAACTATCGAAATGGAGAAGGTCCTCAACGCTATGCCTCAGAATGACGGCAATAAGGTAAAGGCTGAAAAGGCACTGGAGATAAATCCAAATCACCCTATCTTTGAGAAGCTGAAAGACCTCTATGCTAACGATAAGGACAAGCTGAAAGACTATGCAAAGCTTCTTTACGATCAGGCTTTGCTTATCGAAGGCATGTCTATCGACAACCCTGTTGAGTTTGCAAACCTTGTTTGCGAGCTTATGACAAAGTAATAAAGCTATACAGATACTCTCTTAACATACCGAAAGCCGTGGGGACAGCAGTGTTTCCACGGCTTTTTGTGCTTTTCAGGCTGATAATTGTAGGTTTTATACAAAACAAAATGAGTTTATTTGTTAAAAAAACAGATTCAGAAAACAAATTTTATGTATGCTGTTGACAAATAAATGCAGGTGTGTTAATATAATTATAGTGAAATTGATACATAACATCTTTTATTGGAGTGTTACCTTTCATTTATAGACTGGGCATGACCAACTTTGTACGAACATATTGTGTGAGTTCGTATTAAGGTTGGTTTTTTTATTTTATAGGGGGGATTTTTAATGAAAATAATCAAGGTGATAAATAATAACACCGTAAGCGTCATAGACGATAAAGGAAAAGAGCAGATAATCTCAGGCAAGGGAATAGGCTTTGGAAAAAAATACGGCGACGAGCCTGATAAGGATAAGATTCAGAAAATGTATCTTGTCACAGACTCAGAGCTTAGAAAAAGACTTATCGAGTGCCTGACCGAGATACCATATGAGCATATAAAGCTTACGGCAGATCTTGTGGACTATATTTCTTCACATATCGACGGACAGCTAAACGAGTCGCTCATAATAACACTTTCAGACCACATCTCATTTGCCATTGAAAGAAAAAAGCAGGGACTTGAATTTGATAATCCTCTTATGGACGCCATAAGCGACTGCTTCCCGAAGGAGCTTGCTCTTGGAAGATATTGCGTGGCGGAGATATATCAGCGTTTGGGCGTTGAGCTAAGGGGTGATGAAGCGGGCTTTATCGCAATGCACATCATAAACGCAAGGCTCGGCACAAAAATGGAACAGATACAGGATATCACTAAAATGGTGAACAGCTGTGCTGAGATAGCGGACGCTTGTCTGGCAGGGAAGATAAACAAGAACTCGGTGGCATATGAAAGATTTCTTGTGCATTTAAAATATCTTGCGAAAAGACTCTTCAAATCTCAGGAGCTTCCTAATGTTCTCAGCAGGGACGAGGAGTTCGCTGATATCATAAAAAAGAAATTCAAAAAGCAGTATAAATGCGCAAAGCATATGCAGGATCATATTTTGAAGAATTATGCTAAAACTATATCGGAAGATGAAATGATAACTCTTTCGATTCATCTGAAGAAAATAGGCGGATAGGCATTGTTGCCACAGCTTATATATAATGTATTCGCTGCGGTATTATCATTAACGGTACCATAATGATAATTCGACTGAGATATAATTTTTTGGAGGATATTATTATTATGAAGGATAAAATTTTCGGCGTATTGCAGCGTGTGGGACGCTCTTTCATGCTCCCTATCGCACTGCTGCCGGTGGCGGGTCTGCTTCTTGGAATAGGCAGCTCTTTCACCAACGCCACAACTATCGAAACCTATCATCTTGGCAAATTCATCTATGAGGGCGGTGTGCTTTACACTATACTCGACATAATGAGCAAAACGGGAAGCGCCGTTTTCGATAACCTTGCGCTTCTGTTTGCAATGGGCGTTGCTATCGGAATGGCAAAGAAGGAAAAAGAAGTCGCAGCTCTTTCGGGTGCTATCGCCTATATCGTAATGAACACCACTATCAGCGCACTTATCACCGCAAAGGGCGGCGTTGAGGCAATGGCAGAAAACTCCACAACGTCAGTGCTTGGTATCACCACGCTGCAAATGGGCGTTTTCGGCGGTATCCTTGTAGGACTTGGCGTTGCGGCACTGCACAACAAGTTCTATAAAACAGAACTTCCGCAGGTGCTCTCATTCTTCGGCGGAACAAGATTTGTTCCTATCGTTTCAACTGTCACATACCTTATCGTTGGTATCATAATGTTCTATCTGTGGCCTATAGTACAGCTTGGTATCTCAAAGCTTGGCGTGCTTGTACTCAACTCAGGCTATGCAGGCACTTGGATATATGGAATACTTGAACGTGCTCTTATCCCGTTCGGACTTCATCACGTTTTCTATATGCCTTTCTGGCAGACAGAGCTTGGCGGCTCGATGATGATAGACGGCAACATGGTGGCAGGCGCACAGAACATCTTCTTTGCAGAGCTTGCTTCAAAGTCAACAGAAGTTTTCTCAGTATCGGCAACAAGATTTATGGCAGGAAAATTCCCGTTCATGATATTTGGTCTTCCTGCTGCAGCATTTGCAATGTACAAAACTGCTCGTCCTGAAAAGAAAAAGGTAGTAGGAAGCTTGCTTCTGTCAGCGGCTCTTACTTCAATGATAACAGGTATCACAGAGCCTTTGGAGTTCACATTTCTGTTTGTTGCTCCTCTTATGTACGCTGTTCATTGCGTATTGGCAGGACTTTCCTATATGCTTATGCACATTCTTAACGTTGGCGTTGGAATGACGTTCTCAGGCGGTCTTATAGACATGACCCTCTTCGGAATTTTGCAGGGCAACGCAAAGACCCACTGGATATGGATAGTTGTTGTGGGGCTTATCTATGCAGTTGTTTACTATTTTGTGTTCTACTTTATGATAACAAAGATGAATCTTAAAACGCCAGGCAGAGAGCCTGATGACGTTGAACCTAAGCTTTATCGCAGAAGCGACGTGAACGAGGCTAAGGCGGCAAAGGTAAAGAGCACAGACAAGAGGGCTTCAGACGTTGTAAGTGCAATGATACTCAAAGGTCTTGGGGGCAAGGAAAATCTTTCAGATGTTGACTGCTGTGCAACAAGACTTAGAGTTACAGTAAATGACGCCTCAAAGGTCATGGACGATATGCTCAAGGCCAGCGGTGCTTCAGGCGTTATCCACAAGGGCAACGGCGTTCAGGTAATTTACGGACCAAAGGTCTCAGTTATAAAATCAGATCTTGAGGATTTTATCGACTCGCCATACAGCGATGACCCTGACAGCATTATCGGTACTGAGAAAGCTTCTGATAAAATAGAAGAAAAACCGCAGACCGAGGGTGCAGAAAATGCAGACACAAATGGCAAGACAATAACGCTTTACTCCCACATGAACGGCACTGCCGTTAAGCTTGAGGACGTTGAGGACGATGTGTTCTCACAAAAGATACTCGGCGAGGGCGCAGCCGTTGAGCCGTCAGAGGGCAAGCTTTACGCTCCATGCGACGGAAAGATAGACAGCGTTTTTGACACAAAGCATGCCGTAAATATGGTATCGGACGATGGAGTGGAGATACTTCTCCATATCGGTATCGACACTGTAAAGCTTGGCGGACAGTATTTTGAAGCCCATGTCAGCGACGGTCAGGAGGTCAAGAAAGGCGACCTGCTCATAAGCTTTGATATGGATAAGATAAAAGCCGCAGGCTATAAGGTGACAACGCCTTTGATAATAGGCAACACGGATGATTATGCGTCTGTTGAACCTGTTGCACAAAACAGCGTTTTGGCAGGAGATATGATCTTGAAGATAAAATAATTATTTGGAGGTATTCATCATGAAAACATTTAGCTACACTATCACAGACGAAGTTGGTATCCACGCAAGACCGGCTGGACTTCTTGCAAAGAAAGCAAAGGAGTTCGAGAGCGTTTGCACTATCGAAAAGGGCGGAAAGAGCGTGAACATCACAAAGCTTATGGCTCTTATGGGTCTTGGCGTTAAGCAGGGCGATACTGTTACTGTTACCTGCGAGGGTGCAGACGAGGACAAGGCTTCCGAAGCATTCAAGGCATTTTTTGAGGAAACACTTTAATTATTATCTGTCAGCTGGGCGGTAAAAGCCGTCCAGCCGACGGGACGTTTCTGCGGCGTGTTCGCAGGAGCGTCCCATCGGCTGGAAAAAGCATGAATAATAAGATCTATGAGAAAAGGGGCGGATATTTATGACTAAGTATACAGGAAAAGGCGTTTACGGTGCGGTAGCAATGGGTAAGATCTCAGTATTCAAAAAGCAGGATACCGCTATAAAACGTATTCACACAGAAGACAGCGAGAATGAAAAGAAAAGAGTTGCCAAAGCTAAGCAGGCAGCCACAGAACAGCTCCAGAGCATTTATGACAAGGCACTCAGGGAGGTGGGCGAAACAAACGCTCAGATCTTTGAGATACACATGATGATGCTTGAAGATGATGATTATAACGAGTCTATAGAGAATATCATCGACAGCCAGAAGGTCAACGCAGAATATGCAGTGGCAGTGACAGCAGACAACTTTGCGGAGATGTTTGCTTCTATGGACGATCCTTATATGCAGGCAAGAGCCGCAGATGTAAAGGATATTTCCAACAGGATCATCGCAAACCTCACGGGCAATGTCAGCGACGGCTCAGCAGGTGACGACAAGATGATAGTTTGTGCCGATGATCTTGCACCAAGCGAAACTATATCTCTTGATAAAGACAAGGTGCTTGCCTTCGTTACTGCACATGGCTCATCAAATTCACATACAGCTATCCTTGCAAGAAATATGAACATACCTGCGGTAATAGGCGTAGGAAGCAAATTCCTGTCAGAAATAAAGGACGGCGACTTTGCTATCGTTGACGGTTTTACAGGGGAGATTTTCGTTGACCCTGATGAAAAGACCACCGCTGAGCTTACCGCAAAGCAGAAAGCAGACGAGGAGAAAAAGCGTCTTTTGCAGGCCCTCAAAGGCAAGGAGAATGTCACAAAGGACGGTAAAAAGATAAACATTTATGCAAATATCGGAAGCGTTGACAACATCGGTGCTGTGCTTCTCAATGACGCAGGAGGAATAGGTCTTTTCAGAAGCGAGTTTCTCTATCTTGAAAACTCAGATTTCCCTACAGAGGAACAGCAGTTTCATGCTTATAAGCGTGTTCTTGAGAGCATGGCAGGGAAAAAGGTCATCATAAGAACGCTCGATATCGGTGCTGACAAGCAGGTGGATTATTTCGGTCTGAAAAAAGAGGAAAACCCAGCTTTGGGATACAGAGCAATAAGAATTTGTCTTACAAGACCTGAGATATTCAAAACTCAGCTCAGAGCGCTTTTCAGAGCTTCCGTATACGGAAATCTGGGCATAATGTTCCCTATGATAACAAGCGTTTCAGAGGTAGAAAAAGCCCTTGCTATGTGTGGTGAAGTCAAGGCTGAGCTTAAAGAACAGGGTATAACAGTTTCTGACAGCGTTGAGCTTGGCATCATGATAGAGACCCCTGCGGCGGCTATCATAAGCGATAAGCTTGCAAAGCTTGTGGACTTTTTCAGCGTTGGCACTAATGACCTCACTCAGTATACCCTTGCTTGCGACAGACAGAACCCTGATATAGAGCAGTTCTGCGACACTCACCATGAGGCTATACTTAGACTTATTGAAATGTCTGCAGAGAATGCCCACAAGAACGGCGCATGGATAGGTATATGCGGTGAGCTTGCGGCTGACACTACTCTCACAGAAACCTTCCTGAGAATGGGCATTGACGAGCTTTCAGTTTCTCCGACCTTTGTTCTTAAGGTAAGGGACGCTGTAAGAAATATTGACCTCTCCAAATAATTTCTCATAGATCTTCACGCAAAGAACGCATCCTCGTTCATATGGACGGGGGTGTGTTCTTTTATTTGACAGATATGCTTTAATGTGCTAAAATATCTTATCGGCACAATCGTGTTTGTACATAAGTTTGTTATCAATGCACAAAAAATAAAAGTAAAATTTGTATACTATTTTGCCATAAAATCTCCCGTGCAGAATCGTATATAAGTTATCGAGGGGTGTGAAAGACTTGACCGACACTGAGTTCGATTTCAGGGTGGAGCTGATCCTGAAAAATGACAAAAACGGGCTTAGGGAGATCTATCAATGCTACGGCAAGGTGATATATAACATCATGCTTGACATTGTGAAAAGTCCTCAGGACGCTGAGGACCTCACATCAGATTTTTTCCTAAAGCTATGGGACACCGCAGGTCAGTACCGAAAGGGAACGGGGCATAAGCGATATCTGACTGTAATGGCGAAAAATCTCGCTCTTGACTTTATCAGAAAAAGGCGGCACGAAACGCCGACCCTTGATGATGAAGAAGCAGGGCATAAAGAACAGCAGGACAGTATGCGGGTAGACGACGATGTGATCGGAAAGCTCACCTTCGAGGAGGCTTTGAAGCTGCTTTCAGAGGGCGAAAGGGATATCCTGAACATGAGGCTTGGAATGGATATGACATTTCGTGAGATAAGTCGGGCAGTGGGGAAGCCGCTGGGTACTGTCACATGGAAATACCGTCAGGCTGTTTTCAAACTAAAAAAGACCATAAAGGAGGACAGTATCTATGGCTAAGAACATAAAATTTCTTTACAAAAAGCATATTTCTGATACTGCCCCTGACATGGAAAAGCTCTGGGACAGGATAGAGGGACAGCTTGAAAACAAAACGGACAAAGATCAGACACAGATAAAAGTAAGCCACAGAAATTACAGAAAATTTGCAGCGGCAGCAGCCTCGCTCGTGCTTATTATCGGCGGCGTAAGCCTTTACGCCGATATCCGCTCAGAGTCGGACAGTGTTTCAAAGCATAGCGTAGAAACGGCTGACAAGGCTAGGCTTGAAAACAGAGAAGAAAAGACATACGAACAGCTCAGTTTCAGCCACACAGACACAAAGGCTTATGAGGACAGCTACATTCCAAAGGGCGATGATTATTTCACAGAGGACAGCGTTCTGGAAGATACAGACTTCTTTGCAGATGTGACAGTGCTTTCAGCAAGGCTCGACAGCGACAGCGCACATTACACCCTGAGAATAAACAGCCTTGTATCAAAGACAGGAGAAGAAAGCGAAACAAATATCACCATTGAAAGCTCTACCCCTTATATCATGCAGGAAAACAGAGAATATTTCATACCACTGAGGAAAGAAAACGGCACTTATTCTATGGCCTTTGAAAATGCACCTCAAATAGAAATTTCTCTTGACGGGGATATAGTTTTTCAAAACGGCTGGAAAAGTCTTGACGATGATTCGGGTATTCTTAAAGACTCGCAGAAAAGCAAGAACGATTATTTCTATGACCGAATGAGATATTCCTCGAAAAACGATCTGCAAGACCTGCTTGCTAAGTGGAGGACTATGTAGCTAACAACGCAAGGGCATATCGCCCACGCTATTTTACGGGAGATGACAGCTATGAAAAAGACAACTTTAAACAGCATAAAAAGAAACTTGACCATGACTCTGTCGCTTATGATGACGGCGACAATGCTTGCTTCATGCGGAAGCGGTTATGACGGCTCGGAGAGCAGAAAGAGCGGCAGCTATAACAATGAAAGAACAACTGCGGAAAACTACAGATACAGCAATGTTACAGCCGGAGATACTGACGGCACGGCGAATATAGGAGGGGGTTACAATACCGAGGAGTATAACCATCTGACGGAAAACGGCTATAAGCTCGTTTCAGATGAACCGCTTTCCACCTTTTCCACAGACGTTGACACGGCTTCCTACACAAACGTGAGAAGAATGATAAATGATGGCTGGGAGGTCGACTCTGACGCTGTGAGAACAGAGGAGTTCATAAACTATTTCAAGTATGACTATGAAAAGCCTACGGAGGGCGCGGTGTCTATAAATACCGAGCTTTCCGATTGCCCTTGGAACAGTGAAGCAAAGCTTATGCTTGTGGGGCTTCAGGCAAGGAAAGCAAAGGTCAAGGACGTTCCTACAAACCTTGTTTTCCTCATAGACGTGAGCGGCTCAATGGAGGACGAGGATAAGCTTCCGCTTGTTCAGCAGGCTTTCTCAATGCTTGCTGAAAACCTTGGGGCTGATGACAGAGTTTCTATCGTCACTTATGCAGGAAGCGACAGCGTTGTTCTTGAGGGCGAAAGTGGCGACAACAGCGAGGAGATAGTTTCAGCACTTAACAGCCTGTCAGCAGGCGGCTCGACAGCAGGTGCGGCAGGAATTACCACAGCTTACAAGCTTGCAGAGGAGTATTTCATAGAGGACGGCAACAACAGAGTTATCCTTGCAACTGACGGCGATCTGAACGTTGGTCTGTCAAGTGAAGAAGAGCTTACCGACCTTATATCACAAAAGCGTGACTCAGGGGTATATCTCTCAGTGCTTGGCTTCGGCTCAGGAAATTATAAGGATAACAGGCTTGAAGCCCTTGCTGATAACGGCAACGGAAACTATGCTTATATCGACAGCGTTGACGAAGCAAAAAGAGTGCTTGTAACAGAAATGAGCGGAACTCTTTTCACTGTCGCAAAGGACGCAAAGGTGCAGATAGAGTTTAATCCCGAAAATGTTTCAGCATACAGGCTGGTGGGTTATGAAAACAGACTTCTCAATGACGAGGACTTTGAGGACGATACAAAGGACGCAGGCGATATCGGCTCGGGTCAGCAGGTCACGGTTTTGTATGAGATAGTGCCAAATAACGGCAATGAAAAGTCGCTGAAATATCAGGATAACGAGAGCAAGGCTGAAACCAACGAGCTCAGCGGAGAAATGCTCACAGTTTCAGTGAGGTATAAAGACCCGGAGGCGAGCGAAAGCAAGCTTATAGACAAGTCTGTTATGTGTTCTGACTATACAGAGGCTGTGTCACAGAATTTTGCAAAGGCTTGCTCTGCGGCAGAGTTTGCAATGGTGCTTAGAAAAAGCGACTATGCAAGCGGTCTTACCGCTCAGGGCGTTGTGGATTATATGGAACAAAACAATGTTGACAACAGCGAGCTTTTTGAACTCATATACAAATATATGCAAAACGGCACAGGCAGCGAGGCAAGCTACTGGTAAAAAACTAAATCGAGGGGTGTTGCATGGTCAGCACCCCTTTGGGTCATAAAATTTACCTCTTGCATAGAAATCTGCACCTGTCAGCCAAAAGGGGTTTACATGAAAGGAAAAATAGATTATAATAAGGCTGTCAGATAAAACTGGGGTGAAAGCGTGAAGGTCAGGATAGAGATAGACGAGAATATGTCTGAAGACGAGATAGTCATAAGGTGCGCCCAGCCCGATGAACGTGTGCTTAAAATGAAAAGGGCGGCGGAGTCCGCTGAGGGCGATCCTGAGATAGCTTTTTTCAAAGACGCAGTTCAGTTCTATCCTCCCCTTGATTCCATACTGTTTTTTGAAACAGGGGAACATAATCTTAACGCACATACCTCCGACGACGTTTTTCAGGTCAAAATGAAGCTTTTCGAGCTTGAAGAGATACTTCCGAGAAAATTCGTGAGAGTGTCAAAATCCGCTATCGTGAATGTAAAGCACATCTATTCCGTTGAGCGAAACATAACCTCTGCAAGCCTTATAAGCTTTGCAGGCACTCACAAACAGCTTTACGCCTCACGAAGCTATTACAAGCTTTTGAAGCTCAGACTTGGAGAAAGGAGATTTCTATGAAAAACAAAAATCTTATATGGGGCTTGTTCTTTATCCTTGCAGGCGTTGCGCTTATCCTTGACCGCACAGGTCTGCTTGGAAGTGTAAGCGTGTGGAGCGTTGTGATCTCACTGCTTCTCGTTCCTGTTATCGTAACGAGCGTCAGACATCTTAACTTCTGGGAAATATTCTTCCCTATAGCTATCATGGCGATACTCTTTGACGAAACTCTCGGTATCGAGAAGTTCACCCCATGGCCTGTTTTGGGTGCGGCACTGCTTCTCAGCGTGGGATTTTCATTTATTTTCCCTTACCGCTACAGGTTTACCCAAAGCAAGTGGACCACTCACACTACCGATAATCCTGCGTGGGATAAATCCTCAGACAACGGGGAATATGTGCGTATCGACGCAAAATTTTCAGGCTGCACAAAGTATATAACCTCAAAGGTGTTGAAAAGAGTTGACATAAGCTGCCGTTACAGCGGTATGGAGGTGTACTTTGATTCTGCCGATATGGCAGGAAACGAAGTCGAGCTGAATGTTGATGTGCTTTGCGGCGGAGTGGAGCTTTATATCCCGAAGAACTGGGGCATAAAGGTGGAAGCCGACTGCGTTCTTGGCGGAATAGACCAGCCTAACGGAGCCTATGATGAAAAAGAAAAGATCCTTATCATAAAGGGCAGAGCAAAGATCGCAGGAATAGATATAACATATGTTTAGTCTTATGTGAAAGAACAAAAGTAAAAGCTGCGGAGTTTTCCCTCCGCAGCTTTTTGTATGTCTGATTATTCTTGAAGTATCATCTTGTCTGAAAGTTCGTCCTCAGCGGTGTCGGAATAAAGCTTCATAAGCTTTTCCACCGTCATGTTTGCTCTCTGCTCGCCCTCGATAGTAAGAAGCAGTTTGCCTTGGCTCATTACGATAGTCTTGTTGCCGTATTCAATGGCATTTGAAATGTTGTGTGTTATCATAAGAGTAGTCAGTGCGTTTTCCTTTACTATCTTTTCGGTTATCCTCATGACCTTTTCTGCGGTCTTAGGGTCAAGTGCCGCAGTGTGTTCGTCAAGAAGCAGAAGCTTTGGTGTAACGATAGTCGCCATAAGCAATGTGAGCGCCTGTCGCTGTCCGCCTGAGAGCAAGCCCACAGGCATTTTCATTCTGTCCTCAAGACCAAGGTCAAGTTCTTTGAGCCTTTCTCTGAACACTGAAACGTCCTTTTTCCTGATACCGATAGTCAGCGAACGACGCTTTCCACGACTGTAGGCAAGGCCGAGATTTTCCTCTATGGTCATGTTTGGCGCAGTTCCTCTCAGCGGGTCTTGGAAAAGCCTGCCTATAGTTCTTGCACGTTGATGCTCCTTTAGGTGAGTGATGTTCTTTCCGTCAAGGAATATCTTGCCGGTGTCAGCCTCGTAGCTGCCACTGATAACGTTCATAAGTGTGGATTTTCCCGCACCATTTGAACCTATTACCGTAACGAAATCTCCGTCAGCCACATCAAGGTCTATGTGCTGGAGTGCCTTACGCTCGTTGGCAGTGTTCTTGTTGAAGGTTATGTTTATATTTTCAAGCTTAAGCATTTTAAACCTCCTATTTGTCACTGCATACACGCTTGTATGCCTTTGTGATATACTTCTTGATAGCAGGCAGAGAGATAGCAAGGGCAACTATGCAGGCTGAGAAAAGCTTTGTGTAGTTGCTGTCCATACCGAGATTCATTGCAAAAGCAAGAACAAATCTGTATGCTATCGCACCGAATATCGCCGCAAGTATTCCGCAGAGGATCGAGTGCTTGCTGAAGAATATCTCACCGATAATGATAGAGGCAAGGCCTACCACCAGCATACCTGTACCGCTGTTTGAGTCGCCTGCCGAGGAATACTGAGCGTACATTGCGCCTGAAAGGGATACCAAAGCGTTTGCAATGGCAAAGCCCATTATCTTCATTCTGTCTGAGTTTATTGAAGAAGCCCTTACCATGTATTCGTTGTCGCCTGTGGCTCTAAGTGACATTCCTGCCTGAGTTTTAAGAAACCAGAAAAGCAGAACAGCCGCAATAACAAGCACGATACCTGCCGCCGCAAGCTTGTAATAGTCGCCGAAATATTTCTGAGCCATTGTAAATATAGTATCTTTCTTATAGAGTGAAATATTAGGTCTGTCCATGATTTTCAGGTTTATGGAGTAAAGAGCCGTCATTGTGATTATTCCCGCAAGTATAGGCTGAACGTTGAGCTTTGTGATAAGTATTCCCGTCACGCTTCCTGCGATAGCTCCTGCAACTATTGACAGCAGTATTCCCTTGATAGGGTCGCCGTTGAAAGCCTGCATAACTGATACTGCAACGCCAAGGGTGAAAGTTCCGTCTACCGACAGGTCAGGGATATCAAGTATCCTGAATGAGATGAATATTCCAAGTGCAAGTATAGAAAAAACAAGACCCTTTTCAAATGTTCCCGTAACAACGCTTTCCGTGAGCTGAGTGTTTATTATCACAAGAAGTAAGATCAAAAGCACAGCTTTCGGTATAAGCGAGATAACTGTTTTCTTATTCAGTTTCATATAATTTTCCTTTCAATAAAAAATAGCAGGGAGCGAAAGTCCCGCTCCCTACTATTATACTATGTTTGCTTTGATTTTGCAATAGTTTAATCGAAGTAAACTGTCTTTTCTCCGTTTGCAATATCGTCAGGAATAGTGATACCGATCGTGTCAGCAGTTGTCTTGTTGATGTAAGTGCTGAGGTCTTCGTTGAATACCTTTATTGGTATCTCGGAAGCCTTCTTTTCGCCGCTGAGTATCTGAGCTGCCATGTTTGCAGTTTCCTTACCAAGGTCGGAATACTCGATACCAACAGTGCCAAGACCGCCGTCCATTACCATTGAGTCAGCGCCAACGAACATTGGAACTTTAGCCTTGTTCATAACTTCTGTAACTGTACCCATAGCGCCTGCGATAGTGTTGTCGTTAGGGGAGAATACAGCGTCGCACTTTGCGGCAAGGTTCTGAGCAGCTTCCTGCACCTCAGATGTGTTTGAAGCAGCGCCTTCGACAACAGTGATGCCCTTTTCCTCACAGTAAGCCTTTACTTCTTTAAGGGTAGAAACTGAGTTGTCCTCGCCTGTGTTGTAAAGATAACCGAGAGTTTTTATTTCAGGCTTCATTTCAAGCGCAAAGTCAAGTATCTTTGTGATAGCGAGCTTGTCAGATGTGCCTGTGATGTTTGCCCCTGTGCTTTCAAGCGAGTCGCAAAGACCTGCACCGATAGGGTCTGTTACTGCGGAGAATACTACAGGTATCTCCTCAGAGTATGGAGCTGCGAGCTGTGCGCATGGTGTTGTGATAGCGATGATGATATCGTCACCGTCAGCCTTGAACTGGTCGAGTATCTGCTGAACAGTTGTTGACTCGTTGTTAGCCTGCTGAGCGTCGATAGTGCAGTTTTTACCGTCAACATAGCCAAGCTCTGCAAGTCTGTCGATAACAGCATCTCTGATAGTGTTGAGAGATGTATGCTCCATTATCTGAACAATGCCTATCTTATAGTGCTTTTCTGATGAGCCGCCTGCCTTTGAATCGTTTGAGGAGTCCTCCTTAACGCCGCATGACGCAAGAGCAGCCACAGCCATTACCGCTGCAGCGGCAAGTGCCAGAACTTTTCTTAACTTCATATATGTACCATTCCTTTCGTATTTACGGGGATTTTACCCTACTACTCTATTAAAGCACAGCCGTAAAAGTTTGTCAAGTAAAAGTTAAAAGGATTGTAGAAATAGTAAAAGCCACAGAGAAAATCCCCATGGATTTTGTATGTTTTGCAGTTGGTTGACAGAAATGTGAAAAAAGGCTATAATGATATCTGTAGTATTGCAGAGCAGGAGGTTTTGTATTGGGACTAAAAAGGGCTTTCGTGATAGGGCTTTGTCTTGCGGCGGTGGCAGCGGTGGTAATGCTCGCTGCAGTTATAATAAGACCGCCGAAAATATATATAAGCGAGATATGCCCCTCAAACAGCGAAACATCTAAGAAAACAGCTATGCAGGACAAAAACGGAGAACCAAGCGATTGGATAGAGATATATAATCCTACAAATAGAGATATTTCACTTACGGGATTTTCACTTTCAAAAAATGGCGGTGGAGATCAGCCTTTGGGCGGATATGTCATTAAAGCCCATGACTATATAATAGTATACTGCTCGTCAGCAGGCTTTGAAAATGCTGATTTTCCTCACGCTGATTTCAGCATAGGCAAGGTCAGCGAAGCGGAGATAATATTGAAATATGACTCGCTTCAGTGTGAGAGCATAAAATTGCCTAAGCTTAACAAGGGCGTGAGCTATTCTAAAAATGTCAAGGGTGAAATGTACGTTTCAGAGCCTACACCTCTTGCGGCGAATGCAGAGAAAACTATCGGAGATACCCCGGTGTTTTCTCAGGCGGCAGGTAGCTATGAAAAGGCTTTTGACCTTGAGATAACCGCAGGAGAGAGTCAGACGGTGTATTATACCACCGACGGTACCGACCCTGCCACGTCGGACACAAGAAAGGTTTATGAAAATGCCCTGAGAATTGACGACAGGTCAGATGATGAAAATGTCCTTTCGGCTTATGACCCTATGAAGATACAGCTTGACTATCGAGAAAACATAAGTCTGCCTGACAAAAGCGCAGTTGATAAAGGCACTGTCATAAGAGCCTGCGCAGAGGGTACAAGCGGAACGTGCGGAAAAACTGTTACTGCCACTTATTTTGTGGACGTTTCAAGTGCAGATCATAACGATCTGCCTATAGTATCCATTACCACCGATCCTGATGGGCTTTTCAACGAAAAAACTGGCATTTACAGCCTCGGAGAAGTCTATGAGGAATATGACGAAGAAAACCCCGACCACCCTTTGAACGGATCTATCCCTGCAAACTATAATCAGCGTGGCAGGGAGTGGGAAAAAGAATGTTATGTGGAGTATTTCGACAGCGAGGGCAACAGCCTTATTTCTCAGGATTGCGGCATAAGGATACAAGGCGGCTGGTCTAGGGCGGATTATCAAAAGTCGTTCAGGCTTTATGCTCGAAACGATTACGGCAAAAACTCTTTTGATACAGTTTTCTGGGATAGCTTTACAGATGTAAACGGCGAGGCTATCACCTCCTGCAAGACCTTTGTGCTTAGAAACGGCGGAAATGACGCCAATTATTCAAAATTCAAGGACACGATGATACAAAATATGGTGTCAGGCAGAGGTGTTGAAACTCAGCAGGGAACAGCCTGCGTGCTGTTTATAGACGGTGAATACTGGGGACTTTATACCTTGCAGTCGGATTACAGCGACAGATATTTTGCGGATAGATATAATGTTGCAAAAAGCAACGTTGTCATGTATAAAAATGATGAGCTGAGCGAGGGTGAGGCTGAGGACGAAAAGCTTTTCAATGATATGTATAAGTTTATCACAGAAAACGATATGTCCATTGAGGAGAATTATCGCAAAGCCTGCGCAATGATAGATATGGATAACCTTGTGGAGTATGCCGCCACGGAAATGTATATCTTCAATGACGATTGGCCGCAGAACAACTATGCTTGCTGGCGCACAAGAACCATAGAGCAGGGCAATAGCTATGCAGATGGCAGATGGCGTTTTGTGCTTTTCGACACGGAATCGTCATGCTCGCATTATAACGAGAAGGATCTGGAAACAAATATGTTCTCGTATCTTAGAAGCCAAAGCTATACAAAGTTTGGCGGAATACTTTGCAGCCTTATAGATAACGAGGAATTTGATTTGAAGCTCACCTCGGCAATGTGTCAGCTTGGAAGCGTGAACTTTACTGCGGAGCGGTTCGGGGAGTATCTCGAATATTATAAGAATATCTATTACGGCGAGCTTGATAATTATTTCGACCGTTTTCCAACATGGGCAAACCCTGCGAAAGCTACAAACCCTATGATAATACGTTGGCAGAATTTTATTGAGGGAAGATATGATAAAGTGCTTGGCTATCTTGAAAGAGAGTTTGACTATTATGAGCGCAGAACAGTGAAGATATCAGCGGATAACGAGCAGGGAAGCGTTCTGATAGGGGGCGTTGAAATAGAAAGTGATTATAGCGGCACATATTTTGACGGCTGTGAGATAAAATTGAACGCACAAGCAAAATCAGGCTGGCATTTTGACCATTGGGGGGGCGTAAAGGGCGATAACACCCAATCGGAGATAAAAGCTAAGGTGAATGGAGATATGAATATCAAAGCCGTTTTTGAAAAAGATATTATTTAGCATAAAAAAGGTCTGTCACCAAAATCAAGTGACAGACCTTTTACTATATAACTTAACCTGCAAAATCAATATCTACAGAGCATATCTCAGCGTCAGTTCCTACCCTCATGAAAGTGCCGTATACACCAACACCAGAGGTGACAATGGAGTACATATTATCTTTCTTTATCATGCCACATGGGTTTTCCCAGAAAAGACCTATTGTCAGATTGCCTGGGAAAAGCTGCCCGTCATGTGTGTGGCCTGAGAAATCTATGTCTGCACCTGCGTCAGCGGTCTTTTGAAGCTCGTCAGGCTCGTGGGAAAGCACGAATATCGGCTTGGTCTTGTCAAGATCCTTCGTAAGCTCTGATATCTCTGCACGAGTGCCGTCCTCAGTACCGGGCTTGTCAGTGTCACGCCTGCCCACAAGATAAAACTCATCGTTTATCAAAACAGACTCATCATTGATAAGCTTTATGTTACACTCTTTCATAAAGTTTGTCATTTTTTCGTTGTGGAGCTGTTTTCCGCCCCAGTCGAATGTGAAGCCCATTAGTATCTTTTCGTCAATGTCATGATTGCCATAGACCGCATAAACGCCGTATTTGCTCTTTATGGACTTGAGCTGTGCCTTTATCCCTTCGGGATCGTCCATACCGTCATAGCTGTTGTCAAAAATATCTCCTGCTATTATAACAATGTCAGCGTTCTGCTGGTTTATTTTCTCAACCATGTTGGTGATGTGATCCACACCGATAGCGTAACCCATGTGCAGGTCAGCCACAAGCACAGCTTTTAAATGCTTGTCACTGCCGCATGACTTGTTGACAGTTACGCTGTATTCATTCACCTTGATGTTTCGTGCATTGAAAATGCCGTAAAGACAGGTCGCCACCGCACAAGCCACAACCACCGAACCTATGGAAATAACGCTTCCACGGGAAAAAAGCAGCGTGTTTTTGAGCTTCGTGTGCTTTGCTATAAGTCTTAGCAGGTCAAAAAGCACCACATACAAGAGCGAGTAGAGCATAATGCCTATCCAGTATGTAGAAATTCGCCTTATGACGATAGCAACGGCGGATTTTGGTAGCAGAAAAGCTATAACAGGCGAAAGCGCCATGAAAAGATAGACCACTGCAAAAGGCACTTTGAAACGCAGCCAGTTAAATCTGTGGTTGCAGTGCTTCATCCAGTAGAAAAATCGGAACATCATGTATGATGATACGCCCAGATAAAAGGGCAGAAGAAATAGAAATATCATTATTATGCCACCTTATAGATAAGTGAGGAATGAGGAATTAAGGTATCGCCTGCGGCGATGATTTTTTATTCCTCTTTGAATCTCTCCAAAAAGCTGTGTCTGCCCTCATCGTCTTTGTATGCAATGACCTGATTGAGCATAACGTTTTCCACGCTCTTGAAAATGTTGTATTCCACCTGCGGATTAACAAGCTTTAGCTTTGCGATAAGCTGTTTTATCTCCATACGCTTTGATACTGTCCTGCTGTCAGGTGCGCAGGTGGTGCAGGTGTCGGTGAACTTGCAGGCACACTGTATGAAACGCAGCCCATTATAGTCACGCCACCTTTTTATGTCGTCCTCTCTGACCATATAGAGCGGTCTTATAAGCTGCATACCCTCAAAATTCGTGCTGTTGAGCTTTGGCATCATTGTCTGTATCTGTCCACCGTAAAGCATTGACATAAGTATGGTCTCGATAACATCATCATAGTGATGTCCAAGTGCGATCTTGTTACAGCCCAGTTCCTGAGCTTTGCTGTATAAATGACCTCTTCTCATTCGTGCGCACAGATAGCATGGATTTTTCTCCACATTGTATACAGAGTCGAAAATATCAGACTCAAACACTGTTATGGGTATTCCAAGCCGTTTTGCGTTGCGCTCGATTATCTCACGGTTTGCAGGGCTGTAGCCCGGATCCATAACAAGATATTTTACCTCGAAAGGGAACTTGCTGTGGCGGTGAAGCATTTGTATGAGCTTCGCCATGAGCATTGAATCCTTGCCGCCCGATATGCACACCGCTATCCTGTCATTAGGCTTTATAAGCTCATATTCGTTCACAGATTGTGTGAATCTGTTCCATATCTCCTTGCGGAATTTCCTTTGTATGCTCCGCTCAGCGTCCTGTGAGATATCCTCTACGACCTCTTTGGAAAGCTTTTCTCTCAGCCAGCCATAGTAGCCACCCTCTAGGTTTTCAGCGTCATAGCCAAGCTCTCGAAGCTTTTCGGCCTCAGTGTCGCTTATAAGTCCGCTTTTACAGCAGATAAGAAGCTTTTTGTCCTTTGGCAGGTCGCTTTTATCAAGCTTTTCGGCAGGGATGTTCACTGCTCCGTCAATGTGACCATACTCAAAAGAAAGCTCGTCCCTTATATCTATTATCAGCGTGTTGCCGCTTGCATTTATCATTTGTCAGTTGACCTCCGCAAAATTAATCACTATTCTTTATGATAGCATAAAAATCAACTTTTTTCAAGCTTTATGCAAAAATAAAACGGCAAAGCCTGATGCTTTGCCGTTTTGCTTTATGTCTTGTGTCTGTTTCTTATATAGAATATTATGGATATTGCCGCTACGATAAATTCCGTGACAGGATAAGCAAGCCATAAGCCAGTTAATCCTGCTTCCTTGGACATAATGAAAGCCATTGGCACGATAAGAGCAAAGCCCCTTAATATGGTGATGGTCTGAGCTGGTATGATTTTTTCAGAAGCCGCAAAAAATGCAGATATTATTATATTGAAGCCTGAGAAAAACAATCCGGTGAAGTATATTTTCATGCCGTCCTCTGCCATGCGCTGAAGAGAGTCGATATGCTCGCTGTTGAATATAGCGGCGATAGGAGTTGTGAAAAATGCAATAGCAAGGTAAACCATAAGCGCTATCACAAGCTGTGATATAATAGAATATCTCAGCACTGCTCTAAGACGGTCTTTGTTGCCAATGCCGTGAGCAGCACTGATAAGCGGCTGACCGCCTTGTGCGATACCGGTGAATATGGATACCGCCACAATGGAAGTATTCGCTATCACTGCATAAGCTGCAACGCCTGTGTTGCCTGCAAGACCAAGTATTATTATGTTGAACGCAAGCACTACTATGCCTGATGAAAGCTCAGTTATAAGCGACTGCACGCCTATGGACAATATGCCGCCAAAGGTTCTCCCTTCGTGCCTTGCCCTGACGATATGGAAGCTGTTCTTTTTGCGGAATTTGTATATGCTCAGTATGCAAAGGCTTATGACAGGCGAAAGTCCTGTTGCAAGGATAGCTCCGAAAATGCCCATATCCAGCGGGAAAATGAACACATAGTCAAGTATTATGTTTGAAAAGCTTCCCATAAGCATTGCTGCCATTGAAATCTTTGGGCTTCCATCGTTTCTTATAAAGCAGTTGAAAGTGTTATTTAGCACAAAGAACGGTCCGAACATCATAAGCACTTTTAGGTAGGTATTAGTCATGCCCACAACGCTGCCCTTTGCACCAAGAAGCTTTGCAAGTGGCATTGAGAAAAACGCTCCGCCCAAAAAGTATATCGCTCCAAGCACCAGAGCCATAAGCAGTGCGCAGGTGAAAACTCTGCTTCCTGCTTCGTCACGTCCCTGACTTTTGTATATTGCAAACTTTGTCGCTCCGCCCATGCCTATCATAAGTCCGGTGCCGTGGATAAGGCTGTATATCGGAATGGCGATATTCAGTGCAGTAACACCGTCTGCACCCATGCCCTTTGCGACAAAGAACGTGTCCGCAAGGATATAGCACGATACACCTATCATTCCAAGAACGTTCAGAGAAGCGTATCTGGCAAAGTCCCTAAGATGTGAATTTTTCTTCATTGTTACCCTCCGTTTATCCCACAAAAAAACGCCGAACACCGCTGTCTTTTAAAGCCTAACGACAGCAGGTCCGACGCAAAACTTCTACCCGGCGGCAGAAGTAAGCCTTAAACATATAAGATTATAACAGAGTATAAAGGCATTGTCAAGAGGTAAATGACTTTGCTTTATGTTAAATAAATGTTAAAAAACGCTCCTTGTGGTTGACAAGGTTTTAACAAAGCTTTATAATGAAATTGGCAGAAAGCATATATAATATTATATGACAGCCTTAAAATTTTATATACCGATAACAAAGAAGGGGAAACTATGAATTTAACTCATCTCAGATATATGGTAGAGGTCGAAAGACTTGGGTCTATCACAAAAGCAGCTTCAGCACTTTATATGGGGCAGCCTAACCTTTCAAAAGCCATAAAGGAAATGGAAAGAGAAGTTGGCATACCGATTTTTAAAAGAAGTGCAAAGGGTGTTGTTGCCACAGAAAAGGGTAAACAGTTCTTGCAGTATGCAAAGGCCATACTTGTGCAAATGGATAAAATGGAGAGCCTTTATAAGGATAATGGTGAAAACGCTGTGAACTTCTCTCTGCTTTTGCCAAGGGCAAGCTATATAACCCACGCTTTCACTTGCTTTGTGAACAAGTTAGGCACGAATGTGGAGCTTGACGCAAAAATAAGGGAAACAAACTCCATGGAAGCCATAAACGCAGTGGTGGAATGCGAATATAACATGGGTATAATCCGTTATCCTGTGGCATATGAGAGCTTTTTCATGTCTATGATAGAAGAGAAAAATCTGAAATATCATAACGTGTGGGAGTTCGATTATGTACTTATCACAAGCGAAAACAGCCAGCTTGCTAAAGAAAAAGAGATAAACGAAACTGTCCTTGATAAATACATAGAGGTATTGCACGGCGATAATATCGTGCCGAATATCTCAGCGACTTATCAGAAGAAAAACGCTGAGCTTAATAATCACAGCAGGCATATTTACGTCTATGAGAGAGGAAGTCAGTTCGATATCCTCTCGGCTTGTCCAGACTCATTCATGTGGGTAAGTCCTTTGCCAAAGGAGATATTGAAGCGTTATGGCCTTGTGCAGAGAGTTTGTCATAGCTTCAAAAAGACCAATAAGGACGTTCTTATCTATCAGAGCAATTACCGCCTTAGCCATGCGGATCAGATGTTCCTTGATGAGCTTGAAAGGGTAAGAAAAGAGATATCAGAATAATTTTTTAGCATAAAAATGCGGGCGAACATGAAAGGTGTTCGTCCGCTTTTTGTTTAACAAGATCTAAGTCCTGAGCATATTATAGGTCAACGTGACTACAGAATATGCCACCGTCCTTTGTAATGTCGATATAGGCATAGCTTGCAGGCTTGCCGTCTCTCGGCTGACCTGCGCTGCCGGGGTTTAAAATGTGGATACCCTCCTCATAGGCATAGTAGCGGCAGTGTGTGTGTCCGAAAAGTGCTATCTGTGCGCCTATTTCCTTGGCTTTGTAAAAAAGTCTGTCGGTAGAGTATTTCACGCCCCACTTGTGGCCATGTGTGAAAAATATCTTTATACCGTCATCGGTCATGTATATGTCGTTTTCGGGAGTGAGCGAAGCAAAATCGCAGTTTCCTGACACGTTTACTATCTTTTTGTCAAGATACTGCACTCTCAGGCTGTCAAGGTCACGTTCGCCGTCACCAAGAAAAATAAACAGGTCGGCGTCACCGTTTCTCTTGAATATTTTGTGCATTGCAGAATAATTTCCATGAGTATCCGAAAAAACGATTATTCTCATAGTTACACCCCTTTACCAGTTATAACAAGCAATATTATAACATAAATATTTATAAATACTATAGAAAAAAGGAGAATTTTTTATGAGCGCAAAAAACAGCTTCAATTCTATGGATCCAAAAGCCATGCAGGCACTTCTTGCAGTGGCTTCAAGAAAGCTAGGCACTACTCCTGATGTGCTGAAAGGTCAGCTTGAAAGCGGAGTTTATGACAGGGCGCTTCATGGTATGCCACAAAACGAGGCTATGATGCTTCAAAAGGCCTTGTCAGATCCGAAAACTGCCGAGAAAATATTGTCCTCACCACAGGCAAGGGCGATATTCAAAAAGCTTCAGGGAAAATAGTATTTTACAGGGCAAAAGCTTGAACAGGCGGTGAAATAATTGGACGATCTGATGAATAAAATACAGAATGTGCTTAATGACGAGGAAAGCATGAAGCAGATAAAGGAACTTGCGGATATGCTCGCGGCGGATAACGGCGGACAGGGAGAACAGGGCGGTCAGAGCGAAGCTCCACAAAGCCCTCAGAACATGGACTTTTCTCAGCTTCTCCAAAGCCTGGGCGGCGTTTCTCCTCCTGCGGAAAGCAAGCCTGCGCAAGCGACACAGACAGGGGGTCTTGATATTGCAAAGCTTATGAAGATACAAAGCATTATGCAGTCAGCTTCAAAGCCCGATAAAAATATCCAGCTTCTTCTTGCTCTGCGACCTCTGCTGAAAGAAGAAAATCAGGCGAAAATAGACAGGCTCATAAAAATATTCAAGCTTTTTGCAGTGTATCCCGCACTGAAAGAAAGCGGGCTTCTGGGAGGTGATCTGCTTGGCTTATTCTGATGACAATAATTTTACCACCATGCAGGAGGAAGCCATTCGCCGTGTGAGAGAAATGCAAAGGCGTTCACGAAGCATTGTGGGCGCAAGCCCTAATAGCGAGCCTGCACCACCTAATGCAGAGGAAACCCCTCGCACTCAGAATGCTCATAGCCCACAAAAAGCCCCTCAGAGCAGTTCGCTTTTGAGCGGTCTGCTTGGGGGAAATTTAGGCGATATAAAGATAGACGAGGAAAAAGCCCTTATCGGTCTGCTTATTTACATATTATACAAGCAGGGTGCAGACATAAAGCTTCTTCTGGCGCTTGGTTACCTTCTTCTCTAAAGCGTCCATTCAAGAAGTGCAAGCATAGAAGTATCGGAGAAAATATCGGAAAGATAGCTGTCGTCATATATCCTGTCCATGTTGTCGCCTGAGTATTCTATCTCCTTGCAAAGCTCCTTGACGGTTTCAAAGCGTGCGGGAGCGTCCTGCTCACGACTGAGGTTTATGACCTCTGCGGCAAAAACGAACACTATCATAGCCTTTATTTTTGACAGGAGGTCGAAATCTCTCACAGCTTTAAGAAAATATCTGTATACAAAATATACCGCAAGCTTTTCGTACTCGCCGCTCGTCTGAGCTTTTAAGGGTGCGGAAAGCTTTTTCACAAAGCGGCTTGCGTCTTTTATCTGCTGTGGGAGAATGTCGCCTATAAAGTCAAGACGTTCAAGATATAAAAGCATATTTTCGGCATTTTCCAAAGGCTTTTCAGGCAAAGCCTTTTTCAAACTCTCCACACGCTCTGCAATTATCTCAGGGTGGGAAAGCTCCTGGGCAATGGCTTTTATCTCCTCTGTATCCTCTTCGTCAAGAGCATATTGTATCTCCGCTGACGCTGAAAGAACGTTCACAAGCCTGTCATGGAGAGAATATTCCCTGTTTTGAAGCAGGTCAATGAAAGTCGTTCGTGCAAAAAGCATGGTTTCAAGAAGCTGTGGATCGAACTCAAGGTCGTCAGGCTCTTCATCTATCTCTTTGGTAAAAAATCTCACAGGCTCATCGTCAGAAAGATACATTCTCACAGCTTCTTCGCAGGCAAGTCCCACGCCTGCTTCCTTGTAATCTCCAAACCACTCGTAAAACCTCGGGTGTTCACGGCATATGTCTGAGATGTTTTCCTCACCGTAAGCAAGCTGAACAGAGCAAAGCCCCTTTTCGTTGAGCATAGGGCATTTGCCGTCGCAGTGGACAAGATATTTCACGCCCTCGTCTTCCGTAACTGAGTTCACAAACTTCCTGCCTATATCATTGTCAAGCTTTTTGTAAAAGCCGTAGGTGTCCTCGTCTATCTCGATATCCCAATCGGTCATACAGCAGTTGTCAGAACACTGCGAGCCTGTGCAGACAAATTCATCAAATATTTCAGGGTAAAAAAGCTTCATATAAATATCTCCTTATGAGGTGTTGACCTTATTATAATACTAATGCTTTTATCTGTCAACTTTCAGAATAAAAAAAGGCAGACACCTTGTCCGCCTTTTGTCACTCTTGTGTGAAAACTATCCATTTTATGTTTTTGGGGCTTATCTCATCAAGATACTCTGAAGGCACTGTGACAGTTATCTGACGTTTTGAAGTCGCCCCTGCCTTGTTCTCGGGTATCTCTTTAGCCACATATATGAAAAGGGAATCCTTATCCTTGACCGCCCTTACTGCTTTGTAGTCGATATGCTCATATCCCGAAAGCTCTCCTTTTAGAAAAATAACATGGTTGTTGAAGCCGCCTTCGTTTTCAAAAGCTTCCATATCCTTTTTCATTTCCTGAATTTGCAGCTCACCATTGTATTTCAAATAATATTCACTGAAATCATCATAATTTGAGAACATTTTTTGATAGGGGAATGTCATGTTGGCTTCACTGCTGCACTTGTATATCTTTTGCTCAAAAGGAACGTCTGTAAGCTCACTTGTTACATTCTCTGTCTGATAAAGCTTGTTGCTTCCTGCGTAATATACCGTCAATCCGTTTTCACAAACGCTGTAAAGGCTGTCGGCAGAAAGTTTTTTTGAGAAAAGCTTCATGCTGCCCTCAGAAAAGTCCTCAGATTCTATGGTAAGAACACCGCTGTCCCCCTCCAAAGAGCTTTCAGCATGTATCACCTGCGTGCTTGTGCATACTGTTATCTCAGCCTCAGTGCCGCTTTTTACGCACTCACAGAATTCAGCCCAGCGCATATCGCTTTCTTCTGAAGAGTCCATGAAAATCATACCATGCTCTCTAGCCGTGTCAGCGGTTATCTCACTGCCGTTCCATGCTGAGAAAAATATCTTTGCAGGGCTGTCAACGACTTCCTCTTGTTCGATAAACGAGGAGTTTTTAGTATTGACCACGCTCTCTTCAGATCGACCGCAGGCTGAAAAAAGGGTCAGGAACATTGCAGCAGACAACGCACCGCAGATAATTTTTTTATGCAACTTCCTGCCCCCTTGCTTTTATACTATAAGGGCAACGCCTCCCAAGGCACGCCCTTAAAACTCATTATATCATATTTTGCTGATTCTGTTAATATGTATTTTAATCAAATTAGTAAACGCCTATTTGGCTATAATGTCAAAATATCGGTGTAAATATGGCAAATATCTCAAGAAGAGGGCTTAAAGAGTGAAATGTGACAATATTGTAATTAAACTGTCATTGACATTGATGATAAAAAATATTATAATATGTTTATGTACCTGTGCTTTGTTTGCAGGTGTGCAGGTGTGTTCCTGCAAAAGGAGGCGAAATGTGACGGCTTGTGCCGTGCAATATATGGATAATAACAAGAATAACGTTTCCCGCAAGGCTTCGGGAAATACGGCGAGCGTTGTCGCAATAATAGTTGTGGGCATATTTGTGCTGTGCGTGATACTTCTGCTTGCCAAGGGGCTTTTTGCAAGCAATAGTTCAGAAGTGCCAAAGGGTATAAATACTGCCACCATAAATACAAATGAGTCTGTGGCTGAGCCAGTGAACAGCACCGCCCCTGCGGATACGTCCGTTACTGATAACAGCAGTGTGGACGAAAGCGGTGCGGTAACAGATGTGTCCAGCGACGAGTCTAGCCAGACAGATGTGCTTGAAGTAATGTATGTCACAGAGTATGCTTATCTTCATGTGGCACCTGATAATGACGCTGAGAATATCGTTTGTATGTCACCGGGCGTTCAGGTAAACGTTCTTGAATATGAGGATAACGGATATGTGAAGATAAATTTCATGAACATAGACGGTCCACTCACAGGATATATTTATAAGGATTATCTTACAACAGACAGCTCTATAGCAGTACAGTGGTAAAAAATACGGCGCCGCACAAAAGAATGTGCGGCGTTTTTGGATATGGGGGCTTTGAAGTGCCGAAATATAATACTTTTATCGAGGATAAAAACGGAGAGCGCATAGACTTTATCCTTGACGTTGCCAAAAGAAGTCGCCTTAATATGGGTATGCGTGACGGCACTTTGACAGTGCGTGTGCCTTACGGCTGTTCAAAGCAGCAGCTTGAAAGCTTTATTAATAACAATCTGGGCTGGATAAAAGAGCAAAAAGACAAGGCGACGGTGGGTCTGCCGAAAGATTTCTGTGATGGCGAAAGGCTCAGACTTTTGGGGAACGAGCTTACCCTGACCCTTGTTCAGGCTGATAAGTATTTTTCTCCTAAGATAGAGGACGGCAAGCTTCTTATTGCCGTGAACAAGACCAGCGACCAGACCTATGTAAAAGAGCAGACCACCAAGTTCATAAACGATCTCACAGTGGCGGAGATAACAAAAAGTATGCAGAAAATGTCTGCCTCCACAGGGCTTGTGCCTGAAAAGGTCACAATAAAACCGCTGACAGCAAGCTGGGGAAGATGTATCTCAAACAGGCATATTTCCATAAACTCAAAGCTTATTGTTTTCCGCCAAGAGTGCATTGATTACGTCTGCCTCCACGAGCTTTGCCACTTGGTCTTTATGGATCACAGCAAGGATTTCTGGGCTTTGGTGGGCAAGTTCTGTCCCGATTGGCGAGGCATAAGAGAAGAAATGAAAGGCTGACCATGCAGGCATACCCTACAAAATATACTCATGTGCTTTGTAGGTATTAACTATTGACAAATACAAGATATTGTGGTATCCTTTTATTGTGGCAACAATATGTATAACAAAGAAAAATGGAGGTAATGTAAAATGGTAAATGTGAACGTAACAGGCGGAGAGATGTCCCAGGCAGAGATAAATTCATATATTGACAGGGCGCAGAAGCTTTACCCTGAAAAGACTATCCAGACTATCAACCTAAAAATAGACGGCGACTTTGTTGACGTTGATTATCACTTTGCAGATGTGCCTTTTCAGCGTATAAGAAGAATAACAGGCTATCTTGTTGGAACTCTCGACAGATTTAACGACGCAAAGAGAGCGGAGGTCCGTGACCGAGTAAAGCATGGTCTTGTAAGCCCCAGCGTATCAGAACAGTAAAAATGAAACACGGCATATGTCACCGAAAAAGTGGCATATGCCGTGTTTTTTATGGAAGTGTATTGGTGTAGCTTTTTAGACCTTGTTTCCGCAAACGCTGCAAAATTTGGCTCCGCTCTTCAGCTCTGAGCCGCAGTGAGGACACTTTTCAGGTGCGGTCTGCTCGACAGGCTGTTCAGCCGTTTCTGTAGGTGATTCTATAGGCTCTGTCTGTTGTGGTATCTCAGGCTCAACTACGCTCTGTGACATAACAGGCTCGGCATTGTCGGGCTTTCTGAACTGTGACATATCAGGCTGAGCAAAACTCTGTTCTTGCGGTGTAGTCATTGGGATAGGCGCAGGGGCATTGTCAGGCGTCTTTGCGGCAACAGGTATCTCAACGGCGAAATCTTCGCCCATAAGTCTTCCTGCAATAACAAGTCCACCGATAAAAAGCAGGAAAGCCGCAATAAATGGCAGAACATCATCAGCAAGTGAAAGGGCTACCCTGAACTTGTCATTGTCATAGCCCATTGTTATAGCGTTTGAGAAGTGACCTTTTACCGTAACATAGTATATCATTATGCCCTTTGTTATCATCACAACAAGCGGGAAAAGGATAAGAAAGCCTGCGAATGCACCATCAAGCTTTTTCTTGCCCTTTGCTCTTGCAGATGTGAAAAACGCCACAAGGCTGAATATGGCGAGTGCGCATGAAAGACCGTAGGTGTTCACATAAGCGAAAATGTCGGGGGTGAACAAAAAGTCTATCTTGTTTGTGAAAACGTTGTTGTAAACGAGCTTTCCCACAGGGTCAGCCAGTGCGCCTGCTGCCGAGAGAATGAATGCGAAAAAACTCAGCAGACACAGGGACATTCCTGCATATGTAAGCTTCTTTGTGTAGATCTTTTTTGCCATTTTGATTAGTCCTTTCATTTGTGAAGTCTTTATCCGCTGTCCGAAAAAATAGGGGCGGATAGAATTTCCGTCCCTATTATAATACTATTTTATAAAAGCCTTGTCAATAGATTTTTTTCGCAGCTTTCGTCGCTATTTATCGTTTTTGCCGCTATCCTCGTCCTCACCGAGAATATTTTTCATCATCTCGTTTATGTGCCGAAGCTTTTCGTCATCATCATTATCAGGTCGGTATATCCTCAGCGGCTCGTCCGTTGTATCAGTTGTGTCATTTATCACAGGGGTTGTGGCTTTCTCACTGCTCTCAGCCGTAAAGTTAGCTTTTGCAAGCACCTTTTTCATGACTTTTCCACGCTTATATTCAAACAGGAATATAAGCACCAGCAGGGCAACACCGAAGCCCGTTATGATAAGAGATACTTTCCAATAGTCAGGGGAGAACTTCATTGTTATCTTGTTTTCACCCTGCTCCAAAGGGATAGTTATAAGGCTGTCAAGAGATTTTTCAGCCGTCACCTTTTTGCCGTTCACAGTGATAGTCCAGCCGTTTTCGTATGGTATGGTCGTGAACAGTACAGAGCCGTCATTTTCAGCATTAACAGTGCCTTCGAGATAAGTGTCCTTAAAGCTTGTGACCTCAAGCACATTTTTCTGCATATCAGCGCAGGTCTGTGCAAAGCTGTCATAATCAAAGGTGTAGAAAAGCTGGTCTTTCCAGTAAGCTTCGTTATCGTCATTTGCCACCGTTATGCGTATGCGAAGCTCCTGCCCCTCATAGAATTTGCCGAGATTCATAATGGAATAATTGTCGCCCACAAAGAACTGACCTGCATATTCCATAGGCTCAGAGCCGTCCATATAATCGTCCTCGTCCTGTATCCACACGTTGCAGGAACGCTCATATTTGGTTGGAAGATACATATAAAGATATGAGTCCTTATCCATTTTCACAACATAGTCAATGTGACATTCTGCAATGGAAGTGTCTGTAGGGAAGTATTTCGTGTGTCCGTCAGTGAGCTGAGATGTAGAAACGTTCTCCATTTCGCTGTTTATAACAGGTATCTTTGTGAAATATTCCTTTGTTGTGCCTGCGAGGGCGTTGAATACCATGTTCTGATTTTCAAAAGGATTATCTTCAGAAAGTGACACGTCCTCAATACCAGGCGAAGATACCATGCCAAGACCAAGAGCGTTAGGGTTGTTATAGAATTTATATGTTGCGTCGCCCTCGGTGTATTCTGTAGTGAGCTTGTATTCCTCAGGGACTTTAACTCTTGTGCCTACAAAAGAGGTGTTGCCCGTTTTGTCCATAAGATATTTTATGTCAAACAGAGCGTCCGTCATGAAAGTTGTGCCGTCATATTTTGTGTAGTGTCCGCCGTAAGCATAGCCAAGCTTGTGGAGCATCATAAGGGCAGGTGCGTTCATTGTTGAGCTTGAATGTGAAATGCCTTTGTAGCCTGTTCCGATAGGGTCGTTTACGGTTCTGTGGAAAGTTGCCTCCATGCGGTAGAAAAGCGACGGGTCATATTCCTTCATCATTGACACAGCGTTTCTCGTCTGCGTCATGTAAGGTTCATAAGAAGTGTATTTGCTGTATGCAACGTCAGTGTCTATCTTGTCGATAGTGTCAGCGCTGTTTGCAAAAAGCTCAACCGCAAGAACGCCTACCATTACAATACAAACTGCCTTTGATTTTGGATATTTTTTGATAAGATAGATAAGTGCGAAATATGCCGCCAGCGCTATCATTGATACCCATATGCCTTGTATAACGTTTGTGGTGTCGCCTGTTTCACTTGTCTTTGTTTCAAAAAGCTGGAAGTGAGAGTAGTTCTCACGCTCACACCAGAAGAGAAATACCATAAGTCCGAAGAAAATTCCGCCGATGTTCTTTGCAGTTATGCCCTCGAGGTTTTCAAACGCCCTGAACGCCATTACTATCATCAGGAATGAGAATATGAAAGAATATCTGTAAGGCAGCCAGTTCGGCACTTGAAAGCCGTGCATTGCCATATCAGCAGGCTTTATATACATTAATATAACAAGCAGGAAAGTGAGCAGGCCTGTAGAGGTCTTTTCTTTCATTGTTATTCTGTCGTTCATAAAGAACAGCGGAACAAGTATCAATACAGCCGTTCCGCAGTATATCATAGGCATACCCTCAGGGTAAACAGTGTCATATGACATTGGGAAAAGCTTTGTTATGAACGTAAGGAAATCAAATTGCGTTGCAAGTGAGAAATCAGGGTCAGTGAACTCAAACTTGCCAAGCTTCAAAGAATTGTAAACGGTTATAAGAACGAACGCCGCACACATAAGCGCAACAAGAGTGCCGATACCGAAAGCCACGCAGCGTGAGAAGAACTTTTTTGGCAATATCCTGCCCTCTCTTGAAAGGCAGTACCAGCAGAAGTAGAAAAACGTGAAAATTCCCACCATATAGCCGATGTAGAAATGTGCAATGAACATAAGCGCCAGCGGCACTATATAAGGCACAAGCTTGCCCTCATCAACGAGCCTGTGAACGCCCCAGCATATAAGCGGCAAATAGATAAGTCCGTCAAGCCACATAGGGTCCATAAGCTGTACCACCATGTATGACATAAGAGCATACATGGTAGGAAATATGATAAGAGAGATAGTCTTAGGCTTCTGAACTGATATCTTTTTTAAGAAGAACATGAACGTCACAGCCGCCGTGCCTATTTTTGCAAGCTGTAAAATAAGGATAGAGGTCGCCATCATCGTTCTCGGCAGCAACACAAGTATCAGCATAAAAGGGCTTGCAAGATAATATGCAAACACACCGAACATTTCTCCGCTGAGGTTTCGTGACCAGTTGTAGATAAAACTGCCGTTGCCATGGAAAGCGTCACGGAACTGCTCGTAGTAGTAAACATACTGACCGTTCAAATCAAGCACAAGCACCGAGCTGTCGCCTATAGGGTGTATCTTGAAAAACGCATAGGCAGAAAACATTATTGCCACAGGCAGAAAGAACACCAAAAAGTACAGCCGCTTATCATAGCACCATTTTTTTATAAATGAAAGGGGAGATGTCTTAGTCTTTTCCATTCTTTTTCTCCTCGTCGTCTTTTCTTATGATATCACGGATTATGTACCTAGGTCGCTGTTTTATCTCCTCGTATATCTTTGAGAGATAAAAGCCTATTATTCCAAGACTGAACATTATTATACTCGATGTGAGAAGCTGCAAGATTATGACCGTTGAAAATCCTACCGCCGACGCACCGATAAGCTTTTTGATAAGGGTGTGAAGTCCCAGTATGACAGAGAAAATAAACGTTATAACACCGCATACTGTTACTATCTGCAAAGGCGCAGAGGTAAAAGAGGTTATGCTGTTTATGGCGAATTTGAAAAGCCCCTTTACAGACCACTTTGATTCGCCTATCTCTCTGTCAGCAACGTCAAAATATACACGCTCCGTCTTGTAGCCTACCCAGCTTGACATTGCTCTGAAAAACGTCAGTCTTTCAGGCATTGCATTCAGTGAATCTACCACAGCCCTGTCAAGAAGCTTGAAATCGGAAGCCGCTTCCATGTCCAGTCCGCTTGACTTGTTTATCATCTTGTAAAACCACAGAGAGAAAAATTTGTATACAGGGTTTTCCTTTCCACGGGAATTTTTTCTGCCCTCAACAATGTCAACGTCATTGTTTTTCCAGATGTTGTACATCTCGATTATGACCTCAGGAGGGAACTGCAAATCACAGTCCAGCAGTACGCAAGCGTCGCCCTTTGCAGTTTCAAGTCCTGCGAAAATTGCGCTCTCCTTGCCGAAATTTCTTGAAAAATTCACGCCCACGATATGCTCGTCATTGCGTGCAAGGTTTGAGATTATATCCCATGTTCTGTCCTTTGAGCCGTCGTTTACAAAAACAAGCTCATAGTCTATACCGTTTTCGCTGAGAAGCTTTGAAACAGCAGAAGCACATTTTGCAACGTTGCCCTCCTCGTTATAGCTTGGTATTATTATTGATAGCATTTTTCGTTCTCCTATTCTTTGTTGCCTTTATACACAAAACAGAACGCCATTTGTGAACATGACGTTCTTGAAATATCCTTATTTGTTTTCTCTTTCACGGCGTTTTTCATAATCTGTCCTCAGCTTGTTGAAGTTGTAAAGCATGATGAGCAGGAAAATATACACAAGTATCTTTGCTATAGCCGCAATAACGCCTGTAAGGGTGGTGACGAACTCTATTGGTATTAGCCTGTTGAGCAGGTCGCCCCCAAAGTAAATAAACGTCATAAGAGCAAGCTTGTTGAAACTGCCCTGAAGCCTTATAATGTTTGAAACGTCTTCCACAAGCTCTCTGTGGCTGTCAAGCGCCACAAGGAACATTCTCATAAGGTTCAGTGACATATAGACAGTTGCCGCCGACAGCAAAATGCTTATAACGTTCGCCGCCATTGCCGCAGGGGAGAGAAGCTTCAATAGAAGCTGACATACCACCGCAAGAGCGCACATAGCGGAAGAAGTGTAAGCAGGCTTTTTAAGATGTGCGAAAGCGTCAGTGCGTTCTTCAGCCTCAGCCGTTCCCACTGCGAAAAATAAAAAGCCTACAAGCTTTATAACGTAATTAGAAGTCCAGCCTGCGTTTAGCATGAAAAGCATGAAAAACGAGCCGACCATAAAGAAATTCATTGTTTAAGACCCTTTCGTAGCTGATTATACCTATTTATTATATCTCATTTATATACCCTTGTCAACCGAAAACGCCTTGTTTTCACCTTTTGTACACAAAGCGTCAGCCCTGTATTCCGTAGGTGACACACCCTTTGTCTTGTGGAATATCCTTGAAAAATAAAGGCTGTCATTATACCCTACTGACCTTGCCACAGCCGACACAGGAAGCTCAGTTTCTTCCAGCAAACGGCAGGCGGCGTTCACACGGAAATCAGTTATATACTGTGCAGGAGAAAGCCCCTCGTATTCCATGAAAGCTCGATATAGCGTGGCACGGCTCACGCCAACGAAATCGGTTGCATTCTCGACCCCTATCCCAAGGGTGTAGTTGTGTGCAATGTAGTTTTTCGCCTTTGTGACATATCCCTTTGCGGTGCTCCCAGAACGGCTTTGACTTCCCGAGCGTTCCATAAGAATGCCCAGCGTGATGTAAAGCTGACCTGTCATTTTCACAAGGTCTGAGCTTCTGTTTCCACTAAGACGATAAATGCGTTCAAGACTGTCTTTAAGCTCGCTTCCAAAGTCTGCGGAGATAACGGGACACTCTCTTGTGAAGCCTGCACGATCAAGGATAAATTCAGCGTCAGAGCCGTTGAAACCTGCCCAATAGTATTCCCATGGGTCGTTCTTGTCGGCAGTGTATGTTATAACAGTGTAGGGGTAAATGAGAAAAGTGTCCCCTGCGCTAAGGTGATACTCTCCTTGAGGTGTTTTGTATACGCCCTTGCCGCTTATGATGTGGTGGATAAGATAATGGTCACGAACGCCGCTTCCCCAACTGTGAAGCCCCTGACATTTTTCATAGCCCACGTTGTATACTGACAGCGAAAGTGCGTCCGTCTGATCTGATTTAAAGGAATGGCGGTCTGTATTCATTCTGTGTGTTCCTTTCTGTGAGATAGTCTGTTATAGATATGATAGCATATTTTTATTCTCTTTGCAACAAAAATCCATGTGTTTGAAACAAAAATGGTATTGCAAAAACGTGAAAATATGGTATAATGTAAGTGTAAGAAAAAACCTGACATATTTGGGAGGTAAAGAATATGGCAAAAATACTCGTTACAGGCGGAGCAGGATTTATCGGAAGCCACACCTGCGTTGAACTTCTTGAAGCAGGCTATGAAGTAGTTATAGTTGATAACTTTTCAAACTCAAAGCCGGAGGCTCTTAACAGAATAAAGAAGATAACAGGCAAGGACTTTGCTTTTTATGAGGCAGATCTTCTTGACCTTGCGGCGCTTGAAAAGATATTTGAAGAAAACAAGATAGACGCTGTTATACATTTTGCAGGTCTTAAAGCGGTTGGCGAATCTGTTCAGAAGCCTGTTGAATATTACCACAACAACATCACAGGCACTCTCATGCTTATCAAGGCAATGAGAAAATACGGCTGTAAGAAGATAGTTTTCTCATCTTCCGCAACAGTTTACGGCCCTGTAAACAAAGCTCCATATACGGAGGATATGCCGACTTCTGCAACAAACCCTTATGGCTATACAAAGGTAATGATAGAGCAGATACTGAGAGATGTTTATGTTTCCGACAACGATTGGTCAGTTTCACTTCTGAGATACTTCAACCCTATCGGCGCACATAAGAGCGGTCTTATCGGCGAAGACCCTAACGGTATACCAAACAATCTGCTTCCTTACATCTGTCAGGTAGCAGTAGGAAAGCTTGAAAAGCTTGGTGTGTTTGGTGACGATTACGATACTCCTGACGGAACAGGTGTAAGAGATTATATCCACGTTGTTGACCTTGCTAAGGGTCACCTTTGCGCAGTCAAGTATGTAATGGAAAACAAGGGTGTTGAAGCCGTAAACCTCGGCACAGGAAAAGGCTCAAGCGTTTATGACGTTCTTCACAGCTTTGAAAAAGCTTGCGGAAAGAAGCTCCCATATGTAGTAAAGCCAAGACGTGCAGGCGACCTCGCAACCTGCTATGCTGATACAGCAAAGGCAAAGAAGGTCTTTGGCTGGGAGGCACAATATGGTCTTGATGAAATGACAGCAGATAGCTGGAACTTCATTAAGAATAATCCTAACGGACTTTAATACATAAGCATAGAACATAATAATTTTCCTAGGCAGGGACACACAAAAAAGTGTGTTCCTGCTTTTTTCACCCATACGATAATGCGACAAAAAAATCTCACAGTAAGTGATAATATATTTTCAGCGGATAAAACGAAAAAATGAAAGGAATGATAAAGCATGAATGTGGAGATAAAAAACTATCCGTCAGCCAGAACTCTTGTGGCAGAGATATGTGGCGATATCGACCACCATACAGCAAAATATTTCAGGGGAGAGATAGATAAAGCCATTAGAAGCCATAACCCTCTTACCCTTATCCTTGACTATTCTCAGGTGACTTTTATGGATAGCTCAGGAATTGGACTTGTTATGGGCAGATACAGGATAATGTCAGAAATGGGTGGCGAGGTGATAGTGGCGTCGCCTCCTGCTTATATCCGAAAGGTCTTGCAGCTTGCAGGTATGCACAGACTCACAAAGATAGTTATGGATATGACCCCGTATATACAAGAGAAGAAAGCAGCTCAGGAACAGAATGAAAGCCCCGATGACAAAACAAAGGAGAGTGATAAAATTGAAACGAAAACCCCTTAATGAAATGAAAGTCAGTTTTCCCAGCTATTCTGAAAATGAGCGCTTTGCTAGAGTTGCAGTCAGCGGTTTCCTTACTCAGCTTGACCCTCAGATCGACGAGCTTGCAGATGTCAAGACCGCGGTGTCAGAGGGAGTCACAAACGCCATTGTCCACGGATACCGAAACACCCTAGGGGAGATATTCATGCAGATAAGGATATTCGAGAACAGACACGTCTACATAAAAATAAGGGATAAGGGCTGCGGTATCGCCGATATAGAGCAGGCTATGCAGCCGCTTTTCACCACTGCACCTGAGGAGGAAAGAGCAGGCCTTGGCTTTGCGGTCATGGAAAGCTTTATGGATAAAGTGAAGGTGCGCAGCAAGCTTGGAGAAGGAACTACCCTTATCCTTGAAAAAACCTTGAAAGAAAGAGTATAAAATGAGCAGCATAGTCGAGACCCCTCTTGCAGAAGAAAATCTGGGGCTTGTTCACCTGTGCGCAAACCGCTTCCGCAATCGTGGCATAGAGTATGACGACCTTTACGGTGCAGGCTGTATAGGTCTTGTAAAAGCTGCGAAAGCCTTTGACAGCGACCGTGGTGTGAAATTCTCCACCTATGCAGTGCCAGTGATATTAGGGGAAATAAAAAGGCTTTTCCGTGACGGTGGCACGATAAAAGTGTCACGGAGCATAAAAGAGCTTTCCATGCGCCTTGTAAGAGAGCGTGAGCGATTTTCCATACAGCAGGGGAGAGAACCTACAGTAAGCGAGCTTTGTGAGCTGTCAGGAGAAAGCGAAGAAGCCGTTACTCTAGCCATGAATGTCGCCCTGCCACCTGTTAGTCTTACTGAAAGCTCAGATGAAGACGACCGCCACGGACAAATAGATATCCCTGTTGATGCTCCTGACATAGAAATTGCTGACAGGCTCTCTCTCCGTCAGGTCATAGCTTCCCTTGAAGCGGAGGATAGAAAGCTTATATACCTGAGATATTTTCAGAATAAAACTCAAATGGAAACGGCAAAACAACTTGGTATGTCACAGGTGCAGGTGTCAAGACGTGAAAAAAAGCTGCTCACTTTAATGCGTGAACAGCTTAAATAATATCATTACAGTGGGCGGCTTTTGGTCGCCCGTTTTTTTTTACAAATAAGACCTGAGTATCTTGATAGTTTCTTCATGTGAGCAAACAGCGTCAGAATCTATAAAGTGCTGAAAATAATCCCAGAAAGCCTGAACAAGGCTCGTTTCGCTTATCTTCAAATAAGAAAAATCAGAGAAGCAGTTGTTTCTGGCAATGATGTTAAGACTTGTGTTGTCAGAAATGTTGATACAAAGATTTTTCGACACCGCAAAATAGTCATTCTTTATTATCCTGTAGTCTGCCATGCCGTTTTCACAAAGCGATATCATTATCTGTAGCATTATCTTGCGTTCTGCAAGAGTGGGAAAAGTATATGAATTTCTCGGAAGCTCAAAAATCTCTCCCGTCGTCATAAACTCTGCAAGACCCTTTTCACTGAACAGATTTACAAATTTGTGTTCAGAAAGAGCCTTCTTGCCCATGGTGAGCTTTGCTTTTACAAATTTCTTTGCGTCAGTTGGCAAAAGTGCATGGGCGTTGTATATATCCTCTGTAAGACAAAGCATGGTGCATGGCTGAAAATCCACGCCGATGAAATTTGCGTTGTCATCGTACCAAAAGTAAACATATTCCAAAATATCCACGGCGTGGTCGAGAAGCTTTGCACATTTTGTCTTGAACTTTTCAAACTGCCGCATATAAAATTCTACCATAGGCTTAGATCTGTATATAACGCCCTCGCAATAATCGCTGTCTGTTCTGATCAGAAAATTATTCGTTATCATTATGTTTGGCATGATGTTCGTGGAGTTGAAATATGCCGACGCACCCTCATAATAATAAAAAGCCTCATATTTTTCATGCTTTTGTGCAAGGTGACATATGAACGGAAAAATATCCAGATTGTATTTTGCGGTGTTTTTTTCGTATGAGGTGTTATCAAAGAAGAACAGATGATTTATGGCAGACTCGCTGCCTTCTGCGGCAATAGACAGCAGATTGGTAAGAAACTCTGTTGGCTGAGCGATGACCTGAATGTCAGAACCGTTATGAACATCGCTGCATATAAGCACCTGCAGGTTTTTTCTAAGCTCACGTTTGTCGGTGTAGATGGATATCTCAGGCACAGAGTCAATATCAACTTCTGTCTTGAAAGTCAGAGCGTCAGGATCTTCCATGTTGGTGTTTGCCATATCGTGTATTATCTTTGACACCTGCTTACGGCGATTGTAGACATCTTCCCCCATCTCAGAAATGTTATAAAGCTCCATGAGCCTGCTTTTATCCTCTGTGGAAAGCATGAGCTGCAAGCTTATATTTTCTACAAAATCTACGCTTGGCACTTTCCTTTCACCTTTGAGTATCTTATGAAGATATGTTCTGTCGATACCACATTTTTCGGCAAGGGCTTTTATAGTAATATCTTTTTTCTTTATGTATTCTTTGAGAAGTTCCGAAAATTGTGACATTGGCATCATATCCTTTCTGTAGAAAACAGGCATTTAAAGTATATTTAAAGTATATTTTTACATACCGATACCTATATTATATCCTATTTATGCACAATTGTCAACCTTTGATAATTTTATCTTATTAAGGCAAAAACCGTATATTTTTATAAACAGCTGCAAAAAATACAAGCGTAAAATGAAATACTTTAAAATTTGGAGGAGTTTTCATGAAAATAATATTCTATGACGCAAAGCAGTATGATATAGATTCATTTGAAAAGCAACGAAAAAACTATCCCGATATAGAAAGCGTCTACCTTGAAGCCGACTTGACGGAAGACACAGCAAGGCTTGCCGAGGGCTGTGAGGGCGTGTGTGCCTTTGTAAGCTCAACGATAACAGGCTCAGTGCTTAGACGGCTCCATGAACACGGTGTAAAGCTTCTTCTTATGCGATGTGCAGGCTATAATAATGTTGATATAAAAGCCGCCGATAAATACGGCATAACAGTGCTTAGAGTGCCTGGGTATTCTCCAGAAGCCGTGGCAGAACACGCCATGGCGCTTGCGCTTGCAGTCACAAGAAGAATACACAAGGGCTATATAAAGGTAAGAGAGAACAATTTCAGCCTGAATGGTCTTATGGGACTTGATTTCCATGGCAAGACCGCTGGTATAATAGGCACAGGCAGGATAGGTGCGGCAATGTGCAGGATATGCCACGGCTTTGGTATGCGTGTTATAGCTTATGACGTTTATCAGAACCCTGACCTTGACTTCGTGAAGTATTATCCCCTTAGCGAAGTCCTGCGGGAAAGCGACCTTATCTCGCTCCATTGCCCCCTGACAGAGGCAAGCTATCATCTTATCAATACTGAAACTATCTCTCTTATGAAAGAGAATGTTGTTTTCGTAAATACCTCCCGAGGTGCGCTTGTGAATACCGAAGACCTTATAAAAGGTATCAGAAGCAGAAAATTCCACGGAGTGGGTCTTGATGTTTATGAGGAAGAAACAGAGAACGTCTTTGAAAACCGACAGGAGGATATCCTAGAAAGCTCCGTGACCGCAAGGCTTCTGTCTTTTCCTAACGTTATCGTCACCTCTCATCAGGGCTTTTTCACCGAAGAAGCTCTAGCCGCCATAAGCTGCACAACGCTTGAGAATGCTTGTGCTTTTGAGCGTGGCAGGATAATAAAAGAAAATCAGGTCAAATAGACCTATGGGAACATTCCATGCGTCTTTGAAATATAACAAAAAACGGACGGCATAAAAACCGTCCGTTTTGTATATAGCTTTGATATTACGCTCTTATTAGTAAGCGATACCCTGCCACTTCATTGCGTCAGCGACCTTCAGGAAACCTGCGATGTTAGCACCTGCAACGAGGTTGCCTTCAAGACCGTACTCCTTAGCTGCATTGTATGAGTTGTGGAAGATGTTTGTCATGATGTTCTTGAGCTTAGCGTCAACTTCCTCGAATGTCCAAGAAAGTCTCTCGCTGTTCTGTGACATCTCAAGAGCTGATGTAGCAACACCGCCTGCGTTAGCAGCCTTAGCTGGTCCAAAGAGAACGCCTGCATTCTGGAATACAGCGATAGCCTCTGGAGTTGAAGGCATATTAGCACCCTCAGCAACAGCAAATACACCGTTAGCTACAAGAGCCCTAGCTGACTCTTCGTTGATCTCGTTCTGTGTAGCGCATGGGAGAGCGATATCGCACTTGATAGTCCAAATGCCGCTGCAGCCCTCGTGGTACTCAGCACCCTGTACTCTGTTTACATACTCCTTGATTCTGCCTCTCTCAACTTCCTTGATCTGCTTAACAACATCAAGGTTGATGCCGTTTGGATCGTATACATAACCGTTAGAGTCAGAAAGTGCAACTACCTTGCCGCCCAGCTCTGTAGCCTTCTCTGTAGCGTAGATAGCAACGTTACCAGAACCAGAGATAACAACTGTCTTGCCTGCGAATGTTTCATTCTTCATGCACTTGATCATCTCAGATGTGTAGTAGCAAAGACCATAACCAGTAGCCTCTGTTCTTGCAAGTGATCCGCCGTATGAAAGACCCTTACCTGTAAGAACGCCTGTGAACTCGTTTCTGATTCTCTTGTACTGACCGAACATATAGCCGATCTCTCTTGCACCAGTACCGATATCGCCTGCTGGAACGTCTGTGTCAGCACCGATGTGCTTGCAAAGCTCTGTCATGAAGCTCTGGCAGAATCTCATAACTTCTCCGTCAGACTTGCCCTTAGGATCGAAGTCTGAACCACCCTTACCGCCGCCGATAGGAAGACCTGTAAGGCTGTTCTTGAAGATCTGCTCGAAGCCGAGGAACTTGATTACTGATGCACATACTGAAGGGTGAAGTCTGATACCGCCCTTGTATGGTCCTATAGCAGAGTTGAACTGAACTCTGAAACCTCTGTTTACCTGTACCTTGCCATTGTCATCTACCCAAGGAACACGGAAAATGATCTGTCTTTCTGGCTCAACTATTCTGTCGATTATACCTGCCTCAACAAGGTCAGGTCTCTTTTCTACAACAGGAATGAGGCTTTCCAGTACCTCATATACTGCCTGGAGGAATTCCTTTTCGCCGGGATTTCTCTTCTCAACCTTCTCATAAACGCTTTCAAGATACGCATTGTTCAAAGCCATTATTAAAACTCCCATCTTATAAATTATAATTTGTGCACGGCTTTTTTACTCATTCCGCACATCACCTACTTATTATAGCACACTATTTTGCAATTTGCAAGTAGTAAAATGCAAAATTTCATAATTTTATTGAAATTGTATAAAAATCATAGCCTTTTTTTGAAATGTGAAGTAAAATCACGATTATAAATTCATAATTCGTGTAAAATTTCCGTGAAATGTCGACAAATCAGTGCACTGTGACCAAAGCTGTTTCTGCCTGCAAAAATGACAAAACGCATTTTTATGCCGGTATAACGCACAAACCCGCTGGAATATCGTCCCTGATATGAAATTTTGGTTGACGAATCCTGCAAAAAAGTGTACAATATAAAGTAATAAAGCACTTATAAACAAAGGAGCAGTACCGATGACAAAGAAAGAACGTGCACAAATGATAGTGGAAAGGCTGGAGCAGGTCTACCCCGAGGGCATATGCTCCCTTGACTATAAAAAGCCCCACGAGCTTATGATAGCAGGCAGGCTTTCTGCACAGTGTACAGACGCAAGGGTGAATATCGTCACGAAAGAGCTTTTTGCAAAATATAAGACCATTGAGGATTTTGCTAACGCAGATGTTGCTGATATCGAGGAGATAATACGCCCCTGCGGTCTGTATAAAACAAAAGCTCGCTCTATCGTAGCAATGTGCAGACAGATAATGGATAACTTTGGCGGCGAGATACCTGATACCATAGAAAAGCTCACTACTCTTGCAGGCATAGGCAGAAAGACGGCAAATCTTGTTATGGGAGATGTTTTTCATAAGCCTGCGGTGGTAACTGATACCCACTGTATAAGGATATGCGGCAGACTTGGGCTTACAAAAAATAAAGAGCCTGCAAAGGTGGAAGAGGATCTGAGAAAGATACTTCCCCCTGAGAGATCCTCTGATTTCTGTCACCGCCTTGTACTGTTTGGACGTGAATACTGCAAGGCAAGGGGAGAACGCTGTAGCGAGTGTCCCCTGCTTGATATCTGCGGCAGCAGAAAATGACCGCAGGCTGTTGAAATAATAAAGCAAAAGTAGTATAATAAGGTCACAAGATGAAATGCAGAGGAGATGAGCGTTTTGATAAAGGCATGGGAGCATTTCAAGACCATTACAAGACATCGCCACGGAGTGATAAAAAACTGCTATAAGGCAGGCATTTTGTGGCAGGGTCTGAGGCATGACCTTTCAAAATATTCCCCGGAGGAGTTTCTCAAGGGCTGTAAATATTATCAAGGCACACGTTCGCCCCATGAAGCAGAGCGTGAAGAATACGGATTTTCTTACGGCTGGATGCATCACAAGGGAAGAAATAAGCATCACTTTGAATATTGGACGGACTATGACCTGCGGACTAAGTTGATGACCCCTGTGAAAATGCCCCTTAAATATGTGAAAGAAATGTTCTGCGACAGAGTTGCCGCAAGCAAGATATATATGAAAGACAAATACGACGACGGCGCACCTCTTGCGTACTTTTTAAGAGCAAAAAAGACAAGAGCTATCCACCCCGAAACCTCCGACCTTTTGGAAAAGCTTCTTACAATGCTTCGTGACAAAGGCGAGGACTACACTTTCGCTTATATAAGACGTTTGAAAAAATATTAGGGGGAGTTTCCATGGGAATTTTCAAAAAGAAAACTGTCAAGCCCGTCCCTGAGGAGTGCAGGGGAATGGAAATAAAAATAATGTCAAGCACCTGCACCGGAGAGAAAACTATCGGATTTTATAACCGCAACACTCGTGAGATAATGTATCCCGAGCTTGTGAAAAGCGACAGCGATGTTGAGGCTTTTTATGAAAAATACGGATTGAAAAAATGAATTATGTTGCATGAGAGAATATATAAAAGAATGTAAATATTTAATGAACTTTGAAATGAAATATTTGTAAGAGTATTTTGTGGGTGATTTTTACAAAGTGCGAAAAATAGGCGTTTATAAAAAAATAATGATGCTGGCCGAAAGTTAATTATGGCTAAATTATAAATACTATTTCTAACGTGTGAATAAGTACAAAAATCAAGCGGTGACTATGCCTCTTTTTTATGTAAAGCTACAAAGATTGCAAGAAAGCACGCAAAATCGGGCAAATTAATTGACAATAGGGGTCAAATACGTTATAATAACAGCATAAAAACAATGTAAAAAATTATAACGGAGGTAGATTCAAAATGACAAAAAATGATCTGATATCCGCAATAGCAGAAAAGGGCGGCTATTCTAAAAAGGAAGCAGAGCAGGCACTTGCGGCTGTAACAGAAACTATCACAGAGGCACTTGTAAAGGGCGAAAAGGTATCTATCGTAGGTTTTGGTGCATTTGAGGTAAGAGATCGTGCAGCTAAGGATTCTATCAATCCTGCAACAAAGAAGCCTATCCATGTTCCTGCAAAGAAGGTTCCTGCATTCAAGGCAGGCAAGGCTCTTAAAGAGGCTGTGGATAAGTAATTAGTAACACTTTTAAAGGAGAGGTTTTACAATGGCTGAAAAGAAGATCGCCGCTGACAAGAAGGCAGAAGAAGCTGTAAAGGAAGTCAAGGCTGAGGTAAAGTCTGCTGCTGAAAAGACAGGCGCAGCAGTAAAGGAAACAGCAAAGAAAGCTGTCAAAACGGCAGAAAAGGCAGTAAAGACTGCAGCAAAGGCAACAAAGGCAAAGAAGGAAACTGTAAAGAAAGCAGTTGAGGCTGAGATAAAGGACGAGGTATTCGTTCAGTTCGCAGGCGTAGAGATAAATGTTGAAGCTGTAGTGGCTGCTGCAAAGGCTGACTACAAGGCAAAGGGTCACAGAACACCAAAGACAGTTTCAGTATACATCAAGCCTGAAGAGGGCGTTGCTTACTACACTGTAAAGGGCGTAGGCTCAGAGGACTATAAGGTAGAACTCTAATTGTAACATTTGTGTGTAGGGGCGAACAGCGTTCGCCCGCTATTTAACACGTTCTATCTGTATGATAAGCTACATCAAGCGGAGGACAACACCTCCGCTTTTTTTGCGTATATAAACAGAAAGTGCAGCATATTTCCATGCTGCACTTTCTGCGTTATTTAAGAAATCATAAAACACATTACTGCGGTGGTGTCGAGAAGAATGTCTGCCATGCGTAGCCCTTTGTGCCATTATATTCAACATAATACCAGCCGTTTTCGTTGCGGTAGTATTTGCAGGTCGCACCCGATGGGATAGTGAGAAGATTTTCACTGCTCGATGTAGGCTGTGGGTGGAGATAAACTGCACTTATGCACTGGATATCACCAACAGCGTCACCGTTGTCATCTTTATCACCGTCATATGGATCTTCGTCAGGCTCAGTGGCCTTTTTGGACTTTTTAGATGTTTCCTGTGGCTTTTCCGAAGTGGTGGTGGTCTTTGGCGGAATGTATTCCGTGGAAGTTATAGTACCGGTCTTTTTCGGAGTGGTGTTGGTGTTCACAAAAAGAGTTTTTGCAAATATCATTATTACTATGGCTACCACAAGTACAGTCAGCAGTATCGCTATTATTCCCTTTACAGTAGGAGTGAGCCAAGTGGAGCTTTCCTGCTGCTGAGGTCTGTTCTGACCCTGCGGTCTGCGATTCTGTTCGGGACGATAGTAGCCTTTATTGTTTCTGTTGTCAGGCATTATTTATATTCTTCCTTTCGGTTCATTGACTAAAGTTCGACACATTTCGTGTCTATATCTTTAATTATACAAAATATAAACTGTTCTGTCAATTAAAATTCGGTTACGATTTACATTTACTTTATAACAATATGGTGTAAATCGGGAGGCATTTTTATGTAATAGATGTGAAAATTATCAAAGTGGATAGATATAACGTTTTATTGAAGGCTTGTTTTGTTACAAAGGGAAAAAATATGTTAATAAATTTTCATAGCCCTTTTATTTGTATATATAATATGCTATAATAATAACAAATATGAGAATTTTAATATTCTCAGTAAGCTGTAAGGAGATTGATGATAATGAATATTGCCGTTGCACAATCAGGAGGACCTACCTGCGCTATCAACGCTTCATTGGTGGGAGTTTTCAAACAGGCTGTGAAAACACCACAGATAGACGCCGTTTTCGGCTCGCTCAATGGTATCGAGGGTATCATAAACGACCAGCTCATAGATCTTAAGCTTGTTATAAAAACAAATGAGGATATGGAGCTTCTAAGACAGACACCGTCAACAGTTCTCGGCTCATGCCGTTATAAGCTTCCTGATGTTGAGGAGGGCGGTGAAACATATGAGCGTATCTTGAATTGCCTTGAAAAGCATAGGATAGAAGCTTTCTTTTATATCGGAGGAAACGATTCTATGGATACCGTGGCAAAGCTTTCCGATTATCTTGCGGCAAGAAATTCAAAGATAAGAGTTATAGGCATACCAAAGACTATAGATAACGACCTGCCTGTAACAGACCATACACCAGGCTTCGGCTCTGCCGCAAAGTATGTTGCCGCAACGGTTCAGGAGATAATCCGTGACAGCTCGGTTTATTCTATCGAATCCGTCACTATCGTTGAGATAATGGGCAGACACGCTGGCTGGCTCACAGCTTCCACCTGCGTACTCAGAGCAAATGACGAGATAGCCCCTCACCTTATCTATCTCCCTGAAAATAACTTTACCGCTGAAAAGTTCCTCGAGGACATAAGAAATCAAATGGCAAAGCACAAAGCCGTTATCATCGCAGTTTCCGAGGGCGTAAAGCTTAAGGGCGAGGAAAATAAGCCGAGAGTTGTGGATAATTTCGGTCACGAGTATCTCTCTGGCATAGGAAAGACACTTGAACAGCTCGTTAAAGAGAATATCGGCTGTAAAGTCCGTTCTATTGAGCTTAACGTTATGCAGAGATGTTCTTCTCATATCTGCTCAAAGACGGATATAGACGAAGCCGAGGAAATAGGCTCAGCAGGCGTAAAAGCGGCTCTTGCAGGGGAAACAGGTAAAATGATGATATTCAAGCGTATCAGCGACGTGCCTTATGTTGTGACCGTTGACAGCGTTGACGCCCATGATGCTGCAAATAAGGAAAAATTCTTCCCTGCCCAGTGGTTAAGCGAGGACGGCAATGACGTAAATCCGGAAGCCGTAAGATACTTCCTGCCACTTATCCAAGGCGAGGTAAAAATAGCAATGAAAAACGGTATGCCCGTTCATTTCAAGCTGTAAGCGTAAATTCGTTTTTATGCAAGTTGTAGGGGACGGTGCCCTCGACGTCCCACTTGTTTAAGTCTTTTTCAACACTCTCAGCAGAGCAGTTTCAAACTGCTCTGCTTTTTTCGTTCCATACCGTCATCAGCCCTTGACAATTCGGTGCAAAAGTGAGATAATATTATAATAGGTGCAGTAATGCCATATCATGCGGAAAGGAAAGAATATAATGTGTGATCTCAAATTCAGCTTTCAAATGAAATTCACAGTTCCGTTTCGCAGACAGCCTAAGACACGAGTCTGACGGCAAAAAGGCAATACCTCTTGGTCTTGCCATGATACTGTGATAGAAAAAATATTTGCGAAAGGAATTGTTTTATAATGAAAAAAGAGCTTTCAAAGCTTTATGAGCCTAATAAGGTAGAAGATAAGATCTACAAATATTGGCTTGACGGCGGATTTTTCCACGCTGAGCCTGATTCCAAGAAAGAGCCATACTGTATAGTTATCCCACCACCGAACATCACAGGACAGCTCCATATGGGTCATGCCCTTGATGAAACTTTGCAGGATATACTTATCCGCTGGAAGAGAATGAGCGGATATGCCGCAGAGTGGATACCTGGTACAGACCACGCTTCTATCGCAACAGAAGCAAAGATAGTTGAAGCTATGCGTAAAGAGGGTCTTACAAAGGACGATATCGGCAGGGACGGTTTCCTTGAAAGAGCATGGGATTGGAAAAAGAAATACGGCGGCAGAATAGTTGAGCAGCTCAAAAAGCTCGGCTCTTCCTGCGATTGGGACAGAGAGCGTTTCACAATGGACGAGGGCTGTTCAAAGGCTGTAAAGGAAGTTTTCATAAACTACTATAATAAGGGTCTTATCTATAGAGGCGAAAGAATAATAAACTGGTGTCCTCATTGCCGTACATCTATCTCAAACGCAGAGGTTGAGTATGAAGATCAGGCTGGTCACTTCTGGCATCTGAAATATCCTCTTACAGACGGAAGCGGATATGTAGAGCTCGCTACAACACGTCCTGAAACACTTCTCGGCGATACTGCCGTTGCAGTAAATCCAAAGGACGAAAGATATAAGGATATCGTAGGTAAGACTCTCACACTGCCGCTTGTTGGCAGAGAGATACCTGTTGTTGCCGACAGCTATGTTGATATGGAGTTTGGTACAGGCGTTGTAAAGATAACTCCTGCCCATGACCCTAACGACTTTGAAGTCGGTAAAAGACATAACCTGCCTGTTATCAACGTTCTTACTGAGGACGCAAAGATAGTTGACGATTATCCTGAGTATGCAGGCATGGATAGATACGAGGCAAGAAAGAAGATAGTCGAAGATCTTGAAAAGGGCGGTTTCCTTGCTTATGTTGAAGACCACGAGCATAATGTAGGTACTTGCTACCGCTGTGGAACAACTGTCGAGCCAAGAGTATCCCTCCAGTGGTTCGTTAAAATGGACGAGCTTGCAAAGCCTGCAATAAAGGCTGTTGAGGACGGCTCTATCAAGTTTGTTCCTGAAAGATTTGAGAAGAACTACCTTAACTGGATGAACGATATCAGAGATTGGTGTATCTCACGTCAGCTTTGGTGGGGTCATCAGATACCGGCATTTTATTGCGACGATTGCGGTGAAACTGTGGTAACAAAGGAAGACCATGCTTGTTGCCCTAAGTGCGGCAAGGAAATGCGTCAGGATCCTGACACACTTGATACATGGTTCTCATCAGCACTGTGGCCGTTCTCAACTCTCGGCTGGCCTGACAAGACAGAGGAGCTTGAGTATTTCTATCCAACAAACACTCTCGTAACAGGCTATGATATCATTCCTTTCTGGGTATCCAGAATGATAGTTGCAGGCATGGAGAACATGAAGCAGAAGCCTTTTGATACTGTTCTTATCCATGGTCTTGTTAGAGATTCACAGGGCAGAAAGATGTCAAAATCTCTTGGCAACGGTATCGACCCGCTTGTTATCATCGACCAGTACGGCGCAGATGCCCTGAGATTTATGCTCGCAACAGGCAACGCACCTGGAAACGATATGAGATTTATCGAGGATAAGGTAAAGTCCTCAAGAAACTTTGCCAATAAGATATGGAACGCCGCAAGATTCATCATGATGAATCTTCCTGACGATTTCAAGGCTGATAAGCTCCCTGAAAACCTCAATGTTGAGGATAAGTGGGTAATATCAAAGTTCAATACTCTTGCAAAGGAAGTAAACGATAATCTTGATAAGTTCGAGCTTGGCGTAGCAGTTTCAAAGCTTTATGACTTTATCTGGGATATCTATTGCGATTGGTATATCGAGCTTACAAAGCCAAGAATAGCCGCAGGCGGTGAAACAGAAGCCACAGCACAGGCAGTTCTCGTGTGGGTAATGAAAGGAATGCTTAAAATGCTCCACCCATTCATGCCTTATATCACCGAGGAGATCTGGCAGGCTCTCGTAAATGACGGCACAGCTATCATGGTTCAGGATTATCCTGTATATGACGAAAAGCTTGAATTTGCCGACGAAGAAGCAACATTTGAGAAGATAATCGCAGGCATAAAGAGCATAAGAAACTGCCGTGGTGAAATGAACGTTCCGCCGTCTGTAAAGGCAAAGCTTTATATTGAAACTGCACAGCCGGAAGTATTCTCACAGGGCGTAATGTTCTTTGAAAGACTTGCTTCTGCATCTGAGGTCATCATTACAGACAAGTGTGAGGAAAAGGATTGCGCCGCCGCTGTTACAGACAGTGCAAGATTCTTCATTCCGCTTGCTGATATCATAGACGTTGACAAGGAGCTTGCACGTCTTGATAAGGACAGAAAGAACGCACAGAAGGATATAGACTTCCTTAGCAAAAAGCTCAGCAATCAGGGCTTCCTTGCAAAAGCCCCTGAACAGCTTATCGAAGCCGAAAAGGCAAAGCTTGCAAAGGCAGAGGAGAAGATGTCAAAGATAATGGAATCTATCTCCGCTCTGGAAGCAAGAAAGTAATATAAAAAATCAATGGCGAGGTCTTTCACCTCGCCATTTTTTTGTGTTTTATGTAGGAGGAGCTGTGCATGGCTTATAACCCAAAACAAAAAAGGCAGGACAGCCCGAAAGCTGTCCTGCTTGATTTTTTATATCTCAGAATTAGTTTTTCTTTACGCCGATAGAAACTTTTTCGCCGTTGATGTCCCAATCCTTTTCGTTGCCGACATTTTCGCCAAGAACGATATCGTCTGCAAGAACGTCATGAGAAATAGCCTCTCTGTTCTTGTCAACAACAGCCATAACCTTTTCGCTGCCGCTTACAGAAACAGTGATGTGATCCATTACCTCAAAGCCCGAATCCTTTCTCATTGTCTGAACCTTGCTGATAACTTCTCTTACAAAGCCCTCTTCGATAAGCTCAGGAGTGAGAACAGTGCTGATAGCTACAGTTACACCGTTTTCAGAAAGGGTGTAGAAGCCCTCTTTCTGCTCAGACTCGATAAGAACATCATCCTTGTCAAGTGCTATCTCACCGCTTGAAAGCGTGAGTTTCAGGCTGCCAGTTTCGTTCAGTTCGCCCATAGCCTTGTGTCCGTCAAGCTGTGAAAGCTGTGTTCTTATCTCACCAAGCTGCTTGCCGTACTTTGGACCAAGTGTCTTGAGCTGTGGCTTGAACTTATAATCAATATATGCAGATACATCATTTGAGAACTGAACGTCCTTAAGATTAAGCTCATCTCTGATGATGTCGATATAGTAGCTGTCAAGTGGGTGGTCTGCTGCAACGTACATCACGCTCAAAGGCTGACGGTTTTTAAGGCTTGCGCCGTTTCTTGCAGAACGTCCCAGAACAACTATCTCCAGAACTTCCTCCATGTCAGCTTCAAGCTTTTCGTCTATCATGTTCTCGTCGCAAACAGGATAATCGCAAAGGTGGATACTCTCAGGAGCGTCCTTGTCAACGCTTCTAACAAGATTCTGATAGATCTCCTCAGTGATGAAAGGCACCATAGGTGCTGCACACTTGCAGAGCGTAACAATAGCAGTGTAAAGAGTCATGTAAGCGTTTATCTTGTCCTGTGACATACCCTGTGCCCAGTATCTCTCTCTGCCTCTTCTTACATACCAGTTAGAAAGATCATCAACAAACTCCTGCATAGCCTTTGCAGCCTCAGGTATCCTGTAGTTATTAAGGTTGTCGTCAGCAGCCTTTATCATAGAGTTCATCTTTGAAAGCAGCCACTTGTCCATTACAGAAAGCTTGTCATATTCTATCTCATGCTTTGTAGGGTCGAACTGGTCTATCTCAGCATAAAGCACATAGAACGCATATGTGTTCCAAAGCGTGCCCATGAACTTTCTCTGACCCTCTGTTACGCCCTTGTCATGGAACTTATTAGGAAGCCATGGAGCAGAGTTTGTGTAGAAATACCACCTGATAGCGTCTGCACCGTATTTAGCCAGTGCCTCGAATGGGTCAACAGCGTTGCCCTTTGACTTTGACATCTTCTGACCGTTCTCGTCCTGAACAAGTCCAAGTACGATAACGTTCTTGTATGGAGCTTTGTCAAAAATAAGCGTTGAGATAGCAAGGAGTGAATAGAACCAACCTCTTGTCTGGTCAACAGCTTCTGAAATGAAGTCAGCAGGGAACTGTGACTCGAAAAGCTCCTTGTTCTCAAATGGATAGTGGTGCTGTGCAAAAGGCATTGAACCTGAATCGAACCAGCAGTCTATTACCTCTGATACACGGTGCATCTGCTTTCCGCACTTAGGACATTTGATAGTTACAGCGTCAATGTATGGTCTGTGAAGCTCGATATCATCAGGGCAGTTGTCTGACATTGATTTCAGCTCTTCGATAGAACCGATAGAATGTCTGTGACCGCACTCACATTCCCAAATGTTCAGCGGAGTACCCCAATATCTGTTTCTTGAAATTCCCCAATCCTGAACGTTTTTCAGCCAGTCACCGAAACGTCCCTTACCAATGCTCTCAGGGATCCAGTTGATAGTGTCATTGTTTGCGATAAGTCTGTCCTTAACGTCAGTCATCTTGATGAACCAAGTATCTCTTGCATAGTAGATAAGAGGTGAGCCGCATCTCCAGCAGTGCGGATAATCATGCTCGAACTTAGGAGCGGCAAAAAGCTTGCCTGACTTGTCAAGGTCTTTGAGTACCTCAGGGTCAGCGTCCTTTACGAACATTCCGGCATATGGAGTTTCAGCAGTCATGTCGCCCTTGCCGTCAACAAACTGAACGAAAGGCAGATCATACTTCTTTCCGACTTTAGAGTCGTCCTCACCGAAAGCAGGCGCAATATGAACGATACCTGTACCGTCTGACATAGTTACATAGCTGTCACAGGTAACAAAGTGACCCTTTTTGCCCTGCTTCTTTGCACTTTCGCCTGCGCACTCATAAAGCGGCTCGTATTCAATATATTCAAGATCCTTGCCTTTGTAAGTTTCAAGCACCTTGTATGCAGGCTTGTCCTCAGTTGCAAGCTTGCCGAGAACAGTGTCAAGAAGTGCTTCGGCAAGAATATAAGTGTAGCCGTCAGCGGCTTCTACCTTGCAGTAAGTTTCATCTGGGTTTACGCAAAGGGCAACGTTTGAAGGAAGCGTCCAAGGAGTTGTTGTCCATGCAAGGAAGTATTCGTCCTTGCCAACAAGCTTGAAACGAACGATAGCAGAACGCTCTTTAACTGTCTTATAGCCCTGAGCAACTTCGTGAGAAGAAAGCGGTGTGCCGCAGCGTGGGCAGTAAGGAACTATCTTGAAGCCCTTGTAAAGCAAGCCCTTTTCGTATATCTGCTTCAAAGCCCACCATTCAGACTCTATAAAGTTGTTGTCATAGGTAACATAAGGGTGTTCCATGTCAGCCCAGAAGCCAACAGTGCCTGAGAAGTCCTCCCACATGCCCTTGTATTTCCATACAGACTCTTTACACTTCTTGATGAACGGCTCAAGACCATATTCCTCGATCTGCTCCTTGCCGTCAAGACCAAGCATTTTCTCTACTTCAAGCTCAACAGGCAGACCATGTGTGTCCCAGCCGGCCTTACGAGGTACCTGATAGCCTTTCATAGCACGGTATCTTGGTATCATATCCTTGATAGCACGGGTCAGAACGTGACCGATATGCGGCTTGCCGTTAGCCGTTGGAGGTCCGTCATAGAAAACATAGGACTCGCCCTTTTTACGGCTGTCAATACTTTTTTCAAAGATATTGTTATCGTCCCAGAACTTTTCCACTTCTTTTTCTCTCTGAACGAAGTTCAGATTGGTGTCAACCTTTTTGTACACGAAGATCAATCCTTTCTGATTTTGTAATAAACGATCAGTTACGCATAAAGATAAAATGCAATAAAAAAGGCTTCCGCCCTGAAACAGGACGAAAGCCGTAAAGCCATTCGCAAACCACCTTTTCAGCATACTGACATATGCGTTCCCTTTAACGCAGGAAAAGCGGCGAAGCTTACTTATCATACTGATTTTCAGCCTGCAACTCGGAAGTGATATTCAGCCTGAAGCTAATCATACCGCCCTCTCACTGTCGGCGGCTCGCTGAGATTTTCGCATAAAGCCTACTGTCTTCGTCAACGTTTTTTACATATGAAATCAGTATATCACCATGCTGATGTTTTGTCAATGGTTATTTTGTTAATTTTCATGTATCCGACTTTTTTATTTTTGATATAAAGTCATTGAGCCTGTGCCCACGTTGCTCCTCGCGCTGTTTGTCACGATACTTTTTCAAATGCTCGCCAAGCCTTGCACCTGAGCCCATGGAAAGCATAAATCTGTATTTCTCTTTTCTCTCCTCAGAACTTTCCCTGATGTGCCGTTTGAACTCCTCGTATCTGATGACCATATCGTTCTCTTCCGCAAACGTTTTTATCTTCTCTGCCAGCTTCAGGGAATAGAATAGGTCAATAGCAAAAACGCCATAGAAAAAACCAATAAAGAACGAGAACGCCAAATTATTCGCAAGCCAGTTGAGTGCGTCAAGAATGTATGGGTGTATAAAGAAATAATAGACCGCGCCCAGTGCTGCCCATATGAGCGAATACAACGGACATATTATGCCTTTATAGTTGAATTTGTTTCCTGTGTAGTCCCACAGCTTGACGTGCATTTTCACAATGAATATCTCGCCTGCAATAAGCTCTATCACTGTCATTGCAATAGCCATAAGCAAAAAAAGTATAAACTTCTGCAAAGCCGTGTTGTCAGTGTGTATAAATTTTTCAAGTCCCGCCAGCAGATAAAGGGTGCAAAGCCCGAAGCCGTATAAAGGCAGATAAGGACCAATAAGAAAGCCAGGATTTATCCATTTTCTTGCTTTGTTGCTAGGCTCAAATCGTCTGAAAATAACTTCTATCCCCCAGCCTATCAGACACCCTGCAAAGAACAGGAATGCCAGAATAAGTATATTGCTCATATAAAATATCCTTTCAAGGTTTATAAAAGCATTGTACCATATTTGCCGTTATTTTTCAATACTTTCAGGTAAAAAAATTTGACTTTAATCAAAAAACATCAGCCTGCCATCACCTGTAGGGGAGCGACGTCCTGCTTCTTTCGTTTATCATCTGTGCTATTTTCCACTTCATTCCTCGCAAATAAAAAAAAGGCAGGAAACCGAAGCCTCCTGCCTTATATGATTTGAATAAGATGCTATTACATATAGCTCTTGAATTCGTTGTTTTCTTTTCTAATGCCTTCGATCTCAGCGTTTACCTGACTGATCTGAATATCAACCTGCTCCTTCTCGGCATTGAGTGCCTTAGCCTTTTCCTGAAGCTTAACGATCTCCTCGTAGATATCGCTTGCCTGCTTACCAAGATCCAAAGACTTTGCCTCAGTTTCAGCAATGCTTGCCTTAAGCTCGTCGATCTTCTTGTTGTTCAGCTCGATCTGCTCCTGCGCAAACATACGCATTTTTTCCATTGGACTCATACCCATATTCTCGCCCTCCTCATTATTATTTGTATTTTCAGCTTCCGCAGCTTTCTTTTCAGCTATCTCGTCTTCTATAGACGGCATAGTAGACTCAGGGGCAGGTGAAACCACCATTGTGTCATCAAGGCTTATAGGCTCGATGGATGGCATCTCGACCTCGTCCATTGTAGGAACTTCCTCAGCCACAGCAGCTTCAGCCTTTGCATTTTCCTCTGCCTTAGCTTTTTCCTCAGCCTCTTTGAGAGCCTCAGGAGTAACAAGGTGAACGCTATTGTCCTCAGGAGGAACAGGAGCGGAAGCAGGTTCAGCCTTTGCAGGTGTTTCGATACCTGTTGCATACATATTGCTCTTTCTCTTTGCAATTCCGCTTGCAAGGCTTGCCGCCAGCGGATCAGTTATGTTCTGAGCAGGTTCTTCCTTAGGCTCAGACGCAGGCTCGACCTTTGGACCCTTGTATGTATTCATTCTTTTGAAATGCTCGTCCATGCAGCCCTGAACAGCCTTGATATCCTCAGGATCTTTATTAAAGAATCCTGCGATATCATTTACGCTTCTGCCTTTCTGAAGCATTGAGGCGATAGCCGCAACACTGTGATCAACAAATCCGTCATCGTCCATAGCCAGATTTACAGTTACCCTTGCAGGCTCAACATTCTCCTGCTTTTTGTTCTTCTTTCCGAAAAGCTCGCTTACAGACATATTGAAAACGCTCTTTTTTCCGTTGCCGTTTTCATCAGCGCCCTCTCTTACAGGCTGTTCAAAGCTTGCATAGTCAGGGAAGTGCTTTTCAAGTATTCTTGGAACATTATCCTTAGGCATCTCCATTTCTTTTGCTATCTCAGGAATGGAGTAGCCCTCCTTATACAAACGAACGATCTTGTCGCTTATGCTTTCATTCTTCTTTGCCAAAGCAATCAATCCTTTCAATCAATTTCCCAATACCGTGACTATTTGTAAATAAATACATTTCCGCAATAAACGTTTAAGTAATTATGAACCGTCACGGCGGCACTATATATATTATACAACACAAAGCAAGTTGTGTCAATATAAAATATGCATTTTTTCTTTAAAAAGAGCGGAAAAAATGAATATGGTTAAATGACTTATTATTTACATATAAATTAACAAATCACGTTCCACGAGAGCAGTTTTCAGGCAGTATAAACTCCCGACCCTTGAGATCTATCAGCCCCTCACGGTGCATTTTTCCAAGCTCTGTTGACAGCGCACTGCGGTCAACGCAGAGAAAATCTGCAAGCTGTTGACGGTCGAAATTTGTCGTGACAACGTGCGATCCGCTTTTCTTTGCAAGCGAAGAAAGATAAACCATAACACGTTCTCTGATAGTCCTGGGGGTTATCACTTGTATCTTTTCGTTGAGCCTGAGATTTTTCATAGCCGTTATCTTTAGAAGCCTAGCCGTCAGCGTCGAACTTTCCTTTATAATAGACTCAGGGGATAAAAACAGCACTGTGCATTGCTCCTTTGCACATACGCTCACTCCAAGCGGTTCACCTGTGCAGGCATAGACCTCTCCGAAAAGCTGTCCTGCCTCTAAAGGAGCGATTATGCTTCTGCCGCCCCAAAGTTCGTCACGTTCGATAAGCGCCTTGCCCTCCAGAAGTATGCCGAAATAAGCGGTCTTGTCGCCTGCGTGAAAAATATAGCTTTCCTTGCGAAAGCTTTTTATGCCACTGCCGTCAGGTCTGAGAAACTGAGCTATCTCCTCGTCGCTCATGCCATGGAAAAGGGGAGTGCTTTTTATTATCTTGATGTATTTGTTATCCATTTTATCTTCCTCATTTTTACGAAATAATTTTATGCTTTTGTTGTAATTACAACAGACTTTGCGATAAGATTATATTATAATCATAGCATAAAGTCAAGAGCTTTATGCCGAAACGAAAGATATCAATAAAAATACGGAGGTAACCATATGATAAGACGAGTAATACAAATAGACGAAGAAAAGTGCAACGGCTGTGGTGCTTGTGCTAAAGCCTGCCACGAAGGCGCAATAGGCATGGTGAACGGCAAAGCAAAGCTTATGCGTGATGATTATTGCGATGGTCTTGGAGATTGTCTTCCAGCCTGCCCAACGAATGCCATATCCTTTGTTGAGCGAGAAGCTGCCGCTTATGACGAAAAGGCAGTGGAAGAAAACAAAAAACGCCTTGGCAAGCCTGTTTTCCATGGCTGTCCAGGCTCAATGATGAAAACATTTGCTAAAAAGCCAGCTCCAACTGATATCCTGACATCAAAGACACCTTCACAGCTTATGCAGTGGCCGGTGCAAATAAAGCTTGTACCTGTGAACGCACCATACTTTGACGGTGCAGAACTGCTTGTCGCTGCGGATTGCACAGCCTATGCCTGCGGAAGCTTCCATTCCGATTTCATGACAGGCAAAATAACCGTCATAGGTTGCCCAAAGCTTGACGCCACAGACTATTCCGAAAAGCTTGGCGAGATAGTGAAAAGAAACAATATCCGCAGCATAACAGTAGCCCGAATGGAAGTTCCATGCTGTGGCGGAATAGAACACGCAGTAAGAAAAGCAGTCACCGACAGCGGCAAAAATATCCCCGTGGCAGTAAGAATAATCACCACAGACGGCAATGTGATATAACACAAAAGGCAGGACAAAACGTCCTGCCTTTTTCATATCTGTAGGGGCGACCTCTGGCCACCCGCATTTTTTTTGTGTCTGATTTATCTGACTGAGCGAAATTTATTCACCCTTAGCCATGACCTCAGCCAGCTCGCCCAAAGCCTTTTCCGAAGCCTCATTAAGCGTAGAGCGTATAGTCACAACAGGCTCAGCAATGGTAATATTCTTGAAGTTTTCCACATAGCCCTTCATGACCCTGGCCGCAGTAGGCGCCCATGAGCCGTTCTCCACAAGACCTATCTTTCTGTTCTGATAGTTCTTTGACTTAAGGTGCATAAGGAAATCCTCCATAACAGGGAATACACCGCCGTCATAACTGCTTGCCATAAGTACGATCCTGTCATATCTGAAAGCGTCCTCGATATTTTCTGCCATGTCGCTTCTTGAAAGATCGCTGATAAATACCTTCTCAGCACCCTTTTCTTTCAGCATCTCCCCAAGCTTTTCAGCCGCCTTTGCAGTGTTACCGTGTATTGAAGCATATGCAACGAATACGCCCTTGCTCTCAGGCTGATAGCTTGACCATGTGTTGTAAAGTCCAAGATAGTAACCAAGGTCTTCTTTGAGTATAGGACCATGTAAAGGCAGTATCATCTTTATGTCCAGTGCCGATGCCTTTTTAAGAAGCGCCTGTACCTGTGCACCATATTTGCCCACAATGTTGAAATAGTATCTTCTCGCCTCGCAAGCCCAGTCCTCATCAACATCAAGTGCGCCGAACTTTCCAAAGCCGTCAGCAGAGAACAACAGCTTTTCGCTCTGCTCGTATGTCACCATTACCTCAGGCCAGTGTACCATAGGCGCCATTACGAACTGAAGTGTGTGGCTTCCAAGAGAAAGCGTGTCCCCCTCTTTTACCACAACAGACCTATCGTCAAGTCCGTCAATGGTGAAAAACTGCTTCATCATAGGGAACGTCTTTGCGTTTCCCACTATCTTCATTTCAGAATATTTCTCCGCAAGCTTTTTGATGTTTCCTGCATGGTCAGGCTCCATGTGCTGAACAACAAGATAATCAGGCTTTCTGCCACCCAAAGCCTTTTCAAGATTGTCAAACCAAACGTCCGTTACCCTAGGGTCAGCAGTGTCCATTACCGCTATCTTCTCGTCAATGATAACATAAGAGTTGTACGAAACGCCGTTTGGCACAACATATTGGCTCTCAAAAAGGTCAATGTCATGATCGTCTGCACCAATATAAATAACTGAGTCTGAAATTTTTGTGTCTGCCATTTTTATTACCTCCGTTGTAATTCTTTCTAAATATACTATTTTAATATACTTTGATTTTATCACAAGCTCAGCGTTTTGTCAATAACTGAAACAATGTTTATGAGAATTTTACCTCCTCAAAGAAAAGGTCTTTCCCCATGACCTCTTTCACAGGCATTTCCACCTGATTGTAAGCAAGCAGAAGCTTCATATAAGCCGCCACCGCTGAGGTGGTGTATATTGGTATGCTGCCTGCCTTTATTATCTCCGCCACAGTGGAGTATATAGGCACTTTTCTTTTCAGACCGCAAATATACACCATAATGTTCTTTGTTATGCACCGCTTGATAAATTCCGTCAGTGCATAGCTTTTTCCTTTTGAAACGTCAGTGCAAGCCGTCGCACTGTGATAAGGTGAGTAAAGCACCGCCGCCGTGTCCTCGTTTGGCATAAAGCACCCAAAGTCCATTGCAGGATAACCCTCTATAAAAAGAACACGCTTCCCAAATTTGACATCATTATGGAAAATCCGTTCCCTAGGGCGTGACAGCATATTCTCGCTCACTCCGCTGAAAACAGAAAAGTCGTTGAAACCGTCATAACCATATACCCCAAACCTGTCCCGACAGGTGTCTGCAGGTATCACCCTAGTAGGAAGCATGACCCTCTCATACAGCGTGAAAACGCCCTTGTATTTTCCCTCTTTTATAAGACCCACCGCCGAGGTGAAGTTGAAAAGCCCGTTTGAACCTTTCTCGCCAATGGGCTTGTTGCTTGCGATAATAAAAAGGGGTATATCAAAATGCCTGAAATACATTCCAAGCAGAGCAGAAGTGTAAGCCAGCGTGTCGCTTCCGTGGGTGAGGATAACTCCCGAGTATAAAGCCGTGTCAATGCTGTTTATCTCGTGTATTATTTTCTCCCACCCCGAAAACCCCATGTTTTCGCTGAGTATATTAAGTACCTGTCGACATTCAAATTCCACATCATCGCCGTATGCACTCTTGTAAGCCTCCACAACAGCGTATTTTCCCTCACGCTCAACATCTATTATGCCGTCAGTAGTAATGCTCCCGATAGTTCCGCCTGTGAAAAGCACAAGTATCTTCTTCATATTTTTATCCCTGCCTTTGCCAAAAATCAACCCTTGACATTTGTTATAAATATAATATCATTTCACGATTGATTTGTCAATAGTTGTACAAAATGCACAAAAGTGTGGATTATATTAATGAAAAATGAGTATTGAGAAATATGCCAAAGTTTGATATAATAGTAATGTTGTATTTTGTACAGTTTAACTATAGTTTCGCAGATAACCAATAAAATATGAATGAGTTGAAGAATTGGTGTACAAATAACGTGACGCTACCCTGTAGGGGCTAACAGCTTTCGCCCGCTTTTTCTCAGCAAATCATATTTCATCTGCGAACAACATTTTCTATTAGTATCAGAAAGGAAGATAATATTATGTGGGCATACGAAAGTGTATTTTATCAGATCTATCCTCTTGGATTCTGCGGTGCGCCATTTGAGAATGACGGCAAAGAGGAAAGCAGAATATTAAAGGTAATAGATTGGATACCTCATATCAAAAAGCTTGGTGCAAACGCTATCTATTTTTCACCAGTGTTCGATTCCGACACTCACGGCTATAATACCAGAGATTACCGCAAGATAGATTGCCGCCTTGGCACAAATGAGGACTTTGCAAAGGTCTGCAAAGAGCTTCACGAAAACGGCATAAAGGTAGTTTTGGACGGCGTTTTCAATCACGTCGGCAGAGGCTTCTGGGCTTTTCAGGACGTTCTGAAAAACCGTGAGAACTCACCATATAAAGATTGGTTCCATATCAATTTTGGCGGCAACAGCAACTATAATGACGGACTTTGGTATGAGGGCTGGGAGGGTCACTTTGACCTTGTTAAGCTAAACCTTAACAATCCGCAGGTAGTGGATCATATCTTGGAATGCATAACAAATTGGGTCAAGGAGTTTGATATAGACGGACTCCGCCTTGACGTTGCATATTGCCTTGATAAGAACTTCTTGAAGCGCCTCAGACAGCATTGCGATTGGCTCAAGCAGGATTTCGTTCTTATCGGCGAGCTTCTACATGGTGATTACGCTCAGTGGGTAAATCCTGAAATGCTCCATTCCTGCACGAACTACGAGTGCTATAAGGGACTTTATTCAAGCTTCAACTGCATGAATATGTTCGAGATATGTCACTCTCTGAAAAATCAGTTCGGACCTGAGAACTGGTGCAGATACAGAGGAATGCACCTGCTGTGCTTTGTTGATAACCATGACGTATCAAGAATAGCAAGCCAGCTCACAAATGAGCGTCATTTGCCACTTATCTATGGAATGCTCTTTGGTATGCCTGGTATCCCATGTGTATATTATGGCTCAGAGTGGGGAACAAAGGCAAACAAGAGCGAGGGCGACCCTGCTCTCCGTGTAAGCTTTGAAAAGCCTGAGTGGAACGACCTTACAGAGCTTATCTCAAAAATGGCAGAGGCACACAAAAACAGCAAGGCTCTCTGTTATGGCTCTATCAAAATACCTGTTCTTACCAATAAGCAGTGTATAATCGAGCGTGAGTTCGAGGGTGAGCGTGTTCTTGTTGCAATAAACGCTGACGATCAGCCTTTCACAGCTCACTTTGACGCAGGCTGCGGTCAGGCAGAGGAGCTTCTCACAGGCACTATCCATGATTTTGGTGGCGGCAGCGAGCTTAAGCCATACTCCGTAGAGTTCTGGAAAATGGAAAGATAGACCCATATGAATATAGAAAAAGGACAGCATTTTTCCAAAGTGCTGTCCTTTTTTGTGTAGCAATAAAAAATGTAGGGGCGAATATCATTCGCTTATCGCATACCGCCTGCTATTTGTTGCCTGCTTATCTCAGCCCCTACCTAACAATAACCATAACCGCCTGTGAAAAAGCCCCGTAAGAAGTCTTTCCGTTTACAGTTTTGTAAGCCCTTACCTTTACCATTCTAAGTGAGTAAGGCTCAAATCCTGATACGATAGCACTCTTTTGAGAGCCACCCACCTTTGCCGACTTCACATAATCACTGCCATTTGAAGAGGAGTATATCTCATATCCGCTTGCACCCCCAACAGCTTTCCATGATACCTCAATGCTGCCGCTGCCTGATGATTTAGCCGTGCATGAAGCCTTTGCAGGCTTTGTGACAGCCTCTACAGCCTTTGAGTAGCTAGCCGAAATGTATTCTTTTCCGCCAGATTTTTTCACAGCCTTTACCTTGTAGCTGTACCCCTTTGCACGAGCAAGTCCGCTGTCAGTGAAGCTCACAGCCTTTACAGTTTTTATCCTCTGCCATTTCTTGCTTGTGTTGTCATATCTGTATATAGCGTAGCTGTCAGCGCCTGTAACCTTTTTCCAAGAAAGCTTAACGCTCTTTTCACCAGTGGAAGAAACTTTTAGCTTCGTCACTGTGGCAGGACGAATGTTGAAGTTCACAGTTTTTGTACCTTTGTATAAACCCTTGCCTGTTATTTTTACGCTTGCCTGACCTATGGCTGTGTTCTTTGAGTAGCTCACAGTGTAGTCAGTGTTCTTTACAAGTTTTTTGCCACCATATGTCACTGCAGGCGCAGGAGAAACCGCCTTCCCTGTGTAGCTTTGCGTCTTTATAGCCGAAATACTGCTGTCACTGATTTTACCCTTTACAGTGACGGTACATTTAACATTTTTTCCTCCTGTTGTGTATGCCGTGATAGTTGCTCTGCCAACCCCTTTTGCAGTGACCTTTCCGTTTGACACAGAAGCAATTTTGCTGTTAGAAGACTTCCAGGAAACAAAGTCCGTCAGACCGCTTCCGCCACCCATTTTTGCAGAAATAACACTGCTTTTGCCCTTGTCAAGAGTCAGTGAAGCCTTATCCAATGTTACCGAAGCCGCAGGCTTTATGCTAGCCTTTATAGTTTTTGCTGAGCTGTTTCCGTATTTGTCATAAGCTGCTATCTTAACGGTAAATTCACCGCTTTTTACTGAATAGTCCTCAGCAGAAACATAAGCCGAAGCCTTGCTACCCGAAAGCTTTCCGCTTGCGTATTTCTTTGCACTTTCACCATTTTTTGTAGGATAAGCAGGGAAGATCACCTTTGAAACTCCACTCTTGTCGCTCACATTGCAAGAAACATCAAAGCCCTTTGCTGTGATGTTCTCCACCTTTGCCCCCGATATGGTCGGCGCAGTTGTGTCAACATAAGTCTTTATGACCTGCTCAGAGCTGTTCCCAGCCTCGTCAGTAGCCGTTATGGTTGTAATATAATATCCGTCCTTGCCCCCAAGGTCAGCTACCTTTACTGAGTGTGAAAGCGAGTTCACCGCCGATGTGTAAACACGGCTTATAGTCTTTGCCTTGTTGCCCTCAAAATAAGTGGATACCTTTACCGAAGCCACAGCCCTGTTGTCAGAAATATCCGCTTTAACAGTGTAGCCTTTTCCAGTGATGTTCTCACAGCCTGCGTTTGCGATAACAGGTCTTGTTGTGTCGATGTCAAGGCTTTGCGCAACGCCGTTTATGTAAAGTCTGTAGAAATAGTGATTGTTAGTAAGTACCTTTCTGTTTTTCACAGTGTAAACAGTGTCGTTCCAAGTCCATTTGTAGTTCTGCTCGATAAGCGTGGCTGTAGTTCCCTGACAGTCCTTTACAATGGCAACATGAGAGTAATCCTTGTCCTGCATTATGTCCCCTGCCTGCGGAGTTTTCACTTCACGAAGCTCCGCCTTTTTGCCGTAGCAGTACACGCTAGGCTTGTCGTCCACCATGTTTATGTTGTATACTGTAACGCCGAACTTTTCTTCATAAAAACGTGAAACATATCCTGCACAGCAGTAATAACCGGTGTCGGAATAGCCGAGAACGTATTTAGCGTCAACGCCCTCAAAAGAGTCTATGACCTGATAATCATAGTCCACAGTGACGGTCTGTTCGCTGTAGCTCACCGCATTTGTCACCTGACAAAGCATGATCATCATAACAGCACAAAATACTGCGCCCATAGCCGAAAAAACTTTTTTCAGCCCATTTTCCATTCCAAACGCCCCCTAACTGACAGAATTATCTTATACGTTTTCGTATATCAACTTCATAATATCATAAAGGTTACAATTTGGCAACAGATTTTATCGCTTTTTGCCGAAATGACTAAAATATTTGTTTGTTTTCACAAGGAACACAAGTTCTATATTCAAATATATCCCTAAAATATATACTGTTATATGCCATACAAACAAATGTCGGAGCAAAAATTACAATTTGTAACTTTTATACTGAACACGCTGTCAAAAACGTTTAACTTAACATATATCCCTGCAAAAAATCTATAGGAGAGAACAGCATTTGCCCATCGAAGCTACTATCCCGCCTAGATATCCGTACCAATTGATCGCCACTACCCACTTCCAAAATCGTAAACGGAAATTGTTTTTTTCATTTGCACAAAAATTCACTCATACTGCACGAGAAGCTATTGAAAAGCCATCTGAAATAGATTATAATGTCTGTAAAATATAAACGGAGGTCACAATATGAAGTACATAAATCCAGTCATATCAGGCTTTTACCCTGACCCTAGCATTTGTAAGGCTGAGGGCAAATACTATCTTGTTTGCAGCTCTTTTCAGTTCTTCTCGGGCGTTCCCCTCTATGAAAGCGACGATCTTGTGAATTGGAAGCAGATAGGTCATGTTCTCACAAGAAAAAGTCAGCTCCCGTTGGAGGGGGCAGGCTCTTGTGGCGGTATCTATGCTCCAACTATAAGATACAATAATGGCAGATTTTACATGGTAACGACCAACGTCACGAATGGCGGAAATTTCTATGTCTACACTGACGATATCCATGGTGAATGGTCTGAGCCTGTTTATGTTCAGCAGGGCGGTATCGACCCGTCATTGTATTTTGAGAACGGCAAAGCCTACTTTATGTCCAATGGTGAGGACGATGAGGGCAACCATGGTGTTACACAGTGCGAAATAGACATCGAAACAGGCAAAAAGCTCACGCCAAGCAAGACCATCTGGACGGGTGCAGGCGGACGTTTCCTTGAAAGCCCGCACCTCTACAAAATAAAGGGCGAATACTACCTTATGGCGGCTGAGGGCGGCACGGAATACGGTCATATGATAGTCTATGCCAAAGGTAAGACCCCTTATGGTCCTTTTGAGAATTATCCTCACAACCCAGTTCTAACAAACAGAAATCTTGGTGGATACGAGATACAAGGGTGCGGTCATGGTGACCTTGTGGAGGACGAAAACGGCAACTTCTGGTGCGTCCACCTTGCGTTCAGAATGATAAATATGTGGGTGATGCACCACATTACAGGCAGAGAAGTCTATCTCGTACCAGTGACTTTCGACGAGAACGGCTGGTTCACAATGGGCGATAATGGCACAACTCGCAAGGAAGTTGAAACCGACAGACTCGGGGATATCAGGCAGGAGTTTTGGAAAGAATACACTTTCGAGAATACCAAAGTCGGACGTGAGTGGTGCTTTATGCAAAACCCCGATATGAACCTTTATAAGCTCGATAAAAAACGCTTTGAGCTTACGCCAAACGAGCATACGATCTTTGAGGCAGACGGCTCGCCTGCTTTTATCTGCATAAGACAGAAAGAAATGAATTTATACGTGGAGTGCAAAGTCGAGATAACAGAGGGCGAAGCAGGATTGGTGTTCTACATGACCCCAGATCAGCATTATGAGATAGCGTTAAGACGCACAGATAAAGGCGTCGAGCTGTTCCGGAGACTTTGCATAGGCGATATTCGCCATGAGGATCATGTTATAGCATTGCCACAGGGAGAAAACTCGGCTGTGCTTTGCTGTAATGCTTCCAACTTTACATACAATTTCTCGGCGAAAACGCTTTCGGGAGATATAGACTTGGGCGGAGCACAAACGAAGTTTTTGTCTACTGAGCTTGCAGGTAATTTCACGGGAGTTGTTATTGGTCTTTACGCTCAGAAATATGAGGATAAAGGCAATAAAGCGGTGTTTACGGAATTCAGATGCGAAAATAAGGAAAAGTATGATAGCTAAAAGATAAAATACAAAAGGTCCGTGGGCGTACCCATGGACCTTTTACTTTGTTATGCTTTTTCATCACAACCGCAGTTCACACCGTTCTTGACATCATCAAATGCCTTCAGCATTTCCTCGGACGGCTTCTTTGTGCAAAGGCTCACAATAATGATAAGTATAAGACTTACCGCAAAACCTACTACCAATGAGTAAAGCCCCGTCTTATCACCTAAAGTCTGTCCACCTGCAAGAGGTATGTAATCCCATATTATTACCGATAACGCACCGCTGGCAACGCCTGCCGCCGCACCTGCAAGGTTTGTTCTTCTCCAATAAAGGGACATAAGTATTATCGGACCAAACGAAGCTCCAAGACCTGCCCATGCGTTTGAAACAAGACCCATTATACTGCTGTTAGGGTCAAGTGCTATTATGTATGCCACTACCGCTACAGCAAGAACTGTTATTCTGCTCACAAGCAGTACCTTCTTGCTCTCTGCCTTAGGTGCAATACATGAGTGGTAAATATCCTCCGATACCGATGAGGCAGTTACAAGCAGCTGCGAATCAGCCGTTGACATTATGGCAGCAAGTATTCCGCAAAGGAAAATTCCGCCGACGAATGGCAGACCGATATCAGAGTTGAATACCTTCTGTATCATCTCGATGAAAACATTCTCAGACTTGTTGTTTGCAAGTGCAGGCACAAGATAAGCCCTGCCTACTATAGCGATAAAGCAAGCGAAGCAAAGTGATATAGCACACCATACACAGCCTATGACCCTTGACTTTTTTACCTCTTTTTCAGAGCTTATAGCCATAAATCTTACCAGAATGTGCGGCATACCGAAATAACCAAGCGCCCAGCCGAGCTGAGAGATTATGTCGATGGCTGAAAGGGTCTGACCCTTTTCATCATTGAATATGTTAAGATAATGATGTGCCTCAACACCGCTTGCAGTGATGTTGTCCATAACGTTTCCTGCTCCAACAAGGAAAAACGCAATGATAGGTATAGTCACAACTCCTGCCAGCATGAGCAGACCCTGAACAAAGTCCGTTACACATACTGCCATAAATCCGCCCATGAAAGTGTAGCCCAAAATTACTACCGCACCGATAGTAAGACATATCTTGTAGTCGATACCGAATATAGAGTTGAAAAGCTTTCCGCCTGCCGAAAGAGCAGACGCAGTGTAAACAAGGAAGAATATGACGATTGCCACCGACGATACCAAAAGCATTATCTTGTGCTTGTCCTCAAATCTGTTTTCAAGATACTTAGGAAGTGTCATTGAGTTGTTCGCTCTTATAGTGTATCTTCTCAGTCTGCCCGAAACTATCGCCCAGTTAAGTATAGTGCCGATAAGCAGACCTACAGCTATCCATATCTGCCCCGTTCCGAATGCGTAAACAGCGCCAGGCAGACCCATGAGCATCCAGCCTGACATATCAGAAGCCTGAGCAGAAAGTGCCGCTACCCAGCCGTTAAGTCCTCTGCCACCAAGGAAAAAGTCCTCGGAGCTTTTTGTTTTCTTCATATATGCAGCACCTATGAGAAGCATTCCTGCCAAATAGAATGCAAATGCCACAAGCGTCCAGATCATATCTGATTTCATCTATTACCTCTTTCCCGAAGCGGATTTTATCCTGTCCGCCCCATATTTTATAAACGGCAATGCCGCACAAGAGAAACTCCCCCTGTGCGGTATCGCATAAAACGTCTGTATAAAACACATTGACAGCAAAAGCCAACGGGCGAACGAAAATTGTTGTTTGGCAAGGCTCACAACAGTTTTCGCCCATACATTAATTTGTAGGGGACGGCGCCCTCGACGTCCCGTCTGTTGCCACAAACGCCGTTTTTACGCACATTTCGATGTTTTGCTACCAATTACTTAGCCTTAGTATTTATCTCCTCACCAAGCTTAGCGATAAGCTCGTCAACTGGCATTGCAGGAAGCTCGCCCTCTTTTCTCGAACGAACTGTAACAGTGTTGCTGTTTACTTCGTTGTCGCCAATGATGAGCATATAAGGAATCCTCTCAAGTCTTGCTCCCTTGATCTTAGTACCGATGTTCTCATCTCTGTTGTCAACAGTAACTCTCATGCCCATAGCCGTCATTCTGTCAGCTATCTTCTGAGCGTATTCAGCATGACCCTCCTTGATAGGAAGAAGTCTTACCTGCTCAGGAGCAAGCCACAGAGGAAGAACGCCGTTGAAATGCTCAAGCATATAAGCAAGTGTTCTTTCAAAGCAGCCAAGTGAAGTTCTGTGAATGATGTAAGGAAGCTTCTTCTGACCGTCCTTGTCAACATAGTACATACCAAATCTTTCAGCCAAAAGCATATCTATCTGGATAGTAACAAGCGTGTCTTCCTTGCCGTATACGTTCTTGTACTGAATGTCGAGCTTTGGACCATAGAACGCAGCCTCGTCGATACCGATATCGTAATCAACGCCAAGGTCGTCAAGAATAGTCTTCATTGCAGCCTGTGCGTGCTCCCACTGCTCAGCCGTACCCTCGTACTTGTTCTTAGGGTTAGCAGGATCCCACTGTGAGAATCTGAATGTGCAGTCATCAAGCAGACCAACAGTGTCAAGGAAATACTTGGCGAGCTCCAAACAGCCCTTGAACTCCTCTTCAAGCTGGTCAGGTCTGAGAATGTAGTGACCCTCAGAGATAGTGAACTGTCTTACTCTGATAAGACCGTGCATCTCACCGCTGTCCTCGTTTCTGAACAGCGTAGAAGTCTCTGTCAATCTCATTGGCAGCTCTCTGTATGAACGCTGTCTGTTAAGGAATACCTGATACTGGAATGGGCAAGTCATCGGACGAAGTGCGAAGCACTCTTTTTCCTCGTCATATGGGTCGCCAAGAATGAACATTCCGTCAAGATAGTGATCCCAGTGACCTGATATCTTGTAAAGATCTCTCTTTGCGAAAAGCGGAGTCTTTGTAAGCAGACAGCCCTTTGCCTGCTCCACATCTTCTACCCAACGCTGAAGAAGCTGGATAACTCTTGCGCCCTTTGGAAGCATAACAGGAAGTCCCTGACCAATACAATCAACAGTTGTGAAATATTCAAGCTCTCTGCCTATCTTGTTGTGGTCACGAAGCTTAGCTTCCTCCTGCTGTTTAAGGAACTCATCGAGCATTGAAGCCTTAGGGAATGCAGTTCCGTAAATTCTTGAAAGCTGCTTGCCGTCCTCTGCCTTGCCCCAGTATGCACCTGTGCATGAAAGAAGCTTAACAGCCTTGATAGGTGCAACACTCATTATGTGCGGACCTGCGCAAAGGTCAACGAAATCACCCTGCTTGTAGAATGAAAGCTTTTCGCCCTTATCGTCATGCTTGTGGATAAGCTCTACCTTGTAATCTTCGTGTCTTTCCTCCATGAGCTTTATAGCCTCGTCAGCAGAAAGCTCAAAACGCTCCAAAGCATAGCCCTCTTTTGCAAGTTTCTTCATTTCAGCCTGTATCTTTTCAAGGTCAGCAGGCGTAAAAGGCTTTTCCACCTCAAAATCATAGTAGAAGCCTGTGTCTGTAGCAGGGCCTCTTGCAAGCTTTGCCTCAGGATAAAGATTTTTTACAGCCTGCGCCATAAGGTGAGAAGCTGTGTGCCAGAAAGTTTCCTTACCAGCCTTTGAGTCAAAAGTCATGACCTCAAAATGGCAGTCATGGTCAACGACAGTTCTCATGTCGAAAACTTCGCCGTCCAGCTTTACGCAGCAGGCAGCCTTGTAAAGTCCCATGCCGATATCCTTGATTATCTCGCTTGCAGGCATTGCCTTTTCGATCTCACGGACAGAGCCGTCTTTTAATTTCAGCTTGATCATTTTTGATTCCTCCGATTTATATAATATTGTAATTCTTTATTATAACGTGCATAAACACGTTGTTTCTTTTGTAATGCGTCACATATCACACGTTTTTTGTGAGCGACCTCAGGTCGCCCCTACAGTAATATTATTTGAAGTTCAGCAGTTCAGTATACTGCGAAACATACACATATATCCAGAAGCAAAGAAGCACTACGCTCAGCACCGTTGAAATGTCGCTCAAAACGTGCCTTGCCCTTTTTTTGATAGCCCATTGCCTGGAGCCGTCTTTTTTCACCCTGCAAACAAGCTGAGAGAAAAATGTGTTGAACCAGTATGATACTATCCATATGGGCAGAAAGGTGAGAAACCCTTGTTTGTCGGATATAGTCCCGTTCCATGATAACCAGCAAACATATCCCGCTGCACCATAAGCGCAAAACACAATGGTATAGCAAATGATCGCAAGGATACGCCTTGTTTTCATGGCTTTCCTGTCTTTCATAGTATCATCACCCTCTTACATGATAAAAAAGTCCCATAGGATACAAATATCCTATGGGACGATGATATCGTGGTTCCACCCAACTTCATGCGCAGTTTCCTGCACAACTCATTAGCCGCTCCTTTAACGCTGAGCCTGCGGCGTGTATTAAACGCACTCGGGGGCGGTATCCTCACTCTGCATAGTCCTGCACCGCTCACAGCTCGTATAAAAACGTGCGGCGCTCTCTGAAAAGACCTTTCGCCGAGGGGCTTCCCCGTCAAAGCTTTCAAGTATAACTGCAAAAGACCTTATCTTTTGCTTCAGCTAACATTTTAACACCTCTTCACCCGCTTGTCAAGGGGTTTGTTAGAAAATATATAATTTTGTGGATTTAACTAAAAAAATTCTTGACAACAGAGAAGTTTTATTATACAATAATATTATGCATTATAATTTTTATATAACTGAAAGATGAAGTATAGTTTTTGTATTATTCTGATGTTTTTTATAAAATAAATTTTGCAATTTTGTATCTTTACAATTTAATATCAGGTGGATATCTTTTTTTCATGCGTTTTTTACGCACAAAATATGGATATCCATACTTTCTAAGAAGGAGGAAAGCTATACATGGAACCAGGTATTGCTATTCTACTATGTGTAGTTGCTCTTGTTCTTGGTGCCGGTGTGAGCGGATTTATCTGCTTCAAACAGGGTATAAGCTATCGCAAAAAGACAGCCGAAGCTGCTGTAGGCTCTGCGGAAAAGGAAGCGGAGCGTATCGTTGACGACGCAAAGAAAAACGCTGAAACTCTGAAAAAAGAGGCATTGATCGAGGCGAAAGACGAGATCCACAAGTCACGCCAGGAAACGGAAAAAGAGCTTAAAGAGAGAAGGATCGAAGTTTCCAGACAGGAAAGACGTGTTCAGCAGAAAGAGGAGTCTATCGACAGAAAGCTCGATAATTTGGAGAAAAAGGAAGAAACTCTCCAGAACAAGCTGAAAAATGCTGACGAAAAGGTGGCTGAGGCTGACAGAATCAAGAAGTCACAGCTCGATATGCTTGAAAAGATATCTCAGTTCACTGTTGATCAGGCTAAGGATTATCTGCTTTCAAAGCTGGACGAGGATCTGGTGCATGAAAAGGCTGTGAGGGTCACAAACTTTGAAAATCAGGTGAAGGATGACTGTGAGGCTAAGGCTAGACAGTATATCTCACTTGCTATCTCAAGGTGTGCTGCCGATCAGGTGTCTGAATCAGCAGTGTCAGTCGTTGCATTGCCTAATGATGAGATGAAGGGCAGGATAATCGGACGTGAGGGAAGAAATATCAGAACTATCGAAACTCTCACAGGCGTTGATCTTATCATTGACGATACCCCTGAGGCTATCACCATCTCGTGCTTTGATCAGGTGAGAAGAGAGGTCGCAAGGATCGCACTTGAAAAGCTTATCCAGGACGGACGTATACACCCTACACGCATTGAGGAAATGGTAGAAAAGGCTAAGCGTGAAGTCGAGCTGAAGATCAAGCAGGAGGGCGAGAGAGCTATTCTCGAAACCAATGTTCACGGCGTGAACCACGAGCTTGTTAAGCTTCTTGGCCGTCTGCGCTATAGAACGAGCTATAGACAGAACGTGCTTAACCACTCTATTGAAGTCGCTCACCTTGCAGGAATGATGGCGTCAGAGCTTGGCGTTGACGCAAATCTGGCAAGAAGAGCAGGACTGCTCCACGATATAGGAAAGGCTCTCAGCTATGAGATAGAAGGCTCGCACGTTCAGATAGGTGTTGACGTATGCAAGAAGTACAAGGAAAGCCCTGAAGTTATTCATGCTATCGAGGCTCACCATGGCGACGTTGAAACAAGAACTGTTGTTGCGGCACTTGTTCAGGCGGCAGACGCAATAAGCGCTGCAAGACCAGGAGCAAGAAGCGAGAACTATGAGAACTATATCAAGAGGCTCCAGAAGCTTGAGGAGATCTGCACGTCCTACGAGGGCGTTGAGAAATCCTTTGCTATACAGGCAGGCCGTGAGGTTCGTATCATGGTACAGCCTGAGAAGATCAACGATGAAAAAATGGTGCTCGTTGCTCGTGAGATCGCTAAGAGGATCGAAACTGAAATGGATTATCCGGGACAGATCAAGGTCAATCTTATCCGTGAGAGCAGAGCTATCGAATACGCAAAGTAAATTGTGTAAACAGCGGGCAGACTTTAGGGTTTGCCTGCTTTTTTATTTCCCGCTCTGTTTTTAATGAGGAATGAGGAGTGAGGAATGAGGAATTAAGGTATCGCCTGCGGCGATGATTTTTAATTTTCAATTATAAAATAATAAAATATCTATGCTTTTTGGGGGATTTTTTATGTCAAAAGCAAAAGAGAAAAAAGAGGTCACTACCAATCAAGGTAAAAAGCACCTTTTCGGCAGTTCGGAAAAGTCGGATTTTATTCTGAATATGTCTGCCGAGTCTGCACAAAAGCTGTGCGGAGTTTACAGCATTATTGCTGTGCTTGTTCTGTGTGTTATCACAATTCCGTATTATTTCACACAGAATATCAAATACGGTATGGACGAAAGCGTCAACCGTACTCTTTATTTAAACGAAAAATTTATATTCTTTATATCTGCCGCTGTGCTTGCGGTCGGCTTTGTGGGATTTATCATTTTCCTTATTGCCAACATGAAAAAGCAGGTGGAGCTTAAAGACAACAAGAGCCTTATCGTACCACTTGCGGTGGTGCTTCTGTCGGTGATATCTTGCTTGCTTTCAGCGGATATCTTCACATCTTTCTACGGCTATCTCGACCGCTCCGAGGGTATGCTCACCATACTTGGCTATTGGGGACTTTTTGCCGCAGGAATGACAGTTACGGCTGACGACCGCAGGATAAAGCTTTCAGACTTTATCGTAGGAATAGGCGCATTTGAAGCTATCGTGGGAATTTTGCAGGCTATACCTGCTACCGCAAAAATAGTTCCAAACTATTTCAAAGAGATATTCTCGGGCTTCTCATCAGGCGGTATGACCTATACAAAGGAATATATCGCAACAGGCTTTTTGTGTACGCCTTTTGCATTGGCGGCAGTGCTTACAGTGATATCTGCCTTTGCACTTAATGGTATGCTCTATGATGATAAAAAGGCAAGAAAGATATTCTATGCTATCTCCCTTGCCCTTATGACAGCGGCTGATATCCTCGCCTGCGTTGTCCCTGCTATCTTGGGACTTGGTGCGGTTTATGTTATATCTCTTATTATTGCCGCGGTAAAGTCGGGCTTTGCAAAGGATAAGAAGCCTTTTATAGCCTGCCTTGTGGCTTTTATAGTCGCAGGAGGGATCTTTACCGGACTTTTCGCCTCAAACGAGTTCAGGCTTATGGACGAGAAAATAATCTTCCATGACAGCTTCGACAGACTTTCTATCACAGGCACAGGCAGAGGCGATGATACCGAACAGTGGATATATCCTTATCTGTGGGACGACGGAATGTATACTGCCGAGCAAAACCTTATCTGGGGAACTGGTCCAGACAACTGGGGAACGATATTCGAGTCGGGTGCTATAATAGACCGCTCTTATAATGAGTATATCGACCTTTTGCAGTCAAGAGGACTCATCGTTTTCGCACTTACAATAGTATTCCTTATTATGACTATAGTAAAAATGTGCAAGCTCGTAGCAGGCTTTATGAAAGACAAAAACAGCTGGACAGGCTGTGCAGTATCAGCGGCAGTTCTTTGCTATCTGATACAGGCGTTTTTCAACATAAGTTCTGTTACATCATCACCATACTTCTGGATCGCAGTTGGACTTGTGTGGAGTTTCACAGCGGTAAAATCCAGTGCAAAGAAAAAGAGCTAACAAACCTATCTGTAGGGGCGGCCTTGGGTCGCCCGCTCTTTCATCAATACATTGATAAAAAATTCGGACGCAGTAAAATGAGTCCGATTTTTTTATGCCATTTTTGCAGGCAATGATATAAACATATTAGCTTTTACATATATTGAAATATGGCTATAGACCTGTGCCGGATTTTTTTGCCCATAAATAACGAGCGAATTTGAACGAACGAGAATAGGTGAGATTGCAAGAGATACAGCGAGCTAAATCAAAAAATCTGTTCACTGCTGACTTCCGCTGGCTTCCCCGAACTTTGTCGGACTTTGCTAATTTGTAAGGCTTATGATATAATCATATTAAACCAAAGGACAGAAAGCCTTTGGTTAAACGGCAAGTCGAAAGACTTTGTTTTATACGAAAGGAATAAATCATGAGCAAAGAAAAGGTCATTGACATTTCAACAAGAAAAACAGGAAAGATCGTTGGCATTTGTGCGGCGGCAGTTGCGGCTATAATAGTGGTCGTATCATCCGTGTCCATAGTTCCGGCAGGCTGTACGGGCGTTGTGACGACCTTCGGCAAGGTATCAGACACTGCACTCAACGAAGGATTGCATCTGAAAGTGCCTTTTGCACAGCGTGTAACAACAGTGTCAAACAAGATACAAGTTTATCAGGCTGACGCTGACGCAGTTTCAAAGGACTTGCAGACTGTGAACTCTACCATAGCGGTGAACTTCCGAATAAAGTCGGCTTCTTCTGCAAGCATTTTCAAGAATATCGGCTCAGATTACGAGAACGTTATCCTTATGCCAACGGTGCAGGAATGTATGAAGTCGGTATGTGCAAAATATACGGCTGAACAGCTTATCACTGACAGAGCGCAGGTGGGCGAGGAAATAAAGGCACAGCTCGTTTCAAAGGTGGACGAATACGGTATCGAGATAGAGAAATTCAACATTGTTAATTTTGATTTCTCATCTGAATTTAATGAAGCCATAGAGGCAAAGCAGGTAGCAGAGCAGAATCTTTTGAAAACAAAGACCGAGCAGGAGCAGGCTATAGTTGTAGCTGAGGCGGAGGCTAAGAAAAAGGTTATTGCCGCAGACGCTGAGGCAACTTCCATAAAGACCAAGGCTGAAGCTCAGGCAGAAGCCAACAAGACTATCTCTGAATCTCTTTCAAACGAGCTTATAAAGTACCAGACCATCGATAAGTGGGATGGTGTTCTGCCTAAGGTGGCCAATGACGCAAACCCTCTGATATCTCTTGACCTTGACGAGCAGAAAACCGCTGAATAACGCTGATTCCTGACAGAACGGCTGTCAATCGTTAAAAACACCAATGAAAGGTATAAAAATATGTTTAAATGGACAAAAAAGAATTTTTTTTGAACGTTGTATGACATATTTCTTGACACGAAAAGCGTTTTCTGTTATCATAAACATATGTGAACATATTTTAGTTTTATGTAAAATATGGAGTTGGGAGGAGAAAAAATGTTGAAAAAGCTATACCGCACATTAGGCTTTGCACTTATTTCCTGCAATTTGTTTTTCACCCCTGTCATGGCATATGCCGACAGCAGTGTGAGCGTGGGAACAAATATGTGCTTTGCTATACCGGGAGGACTTATAACAGGCTTTGTGCTTGTTTCAATGAGCCGCACAAAACAGAAAGCTACCAAGGCGGATAAATACATAAAGAGTAATCTTAAACTCACTGGGCGTAACGACACCTATCTGCGTACCACCACTGATAAGACTAAGATAAAAGACGATTGATAGGGGGTACGGAAAATGGCTGTTAATATTTCTTATAAATGCCCTAACTGCGGAGCGGAGCTTTTCTGGAGCGCTGACAAAAACTGCTGGGCATGTGAATACTGCGACGGGCAGTTTACTTTGAAAGACCTTGAAGAAGCAGGCGGTGACGCTAAAAAGGCGGAGGAACTCAACAAGGATAATGTTGAAAAGCATGAAGAGGTCGATAAGGACGAATACAGTATGTCAAATGACGGAACTGTAGGAAATGACCTTGTAAAATATACCTGCTCACACTGCGGAGCGGAGATAATCACCGACCGCTCAACTGCAGCAACAGTTTGCGTTTACTGCGGAAATGCGGTAATAATGGGAGAGCAGATAATCGACAACTTTTCCCCAGACTATGTTATACCTTTCAAAGTGCCGAAAACTCAGGTAATGGACGTTTTCAAAAAATTCAGCAATAAGCCTCTTACACCGAAAGATTTCAACTGCGATAGGGTAGTGGACAAGATGCAGGGCGTTTATATCCCGTTTTGGCTCTATTCAGGAAACTGCGAAGGCTCCATTACTGCAGAGGGTATAAACACAAGAACATGGACTTCCGGAAACTACAGATACACTGAGAAAAAGTATTATTCAGTTTACAGAAACGGAACCCTCGATTTCAAAGCTGTTCCTGTGGACGCTTCTTCAAAGACTGACGATGACGCTATGGACTCTATCGAGCCTTTTGATTACTCGGAAATGACAGCGTTCAACCCAGGTTATCTTTCGGGATATCTTGCAGAGAGATATGACGAGGATAAGGATAAGTGCCTGCCTAGGGCTAAAGAACGTATTGAGAACACAACTCGTGACGAACTTAGAAATACTTGTAACTACAACAGTGTAAACGTTCAGTCATATGAAAAGCACACCGAGATAAAGGACGTTAAATATGCTATGCTTCCAACATGGCTTTTGTATACAACCTATCAGGATAAGCCTTATTTCTTTGCAATGAATGGTCAGACAGGTAAATTTATCGGAAACCTGCCTATAAGCAAGGGAAAGCTTGTGGCTTACTCGCTTCTTGGAGGCGTGGGCGGATATATTATCGGAGCTATACTTCAGATAATGGGAATATTCTAGTAGGGGGTATCAGCTAAATGCCTGAAATATCAACGGCGCTTATAATAAAAATAATAGTTATAGCGGTCGCCATAGGCGGTGGTATAGCGGTGATATATTCTGTGAAAAAAGCGGTATCGAACGCCATTGGCAGACAACTGAGCCGTGCCAACGACCTGCTAAGGACCATAAATGACGCAACTGAGGAAAGACAGAACAACGCCATGCAGTTTACTTATGTTGATCCTAATGTGGTGAACAACATAAAGAGAGATTTTCCTGACTATGATGAAAATATAGCAAGGAGCATAGTGGAAAACACTGTGATGAAATATTTTCTTGTTATAAACGGAGAAGCAAGCGAGAATCAGCTTGAATACTGTACCGAAGCGTTCAAGCAGAGAGCAGCCACGATGGCAAAAGACAACTTGTCAACGGTTACGCCAAAGCATTATGATGATATACATATCCACAAGTCGCAGGTGGCGTCTTATCATAGAGATCATGACGCTGCAACGGCAAAGTTTCAGGTATCTCTTGAATACAAGCTCAACGGGATAAAGGCACAGCACATTTATGAGGCGGATTATTCATACTATCTTTCAATGGGGATAGAGGGCGAAAACGCCAGCCTTATATGTCAGTTCTGCGGAGCACCTGTGGACACCGCAGGCTCGGTTTGTCCTTACTGCGGTTCTGAGATACACAGCTCTGTAGAGCGCACATGGAAAGTCAGCAGGATATCCTTGCTGAGATAGACAAGTTTAAAACCCCTTGGGGTGAAATAATACAGACAACGAAAGGAATTTAACTATGGGACTTATTAAGATGTTTACATCAGCAGTCGGCTCAACATTTGCCGATCAGGTAGTAGAGTACTTCAGATGTGAGGATATGTCAACTAAGATACTCTGTCAGCCGGCTACTCTTGTTAAGAGAGGAAAGACTGTGAACAACGGCACAGAGGGCGTTATCTCAAACGGCTCACGCTTTGACGTTGCGGTAAATCAGGCGGCTTTGCTTATCGAGAACGGCAGAGTACACGATTTTGTTATCGGTACACAGGAAACAGCAGGTCAGTATAAGTATGATTCAACTGTATCTCCGTCACTTCTTGGCGGCGGCTGGGGTGACCTTGGCGCTTCTATCAAGGAGATAGGCAGAAGATTTACAGCAGGTGGTCAGGCTATGAACACCATGCGTCTTATCTACATAAACCTTAGACCTCTGCCTGGAAACAAGATCGGTTTCGGCAAGATACCTTTCAGAGATGGCGAGATGAACCTCACTCTTAACGCACAGGGTCATGGTCAGTATGAACTTCAGATCGTAAACCCTATGAACTTCTATGAGAACGTTGTTCAGAACGTAAATAAGGTACTTACTGTTGACAGCCCTGACGGCGTGGCAGTTCTCGGCCAGCTTAAGGCTGACATGACACCTAAGTTCCAGAAGGCTCTTACAAGGATATCTGCTCAGAAAATACCATACGATCAGCTTGGTCTTTATCCTGATGAGCTTGCTGAAGCAATGAATGCAGAGCTTGAAGAAAAGTGGGCTGCGAAGGGTGTTAAGATAACAAGCCTTGCTATTGAGCTGAACGTGGACGAAGAGTCAAAGCAGAGGATCGCAAAATTCCAGGAGGCAAAAACTGTTGGAAGTGATCCTTCAATGCTCTATGCTATGGACAGAATGTCTATCAACAAGGCAAGAGAGGCAGCGGCAAGCAACTCAAACGGTGTTATGGCAGGCTTTATGGGCATGGGCATGGCAGGCGGCATGATGGGTCAGCCAATGGACGCAACAATGTATCAGCAGCAGATGCAGCAGAACATGATGAATCAGCAGGCTGCACAGGCAGCTCCACAGCAGGCAGCACCAGCGGCTGCACCAACACAGGCTGCACCAACACAGGCTGCACCTGAGAACGGCTGGACTTGTGCTTGCGGAACAAAAAACACAGGAAAATTCTGTGCTAACTGCGGACAGCCTAAGCCTGAGCCAAAGCCGGCAGCAGACAGCTGGAAGTGTTCATGCGGCACAGAGAACACAGGAAAGTTCTGTGCAAACTGCGGTTCACCAAAGCCAGAGCAGCCGGTAGGCTGGACTTGCTCATGCGGAGCAGTGAACAAGGGCAAGTTCTGCGCTGAGTGCGGAAAGCCAAAGCCTGCATCAGAGCCGCTTTACAAGTGTGACAAGTGCGGCTGGGAGCCTGAAGATCCGAAAAATCCTCCTAAGTTCTGTCCGGAATGTGGAGATCCATTTAACGATAACGATATTCAGAAATAATTCTTATAGTTATTTTGAGCCGTCCTGCGGAATGCGGGGCGGCTCTTTTTTTGTGGGGCGATGTTCGGAAATGTGTCGGTTTATATAGTTTGTTTACATATGAAATATTGAAATCATCACGGATATGTGATATAATATATAGCGTATGATATTTTATATGGGTCTTTACCGATATACTAAAAATTTTTCCGAAAGGACTTGATCTAAATGCTGTCAGATATCGAAATCGCAAAGCAGGCGAAAATGCTCAAAATTGGGGAGGTCGCTGCTAAGCTCGGCATCTCAGAAGATGAATATGAGCCTTATGGTCACTACAAGGCTAAGCTTTCTGAGTCGCTTTATGCTAAAACTAAAAATGATCCAGATGGTAAGCTTATTCTTGTTACCGCTATAAACCCTACGCCTGCAGGAGAGGGCAAGACTACTATTTCCGTTGGATTGGCTGAGTCTATGAACAAGATAGGCAAGAAAGCTATGCTCGCTCTGAGAGAGCCTTCACTTGGTCCTGTTTTTGGTATCAAGGGCGGTGCGGCTGGCGGTGGATACGCTCAGGTCGTTCCTATGGAAGACATCAATTTGCACTTCACAGGAGATATGCACGCTATAACTGCGGCTAACAACCTGCTCTGCGCCCTTATCGACAACCATATGCAGCAGGGAAATGAGCTTCACATTGATCAGAGAAGGATACTTTTCAAGCGCTGCCTTGACATGAATGACAGAGCGCTGAGAGATATCGTTATCGGTCTTGGCTCAAAGGTGAATGGTATTCCTAGAGAGGATTCTTTCCAGATAACTGTCGCTTCTGAGATAATGGCTATTCTTTGCCTCGCTTCCGATCTGGCTGACCTTAAGGCTAGAATTGAGAAGATACTCGTTGCTTACACAACTGACGGAAAGCCTGTTTATGCTAAGGATATAGGCGGTTGCGGTGCTATGACTGCTTTGCTGAAAGACGCTTTGAAACCTAACCTTGTTCAGACACTTGAGAACAATCCTGCTCTTATCCATGGCGGTCCATTCGCTAATATCGCTCACGGCTGTAACTCAGTAAGAGCCACAAAGCTTGCTTTGAAGCTTGCTGACTACACTATCACTGAGGCTGGCTTCGGCTCTGACCTTGGCGCTGAGAAATTCTTTGATATCAAGTGCAGATACGCTGGTCTTAAACCAAGTTGCGTAGTTCTGGTGGCTACTGTAAGGGCATTGAAATACAATGGCGGTGTTCCGAAAACTGAGCTTACTAACGAAAATGTTGAGGCTCTCGAAAAGGGTATCGTAAACCTGAAAACTCATATTGAGAATATGCACAAGTTCGGTGTGCCTGTAGTGGTGGCTATAAATAGATTCCATACTGATACTGAGGCTGAGCTGGCTGTTATCGAGAGAGTTTGCGGTGAAATGGGCGTTGAGTTCTCACTGGCTGAGATTTTTGCAAAAGGCTCTGAGGGCGGTATCGACCTTGCGGAGAAGGTTTGCAAGACTATCGAAACAAAGCCGTCTGAGTTCAAGCCACTTTATGACGAGAAGCTCCCTATCAAGGAAAAGCTTGATATACTTGCGAAAGAGATATACCGTGCAAACGGCGTGATCTATACAAAGCAGGCTGAAAAGGCTATAAAGGAGATCACTGACCTTGGATTCGGGGATATCCCTGTTTGCGTGGCTAAGACGCAGTATTCACTGTCTGACGACCCGACAAAGCTTGGCAAGCCTGAGAATTATGAGATAACAGTAAGAGATGTAAGGCTTTCAGCCGGTGCAGGATTTGTGGTAGCTTATACGGGCGATATTATGACAATGCCTGGTCTGCCTAAGAAGCCTGCGGCTTATAATATCGATTGCGATAATGATGGCAATATCTACGGATTGTTCTAAGCCGTTTAAGTGAGGAGTGAGGAATTGGCATAGCCGACCGAACAAGTCACTTTGATAGAGTAAATACCGAGCGGAGCGATTTTGCGGCGTGGCAAATGTAGGGGACGGCGCCCTCGACGTCCCGTTTTTGGGAACGACGAGGTTTGAATTTATACAAACCATGTAGGCGACCAAGACGAGCGAACGCTGTTCGCCCCTACACGATTTGTGCGATAAGATAATTTGTAGGTAAGCAGATAATAAGTCGGGTAAACAGGTGTGTTGAGATAGCAGAGTGAAAAAAACATGAACCGAGGTGAGCGGCAGTGACAGATACAGCGGTGAAAAAAAGTGCGGAAAGTGTGAAAATGCCTGAGAACGGCAAGAAAAAACATCTATCTTGGCAGGTCATTGCCTGCGTTTGCCTTGTGGCAGTCAGCGTGGTGCTGAACGTGGTCGCCTGGAAAAGTACGGCGTTCTGCGACTGGTATACGGCTCACGTTTTTCCAATTTGGGAAAATACATATGGCAGGCTCACTTCGCTGTTGCCGTTCTCCTTCGGGGAATTGCTTATTGCGGTAGCGGTTTTTGGTATTCCGCTTTCGCTGGTGGCTATGCTGGTGCTTGTGATAGTCAGAAAAGGCAAGAGAAAGAAAACTGCGAAAATTTTCGGGCTTGTTTATATGTGGATAGTCACTTTTGTGGTGACGGTGCAGACCTTTAACTGCTTTGTTATTTATCATTGTTCAAGCTTTGCGGAACTTAACAGCATACCCACTGAACAGCACACTAGGACGGAGCTTGAAGCACTTGGCAACAAACTTGTTACGGAGATAAATGTGCTTAGCAAAGAGGTGGAGCGTGACAGCAAGGGAAAATTCGTGCTGACCGCTGACCTTGACAAGACGGCTCAGGAGGCCATGCGTGGGCTTGGAAGCGAATTTAAAAACCTCGGGGGATTTTATGTCACTCCGAAAGCTATAAAATGCTCGTTCTTTATGAGCCAAATGGACCTTATGGGCATCTATTTTCCGTTCTCTATGGAGGCTAACTACAATCAGGATATGTATAAGGCGAAGCTTCCTGACACCATTTGTCATGAGCTTGCTCATACGAAAGGTTACATTCAGGAGGACGAGGCGAACTTTATCGCCTTTATGGCGTGTGACAGATCGGACAATGCTGATTACCGCTATTCGGGCTATCTGGCGGCGCTTGGTGAGGTTAGAAACAAGATCTTTGACTACGCTTCTGACGATAAGAAGATAGAATTTGACAGCTCTATCTGCAACGAGGTGTGGGCTGATATGGAAGCAAACTGGGACTACTGGCGGAGCGTTGACGAGGCTAAGGACACTGTTTTCGACAGCGAGGCAGTGGGGGAGATATCTGACAAGGCAATGGAAAAATCTCTGAAGCTCAATGGCGTTGAGGACGGCAAGCAGTCCTATGGCAGAATGGTGGATCTTATGCTAAACTACTTCAAGGACAAGGGTGAGCTGTGATGAAAATTCTTGCGGTCATTCTGTTTCTCGGGATAATGCTCAGTTCATGCGGAAACAAGGCGGACAGTGAAAGACTCAATGATTCTGCTTTTACCACTACTGCGGAAAGCTCGGTGGTGGATAGTGACAGCATGGAAGTTGACGAAAGCTCGCAGGTCGGTGATGAGAGCGGTATTCAGGGCGACAGCTCGGAGGACGATATGAAGTGGCGGCTTTTTGAGGACACTTATAAGGAAACTGACAGCGGCAGGGCTGCGGAAAATTATGCTCACAACAAGGGCATAAAGATAGATGGCTTTGTGAAATACGGGCAGGAAAATCCCCCTGTGTGCGATCTGATACTTGGCGAAACCAGGTTCGCAGGGGTAGGCTGTGAGGTCATTGCGGCTTATAATTATCTCACATACGAGGGCTTTGAGCCTGACATGGCAAAGCTTGCTTATGATTTTGAAAAGAATGCTCTTATTGCGGCGGACGGCTCGCTGGGGTCTAATCCTAGAAAAATAAGCGGCCTTTTTAAGGCAATGGGAGTGGGATACAAAAGATTTTATAAGGCTGAGGAGGCTCAGGCGGCTGTTGAAGAGGGCAAGCCTGTGATAGTTTCTTTCCATAGTGGGTTGAATATTTTCAGCGGTATCCACACGGTTTTCGCTGTTAAAGAGGAGGGCAGGCTGTATGTTTACAACTGCTACAATTCAGCGGCGGACAAGACAGAGGTGGAGAGCATTTATCAGCTTATGAATAAAAACAGCCTTTTTATTGTGGGCTACACGGAAGATGACGGTCAAATGAGGTGATAGGTTGACAAAGGTATACAAAACATCATCTGCGGCGGAAACTATCGCTTTGGGTGAGGAGATAGGCAGACGGCTGAAAGGCGGCGATCTTATCGCTTACAGCGGTGGTCTTGGTGCAGGAAAGACTACTATTACAAGGGGAATTTCTATTGGCATGGGACTTGGCGACGAGGTTACTTCTCCGACATTCGCACTGGTGAACGAATACCGTGGGGACAGTCTCAGCCTTATACACTTTGATATGTACCGCATAAATTCGGCGGACGATCTGGAAACTACAGGCTTTTTTGACTACATGGACGAAGACACTGTGCTTGCGGTGGAATGGTCGGAGAATATTGCTGAGGAGCTGCCTGAGGACGCTTTGAGGATAGATATTCAGCGCATTGACGAGGACAGCAGGGAGATAAGCATAACTGCACCTGAGGGAGATGATAGATTTGAAGATATTAGCTATTGACACAAGCGGAAAGGTCGCTTCAGTGGCGGTGACGGACGGAGAGAAGCTTCTTTGGGAGAAGTCAGTTTACACAAAGCTCACTCACTCGCAGGTGATATTGCCTATGGTGAAGCAGGCTCTTGAGGAAACAGGGCTTACTTATACTGACCTTGATTGTGCGGCTATTGCAAAGGGTCCGGGGTCTTACACTGGGCTTAGAATAGGCGTGGCGGCTGTAAAGGGAATGTGCTTTGGCTGTGAGAGTTTAAAAAGCGCAGGAGTTTCTACTCTGCTTTCGTTGGCGTACAACTGCATAGATTTTGATGGCAGGATAATTTCTGTTATGAGGGCAAGGCCTAAGATAGTTTACGCAGGCGAGTTTCAGTGCAAAAATGGCGTTGTCACGAGGATATCCGCTGACAGAGTTTGCCCTGAGGAGGAAGTTTTTTCGGGAGAGTTTTCTGAAAAAACAATGCTTGTGGGTGACTGTGCGGCAGAGATAAAGGCGAAATATTTCGCTGACAACGAAAATGTTCAGCTTGCAAGCTATGTGAACAGGCTGCAGAGGGCTTCGTCGCTGTGTCTTGCGGTGGAGGCTCAGCCTGAGATAATGGTTTCGGCGGACAGGCTGGAGGTATCATATTTGCAGGCTACAAAGGCGGAAAAGGATAAGGCACATAGGGATAAATAGGAGGAAATTAATATGAAAATTGCTATTGGCTGTGACCATGCAGGTCCTGAGCTTAAGGCGGAGATATTGGCACATTTGGACGAAAAGGGTGTGGAATACACTGATTTTGGTATTCAGGCAGGAGAGAAAGTAGACTATCCTGACAAGGCAAAGGAAGTTTGCGAGAAAGTGGCTTCGGGCGAATACGAAATGGGAATACTCATATGCGGAACTGGTATTGGAATGTCAATGAGCGCAAACAAGATAAAGGGAATAAGAGCGGCTTGCTGTTCGGACTATTTCTCTGCTAAGTATACAAGAGCACATAATGACGCAAACGTGCTTTGCATTGGTGCGAGAGTGCTGGGGGCAGGCTTGGCTATCGAGCTGGTGGACGTTTTCCTTGAAACGGAGTTTGAGGGTGGCAGACATCAGAGAAGAGTGGATAAGATCTCTGAGCTGGAGAAGTAGTGAGGAGTTAGGAGTGAGGAATGAGGAATTATGGTATCGCCTGCGGCGATTGACTTTTCTTTTTTCTTTACGTTAGAAGGGCAGGGCGACTGGGTCGCTCTGCTTTTTTTTATGGGTACAAAAACGGCTGACAAGCTTTTCGCCTGTCAGCCGTTTCTATATTGAGGTTCGTGTTTTTAGGTAAAAACCGTAATGGCAAAAGGTTTTTATTAGATAGCGTCGAATGCTTCGCTGAGATCGTAGATGATATCGTCGATATGCTCTGTACCGATAGAAAGTCTGATAGTGTTTGGCTTGATACCCTGATCTGCAAGCTCTGCTTCGTTAAGCTCTGCGTGTGTTGTTGATGCTGGATGGATAACCAGTGACTTAACGTCTGCTACGTTTGCAAGGAGTGAGAAGAGTTTCAGGTGGTCGATGAAGTTCTGAGCTGTCTTTGCGTCGCCCTTTATCTCGAATGTGAAGATAGAACCACCGCCGTTAGGGAAATACTTCTTGTAAAGTGCCTGCTGGCTTGGATCGTCTGATACTGAAGGGTGATTTACCTTTTCTACCTTTGGGTGCTTGTTAAGGAAGTCAACTACCTTAAGTGCGTTCTCAACATGACGTTCAACTCTCAGAGACAGTGTTTCAAGACCCTGGAGGAAGATGAATGCGTGGATAGGTGAAAGTGTTGCACCTGTATCACGGAGAAGGATAGCACGGATACGAGTTACAAATGCTGCGCCAGGGGCTGCGTCTGCAAAGCTTACACCGTGGTAGCTTGGGTTTGGTTCTGTGAGCTGTGGGAACTTGCCTGACTTCTTCCAGTCAAACTTGCCGCTTTCAACGATAACTCCGCCGATTGTTGTGCCGTGACCGCCGATAAACTTTGTTGCAGAATGGATAACGATATCTGCGCCGTACTCGATAGGTCTTACGAGATATGGAGTAGCGAATGTGCTGTCAACGAGAAGTGGGATATTGTGTGCGTGTGCGATATTTGCGATAGCTTCGATATCAACTACGTCTGAGTTAGGGTTGCCAAGAGTTTCGATATAGAGAGCCTTTGTGTTCTCCTTGATAGCCTTTTCAAAGTTAGCTGGGTCAAGCGGATCGACAAATGTTGTTGTGATGCCGTAATCAACAAGAGTGTGTGCAAGCAGGTTATATGTGCCGCCATAGATGTTCTTTGCGGCTACGATATGATCGCCTGCAAGGGCTACGTTCTCAATAGCGTATGTTACTGCTGCTGCGCCTGATGCAACTGCAAGAGCTGCTGTGCCGCCCTCAAGAGCTGCGATACGTCTTTCAAAAACGTCCTCAGTTGGGTTTGTAAGTCTGCCATAGATGTTGCCTGCGTCCTTAAGAGCAAATCTGTCAGCGGCATGCTGTGAGTTATGGAAAACATATGATGATGTCTGATAAATAGGAACAGCTCTTGCGTCTGTTACAGAGTCTGCTGTTTCCTGACCAACGTGGAGCTGGAGTGTTTCAAATTTAAGATTTCTTTCGTTTATTGCGCTCATTTTAAATTACCTCTTTCATTAAATTAATGTTTTTTTAAATCCGATAAAAATTTTTTGTTACTGAACTTTATGCTGATTTTAACAGCAACACATACAGCACATACACATTCGTGAATCGTACGCTGTTTTCAGTTTCAGTATTTTTACACTCATTTTCAACGCCTCATTTCAAATTCATATTAATCCTAGTCGTTTAGTATGTTTTAGCGTATCTATACTATACCACACCCATAGAGGAATGTCAATAGGTTTAAGATGATTTTTCGCATTTTTGTGAAAACTGATATTAATTCTATCAATTTAGTAGGATTTAAGAGCAAAATGCACAAGGGGAAGTGAGGAATGAGGAGTGAGGAATGAGGAATTGGCAAAGCTGAACAGAGTTGTGCTCAAATATGAAGTAAAAGACAGCACCGAGCGGAGCGAGAGAGAAAACGCAGGCTCAAGCCCGGCGTTAGAGGGCTTGCAGGGTCAAGGGACAGAGTCCCTTGTGGAGTTTGAGGCAAAGCCTCAATCGGCGACAGCCGACTAGGTGCAGATTTAATGAGAAAAAGCACGCAGAAGTTGTGCTTTATATAGATGTAGTATCGGAGCACAAAATCTGCACCGTTTTCCCTATCCCTTAGCAAAATGTAAATCCGCAAAGAGCGTAGCGATTTTGCGGTGGTATGAAGTTGCCCGAATAAACTGTAGGGGCTTGGCTCAATTTCTGTTTCACCGAAATGCGACAGCCCATTCGGAAGGGCAATGCCGTGTTTTCACTGTTTGTTATTAAATTTGTATAAAACTATCGTTTACCGACGCTTTATAATTGTATACCGAAATAAATATTTTTGGTTGACAATAGACTTGGTATGTGATACAATATTAATTGTCAAATAAAAAGTAAAGGATAGGTTTACAATGAATAACAATGCTAAAAACAAAACAAAACAAATAGTTGGTATCGGAGTTATGACGGCTATAATCGCTGTGCTTTCGCAGATAACTATTCCGCTTCCTACTCACGTTCCTGTTACGCTCCAGACTTTTGCTGTGGCTCTCGCAGGATATTTTCTCGGCTGGAAGGGCGGTGCTGTGTCTGCTCTGGTATACGGTCTGCTTGGCGCTATCGGTGTGCCCGTGTTTGCAGGTTGGTCAGGCGGTTTCTCCGTTATCGTAGGGTATACAGGTGGATTCATTTACGGATTTATCGTTATGGCTCTTCTTTGCGGTCTTGGCGCAAAGTTCTGCTCTGACAAGATAAGCGGTAAGGTCATCGCTATCGTGCTTGGTATCGCAGGTCTTGCTTGCGACCACCTGCTCGGTGCTATTCAGTACGCTATCGTTGCTAATATCTCTATTGGCAAGTCTATCCTTCTTGTTTCTGTTCCTTATCTTATAAAGGACGTTATCTCTGTTGTTGCTGCTTACCTTATCAGCATCGAGCTTGTAAGCAGACTTGCAAAGACAGGTTGCTATGCTTACAAGAGAGCCTGAGCTTAGATTTCATCATCTGCTGTGCCTGCCGCTTTTTCAGGGAAAAGGCTACAGTGACGGTTTTTCGGTGAATATGCAGTCTGTGAAAGACAGATTGGAGAGCGAGGACACTGCGGTGCGGTTTGTGTGCAGCGGAGATATGATATGTCAGCACTGCCCAAACAGGACGGAGGACGGTTGTTTGCTTGACGGCTGTGGCGGAACGGTGGCACAGAAAGACAGCGAGGTTTGCAGACTTTCTGAGATAGAATGTCACTCAGTGGAGAATTATCGTAGTGCGCTGACAAGGCTGAGAAGCAAAATGGATAAAAAGGCATTTGATATACTATGTTCGGAATGTCGCTGGGCAAAGCTTGGTTTGTGCAGCTTTGAAAAGTGGCGTGAGGGCGTTGATGGATTGCTTTCTTCGTGACAGGTCACGTCTGTCATTTTTTACACAAAAGTACAGCTCCTGAGAAGAAACTCGGGAGCTGTACTTTTTTTGCTTATTCTTCACTTGCCTGATATGCGGATAGGAATTTTTCGTAGATATCGGGATAATGTTTTTTTAGTCTTACAGGCTTAAGGTCGGAGGTGGTGAAGCAGTGGGAGGTATGGGCAAGGCAGGCTGTTTTCTGAGTGGTAAGGTCAAAGATCTCGTAGTCAAGCTCGTAGGCACAGCCGTTGAACTTTGACAGCTTACAGCGCACTTCAAACTCATCTCCGAAACGGACGGGATATTTATAGTGTGTTTCAACAGAGAGAACAGGGGAAACTATCCCTCTTGCCTCTATCTCGTGGAATGGGCAGCCAAGCTGTTCCATAAGGTCAACACGGGCTTCCTCAAGCCAGCGGACGTAATTTGAATGGTGGATTATATCCATGCGGTCTGTTTCATAATAAAAGGCTTTTCTTTTGTAGGGGGTAAGTGTCATTTTATGTCCTTCTTTCTGTGGGTTTGACGTTGACGTTATATACGGGTGTGATAAAAATAGCGGGCGACCAATGGCCGCCCCTGCATGCTTATGAATTATTCAAGCCAGATGAAGTTGTTATCGGTGTTCACAAAGTCCATATTATAAAGGAAAATGACCTTTGTTATACCGTTGTCTTTTACATATTCACTGACGGTCTTATCCATGATGTGGTAATAACGCATATCTATCATTGTGATGTGCTTATACTTGTCGGCAAAGTATGGCATAACTGTGTTTGCGTAGCTGTCCTTTATAATAAGGATGTGTTCATCGCTTTCGCCGTTTGTTTCTATTTCCGTGAGGGCAAAGTTTCCGCCCATGAATGTGGAGTATTTATCCTTTTTGGTCTTGAATGAATCGTCAAAAAGGGTGTCTGTTTGTTTGTTTTCTTCAACATAATTTACCTTTACGCTGTTGTCAGGGTTTGTGTAGAAGTGCATTTCGTCAGCAGCGGAGAAGTCTGTTGGGGCTTTTGAATAAAGTGTGCCATGAAAGTCCTTTACAGTTTCTATATTGTAGGATACCTGTGGAATATCTTCATTCATGGCTGTCATAAGTGCGTCAAATCCCACTTTTGCGCCCTCGGCCGTCCAGTGGTGGTCGGTCTTATAGAAAACCTGCGTGGACTTTGCGGCGTCTTTGAGCTGGTCATATGGGAAGCAGAGGTTTATCCTGTCGCTGAGGATAGAGCTTATATACTTTTCGCTTTCAAGCTGATCGTCGGTCTGTGTGACCGCAGGGAGCTTGTCTGACATAACGGAAACTGCATTCGGCACAAGAAGAAAGCTTACGTCGACGGATTTATCGAGGTTGTCAGCAAAATCGTTAAGACAGCTTATATTTTTCTCGATAAGAGGTCTGTTTTCCTGATAGTCTTGGAGATAATAGCCATCCTTGCCGAAATATACACCGTTCTGATAGTTTTTCAGTAGCGTGCGGTCGGTGACTGTTTTAAGACTCACAAGCTGGTCTTTCATGAATATCTGATCGGACATATAGCTTTCGATATCCGATGTGAACTCGCCTTTTTCGAGTTTTTTCCATGAAAATTCAGGGGCTTGCTGGAGATAGCGGTTCTCGTTTTCGGAGAATTCACGATCTTCGGAAATAAAGCTTGCCACTGCAAATCCGAATATGAACAGCAGAAAGCACACTATCATAATATAGTTTTTAAGTTGTTTTTTCATATCTGCCGTCCTCCTTTAAAATCTGAAATACAGGAACGGATTGAATGAATTACCTGCAAGGTAGGCGGTGGAAACTGCCAAAAGTGTTAATGCGAACAGCGGTTGGAGTATACAGCCGCATATCTCAGGACACTTGGTTTGAAGTTTCAGGCAAAGCTTTTTCGGAAGCTGTGTTGAAGCTATCACAAGTATCACTATTGTTACTGCATATTGTGCGAGCCAGAACACTGTTTGGTGATTTATGAGAGGAAGTCCCCCTGCGCCGAACATATTCTTGAAGTTCTGTGTAAGCTTGCCGAAATCTTCATAGGAGAATATTCCCCAGCCTATGACTATAAAGAGAAGTGCATAGAGGTGCTGGAAAAATGCAGGTATCTTTTTCAGGGCTTTGCCCAAGAAAAGCTTTTCACATAGGAGTATAACACCGAAGTACACGCCCCAGAGCATGAAGTTCCAGTTTGCACCGTGCCAGAAGCCTGTGAGAAACCATACTATCATGATGTTAAGGCACTGTCTTGCTTTGCCCTTGCGGTTACCGCCAAGTGGGATATAGACATAATCTCTGAACCAGCTTGAAAGTGACATATGCCAGCGTCTCCAGAAGTCTGTGATAGAGGTGGAGATGTAAGGGTAGTTGAAGTTCTCGAGAAAGTCGAAGCCGAACATTTTACCAAGACCTATCGCCATATCGGAATAGCCTGAGAAGTCAAAGTATATTTGGAATGTATAGGCTATTATGCCCAGCCAGCTTGCGGCAACGCTCAGTTCGGATTGTGCTGAGTTTGAGATAGTGTCGAAAAGCTCGCCGATAGTATTTGCGAGAATGACTTTTTTGCCAAGACCTATGGAAAATCTCCACACGCCCTGTGCAAAATGCTCTATGCTCTCGTTACGCTTTTTGAGCTGTTCCGCAACGTCGATGTATCTTACGATAGGACCTGCGATAAGCTGTGGGAAAAGGGCAACATAGGTGGCAAGGTCAAGGAAGTTCTTCTGACTTCTTACTTCGCCCTTATAAACGTCGATAACGTAGGAAAGGGTCTGGAAGCTGTAGAATGAGATACCGATAGGGAGGGCGAGACCCAAGGTCTTTATCTGCGTGCCGAAAATGCTGTTTGCCGCACCGATGAAAAAGTCGGTATATTTAAAAAACAGAAGAAGCCCGATGTTCCACACCACCGCTCCTATCATTGCGATGAGCGGAGTGTATTCTTTTGCGTTTTTACGCTGTTTGTCTGCCAATAGTCCTGTTATATACGCAACGATAGTGGAAGCTATCATGAGGACGATATAAACAGGTTCGCCCCATGCGTAAAACACAAGGCTGAAGATAAACAGCACCAGATTGCGTGTTATGCGTGGGACGATATAATACGTTATCAGTACAATAGGCAGGAATGCGAACAGAAATGTTGTACTTGAAAAAAGCATATATTTATTACTCCTAGCCTATTATCTCTTTTGCTTTATCGTTATCGTTTGAAAGACAGAGGTAAACATAATTGCCGTTGGTTACAAGAACAGGGTCATTAAGCTTTGTCATTTCCTCCGGAACATAGTTTTCAAAAACCTTTTTCTGGCTTTCGACTCTTGCTGTAAGTGTATCTGAGATAGCCTTTGCACTGTCTGCGTCCTTGGCTTCAAAGCAGTCTATCTCCTCGGCTGTTCCTCCTGATGAGCTTACATAGACCTTAGCCTTTGTATAGCTGTCTGCTGATATGCCGATTATCTTTTCTATCTTTGCTTCGTCAAGCTCTGCAAGCTCGTCCTTGAACTCTATGCCGTCCTTGAGCTTGTCCGCAACGGCTGTTACGTCAACGCTTTCGTTTGTCTGAGCTGCTGCCGCTGAATTTGCGGAGTTTGCTGTGCTGCTGTCAGAGTCTGAACCGCAGCCTGTAAGTGCTGCTGTGCCAATGCACATAACTGCCATAAGAGTGCAGAGTATCTTCTTTGTTTTCATAATTCTTCTTTCCTTTCTTATGTGTTGTCGATTATATAGTTGAGCCACTTGTCGCAGTATTCGCTCATAAGGTGTATTCCGTCTGAGGAGGCTTCCTCCGGAAGAGTGCCGTCTGCGCCTGCTACAGCGGAGGTGCAGTCAAGATAATTTATACCTGTCTGCTGTGCCACCTCTGAGATAGCCTGATTGAATGTGGCTACATTTGTGTTATTTATGGCGTCGCCCTGCAAGCTTCTTGAAGCTGTTACAGGGAGGATAGATTCAGCATAGATAACAGCGTCAGGCTGTATCTCCTGAATTTTTGTGATAAGCTGTGTATAATAATCCTTGAAGGTGTCGATATAAGGCCAGCCAAGCTCGTTAGTGCCGAGGTTTATATACACTCTGCCATATTGTCTTTCTCCAAGAGCGTCGATAACAGTGCCTGCATTGCCGTTTGAAAGGGTGATGTTCTGGTCTGTCATAACGGTGTCGATGTGCATTCCCACAGAGCAAAGGAACGTTGCTTTTGGTTTATCGCAGTTGTTTTGCAGACCAACTGTTCGTGAGTCGCCTATGAAAACTGCGTCGGAAAGGTCGTCGGCGTCATCATGGGTAACTGAGCTGTCAGTAAGGCTTTCATCTATGCCACTCTCATCGATCATGCTTTCTGCCTGAGAAGAGCTGTCTGCCTTGCTCTCGAAGCTTTCGTTCTCTGCCACAGAGCTTGAAGCTGACATCTTCTTTGCTTCCACAGCCCTGCTGTTGCCGCTTCCTGCATGGAAGCCCCATATTGCCGCAAATGCAATGCACACAAGACAACTCAATGACACTATGCTTTGCTGTGCTGTGGCTCTTTTTTTTCTTATATTTTTCAAATTGCTACCGTGTTGGCTCTCCATTATACTACCTCTTATATTATCTCTCCTGACCTGCAAAAATGCAGATCCGTTTCAAAGATTATCATAACACATTTTACAGCCTTTTTCAAGTGCTTTTTAGTCGAATTAAGGATTTTCTTCAATTTTTACAAACTGACGCAAAAAAGTCGGGAGAATTTGTTCTGCCCGACTTATTGTTGACAAATTATTCTGTTTTATTTGTTTGAAAAAGTTTTATTTCCAAAGCTTTTCAGGATAAACGCCAGCCTCTATAAGCTTTGCGATATCGGCTTTAACGGTTGGCTTATCCTCTTTATATGTAACGCCGAACCACTTATCGTGAGTTTCCAGAAGCTTGCAGTCTGCAACACCTGTTTTTATCATTGTATCGATACCCGCAGGGAGGAGAAACTCCGCTGTCAGGCTGTCTTTATTTTCTTTCATAAAGTCTGTGAACATACCATTGAGCTTATCAATAAAGCCGTCAGGGCAAGCCCACATATTCATTGACACATAGCAGTTCTCGTCAAGCTCGGCTGTTTCTTCCTTGCCTGAATAGACCTTGCTGTCATCCTCACGGCGGATATTGTAGGTTTCAACAACGTCTGTGAGCATAGAGTCTTTCACTTCACAGACACCTCTGTTCACTGCACCGAAGTCGCTCAGAGTGTTTTTCAGTATGAAGCCTGCCATGCCGAGATGAAGCTTTTTGCGATCTGAGTTTTCATTGCAGAGAAAATCGTGGAGCTTCACAAAAGCTTCCTTACCGTAAAAATCATCAGCGTTTATTACTGCGAAAGGCTCATTTATAACGCCCTTGCAACAGCAGACTGCGTGACCGTGACCCCACGGCTTAACACGTCCCTCGGGTACGGAATAGCCCTCCGGAAGACAGTCAAGCTCCTGATAAACGTAATCGATCTTGACGTATTTTGAGATACGGTCGCCTATCATTTTATCAAAGGCTTCACGGATATCCTTCCTTATAATGAATACGACCTTGTCAAAGCCTGCCTCAACGGCGTCATAGATAGAATAATCCATTATTATCTCGCCGTTTGGTCCGAAAGGTTCAAGCTGTTTTATGCCGCCTTTGAAGCGACTTCCAAGACCTGCGGCAAGTATGCAAAGGGTACAACTCATAATTTTTTATCTCCTTGTTCTTTGTTCTTTGATTTCTCAGTTTAATTTTATTCTATTTCTTAAAATTATATTAACATTATGCCATACTTTAAAGTAAATGTCAAGAGATTTTGACATTTTTATTCAGCTTTTTTGCGATGCTTTTCTGCGTATTTTACATCTTTCTTACACTTGACAGGGTGATACTAATGTGATATACTGATATGACAAAAATCAAATAATATCCCTGAAAAGGGTGGAGGATGATATAAATGGCTAAGACGGCTTTGGTAACAGGCGCAAGCTCGGGAATTGGCAGAGAGATAGCGAGAGATCTATCTGCAAGGGGCTTTCGTGTGATACTCAGCGCAAGACGAGAGGAAAGGCTCAGAGAGCTTGCGGAGGAGCTTGGTGACAACACAAGGGTGGTAGTTTGCGACGTTTCCGACAGGGAAGAATGTCTGCGGCTTTATGAGGAAACAAAGAGCGAGAAGATATCAGTGCTTGTGAACTGTGCAGGCTTTGGTGCAGTGGGCAGCTTTGACAAGCTTCCTCTGGACACTGAGCTTAAAATGATAGACACTAACGTTACAGCGGTGCATATGCTCACAAAGCTGTTTTTGAAAGACTTTGTTGCCGCTGACAGGGGTTATATAATGAATATAGCTTCCTCGGCAGGGCTTATGTACGGTGGCCCGATGATGGCAACGTACTATGCTTCAAAGGCTTATGTTGTGAGCCTTACCAGCGCAATATATGAGGAGTTGAGGGCGAGAAACAGCAGGGTACACGTTTGTGCGGTATGCCCGGGTCCTGTGGATACGGAGTTCAATGACGTTGCAAACTGCAAGTTCGGCGTAAGCTCCATAACACCACAGTTTTGTGCAAAAAAGGCTCTTGAGGGAATGTTCGGCAGAAAGCTCATCATTATCCCTGAGAAGTCTATAAAGGCACTTTATGCAGGGGCTAAATTTGCTCCTAGAGGTATCGTGCTGAAAGTGACTGGAAAGGTGCAGAAGAAAAAGCTTGATAAATGACGGTTTAGTATTTTTACATAAGATAAAAAAGTTTTGTAAAGTGCGAAAATTGGGCTATACTTCTAAAAATCAATAGTATAAATTGTTATGATTGCATAAGAAAACGTTATCATATTTGGTGAATCGGCCGATTGAAATTTTACGAAAAATAAAGTACAATGTAAGTAAAGTTATTTAAGAAAGGAAGTTTTAGAAATGAAACTTACAAAGATTTTTGCAGGCATGGCAGCAGCAGCTATCGCTACATCTGCTATGGCTATGACAGCTTTTGCAGCTGACGCAGGCAAGGGACCAAACAATGATGACGGTGTTTCTGTATTTGGCGTTTATATCGGTATGACAAAGGACGAGGCTATCGCTAACAGCGTTCTTCAGGAAGACGGCAAGGAGCCTGATGACTGGACAACAGTTCCTGTTAAGGTAACTATCGACGAGATCAAGTTCGATGATAACGTTGTAACAGCTAATGGTACAGGTATGATGTACTGGCAGGGCGATGAGCTCAAGTTCGAGCTCGTTAACGTTTATAACGACGACGTAAATGGTGGTAAGGATGGAGCTACAACAGTATTCACAACTCTTCCTTCAAAGACTATCGAAGTAACATTCACAATTGATGGTCTTTCTTCTGACCTTTCCGGTAAGGCATATGTAGGCGGTGGCTTCCAGACAGCAGGCGCTGACTGGTCTTCAACATTCTTCGGCAACAAGCCAGACGGTGTTAACCCAGCAGGCACAACATTTGAGATGCCAGACGTAACAGGCAATGGTACATACACAGCTAAGGTATTCTTCCCAGATCAGGGCGGCGATAACACATCAAGCGGCACTGACAGCAAGGCTGACTCAACAGCAGACAGCAAGAAAGACAGCAAGACAGACAGCAAGACTGATTCAAAGGCTAACAGCACAGCCGCAACAACTTCTTCAAAGGCTGGTACAACAGGTACAACAACTGCTACATCTTCAAGCGCTGCTTCTGACAACACAGCAGCTACAGGCGCAACAGCAGGTATCGCTCTTGCAGGTATCGCTCTCGCAGGTGCAGCTATCGTAGTTTCTAAGAGAAAGTAATCTTAACTGAGGACTTGTTTCTTAGAGTACGTAATTAAAATAACTAAAGGGACTTCCACTGTGAAGTCCCTTTTTGTGTGTGGTATAAAAAATAAAAAAATATCGGCGAATAGTCTAGACAAATGGTAATTAATATAGTATAATGATTGTATACTTTTATTTTGGAGTTATTTTTTATGAGAGTTATTACAGGTTCATGCAGAGGAAAAAAGCTTAAAACTTTGGAGTCGTTGGATACAAGACCAACTACAGATATGGTAAAAGAGGCTGTTTTTTCCATTATTCAGTTTGATGTACCAGCAAGCTCGGTGCTTGACCTTTTTGCAGGCAGCGGTCAAATGGGTATAGAGGCTCTCAGCCGTGGGGCTAGTCACTGCGTTTTCGTGGACAGCAATCCTGAGGCTGTGGCTATCGTCAAGGATAATGTGGATTCATGCGGTTTCAATAAGGAATCCCGTGTGCTTTGCATGGATAGTCTGGAATATCTTAAAGTTGCCAAAGCCGGGCTTGATATAGTTTTTATCGACCCGCCTTACAGAAAGGGCATAGTTGAAAAGGCTTTGGAGCTTGTGGAGAGCAAGCTCAATGATGGTGCTATCATTGTGTGCGAGCATGAAAAGGAGCTTGAGCTTGGAGAAAGCTACGGCAGACTTAAGCTTCATAAGAGATATAAATACGGTAAGACCGCTTTGACGGTCTATAAGATACCAATGAAAGAAGTGGACTATTGATGCGTATCGCTGTTTGCCCGGGAAGCTTTGACCCTGTTACGCTGGGTCATCTGGATATAATCGACAGAGCTTCAAAGCTTTTCGATAAGGTGATAGTACTGGTGTCCTTTAATGCTAATAAATCAAGGGCTGCTTTCACACCTACAGAAAGAATGGAAATGATAATTGAAGCCACGAAGCACCTTGATAATGTGGTGGTGGATTGTTATAACGGTCTGCTGGCGGATTATCTGCAAAAAACAGGGGCTAATGCTATCGTAAAGGGCCTTAGGGCTGTGTCTGACTTTGAGTATGAGTTCCAAATGGCTCTTGCAAATAAAAAACTTTACAATGACGCTGAAACGGTGTTTCTCACCACTACGGGAGAGAATATGTTCCTTTCGTCAAGCGTTGTAAAGGAGATCGCAAGCTTCGGCGGAGATATCACAGGCTTTGTGCCGAAACAGATACAGAGCAAGATCACTGACAGGCTCTATAAGCCTGCCAATAATATAGATCAGTAATGAAAGGGTGTTTAAAATGACGGTAGAGGAAATACTTGAACTTATGGACGAACTGCTTGACAAGTCTTCAAGCGTACCGTTTTCACAGAAAAAAATGATCGATGTTGAGCAGATGCGTGAATACATCGACAGCATAAGACTTAACCTTCCGGGTGAGATAAAGCGTGCAAAGGATATGACAAGAGATAAGAAAAATATCCTTACTGAGGCCAACAAGGAAGCCGAGGAGATCGTAAAGAAGGCTAAGGACGAGGCTAAGAAGCTTGTGGCTCAGGAGGAGATCATCAAGCAGGCGGCTGACTATGCAAAGCAGATAGCTGCAGAGGCTAACAAGCAGGCTGCGGATATCGTTGAGCAGGCTAAGGCTAAGGACAAGGCTATCCGTGAGGCACTTTCTGAAAATCTTAACAAGTCGCTTTCTGAGGCGGCTGAGGTGCTTACAAAGAGTCTTAAGGACGTAAACACTACTAGGGACGCAGTTTCCAAGATAGGTGCGGCAGAGAAATAATATTGTTTGATGTAAGCAGATGGGCTTTGCGGCTTGTCTGCTTTTTTCATAACTAAAATTGCCCATATGAAATTCAGGCAGAATGTGAAAAATTGTGACAATATCTATTGACAAAGAAGCATATGTTGCCTATAATAAATAGTATATGATTAAAAGGCGAGCGTTTTCGCCTATGTGAAAGGGACGGTATTTTTTTATGGACGATGTCGGGCGACTGTGGACGGGAATAGGTGTTTGTGCGGCGGTAATATTGCTTATGGCTTTTCTTACCTTGTGCGAAAATGCGGCTGTGGAGTTCAATGACGCAAAGCTAAAGAAAATGGCTGAGGAGGACAAAGACCCGAAGGCAATAAGGCTTGCGGCTTTGCTTGGCAGAACGGGCAGGGTAGTTGCGACAAACCTCATTGCACGTTCTATTATGATAATCGCAGTTTCGGTTGTGGGAGCGATCTACTTTTATGCACCGCTTTCAAATAAGCTTCACAAGCTTTTTGATGTATATACTCAGGCTTCGTATTATATTATCGGCATATGTTCATTTGTTATAATAAGCTGTCTGCTTGCCCTTGTTATATGCACTTTTGGCGTAGGCATACCAAAAAAGCTTTGCATTTCAGGCAAGGTGGGCGAGAGATTTATTCTAAATAGCTGTGTGGCTTACAAGGCGCTTTTGGCGGTGTTCAGCCCATTGGCGATAGTGAGCGGAGCGGTATCCGCAGGAATATTAAGGCTGTTTGGTGTTAAGTCAACAAACAAGGCGGATGCTGTCACTGAGGAAGAGATCCTCATGATGGTGGACGCTGTAAACGAAACGGGCGGTATCGAGGAAAGTCAGGCGGAAATGATAAGCAACATTTTTGATTTTGACGATATCGAAGTTCGTGAAGTTATGACACACCGCACAGAAATGGTTGCCATAGAAGAAAATTCCACGCTTTCGGAGGCTGTGAAGCTTGTTATAGGCGAGGGCTTTTCGAGAATACCTGTTTACTGCGACAATGCCGACAACATAAGTGGTGTTATATTCGCAAAGGACTTGCTCAGGCTGGTTTTTGAAGAGGATAAGAAAGAACGTCCTGTAAAGGAGTTCATGAGAGATATAACCTTTGTGCCTGAAAGCAACAAGTGTGGTGAGCTTTTCAAAGAGTTCACTGAAGATAAGACACAGATAGCAGTTGTGGTGGACGATTACGGCGGAACAGCCGGTATCATTACTATGGAGGATCTGCTTGAAACTATCGTGGGTAGTATTCAGGACGAATATGATGACGAAACGGAGGAGATACAGAAGGTATCTTCTGACTGCTATGATATGGTAGGCACAGCGGCGTTTGACGACGTTATGGAGGCTCTTGGCAAGGAGTATCACGGCGAGGTGGATTATGACACTATAGGCGGATTCGTTATGGACCTGCTGGGTCATGTGCCTGAGGATAACGAAAAGGTGACGGTGCATTGGGAAAACGTGGAGTTCAAAGTGCTGTCGATACATGAAAAGAAAATAGAACGGCTCAGGGCTGTGATAAAAAGAGATAATGAAGAGGTCACGGACTAAGGGCTGAAAGATACAGACAGAATTTTGTGTAAAAATCGAGGACAAAAATTGAAAAAAAAGAAAATGGTCGCCGCACTCACAGCGGCAGTGCTTATCTGCACATCGGGATGCAGCTTAGGCGGAACGGGAGAGAAAAATAAAGACCGTTCAAAAAATACTTTTGTGAACACTCATGCGTATGTTGAAGCCAGTTCGGAAAGACATACTGAAACAGGGCTTGACAGCAGAAACGAGAGTTTTACGGCACTTGAGATACCTGACACGGCAGAGTATATCGCCGATTTTCTTTGTACTGACGAAAAACGTGTGTTTTCACAGCTTTACAAAGGGCTGAGCGAATTTGAAAGCTCTGTGGAGCTGGCTGAGGGAGTTATAAGCAAGGACGATATCGGTGCATTTATATCCATGCTTACTTCGGCATGTCCTTATATCGACTATATGGGTTCACAGTATACTATCTGCATTGACGGAGATGGATATGTGACATCTGTGGAGGTCACATATGACAAGACCGCTGAGGAAGCGCAGGCTGAGAAAGAAAAGCTGGATAAAAAGGTCGGGGAGATACTTGCAGGCATTGAGCAGGGCTGGTCGGATTATGACAAGGTGCTGTATTTCCATGACAGCATAATTCTTGAGTGTAACTATGACGATACAGCAAAAAATTGCTATTCTGCATATGGCTGTCTTGTAGAGGGCAAGGCTGTGTGCGAGGGGTATGCAAAGGCTATGCAGATACTTTGCACCAAGGCAGGTATAAAGTGCATACCTGTGGCAGGCAAAGCCTATGACGGCGGAGCTGTTCAGCCACATTTATGGAACAAGGTCATGATAGACGGTGAATGGACGAACGTTGACCTTACTTGGGACGATCCTGTGACAGATGCAGGGGAGGACTATATCCGCTATGACTATTTTGGCATCACTGACGCCGAGTGTGCAAAAGACCATACAGCGGATGATAACAAGTTTTTGAACTATCCTGAGGCATTTTCCTCGGGGGCAAATTATTACAGAAGAAACGGTCTGTATGCTCAAAGCGGTGATGATGTCGTTCAGATGATGTGCCGTTCTGTGGCGGAAGCAATGGCTGACAGTGGATATGCAAGGCTAAAATGTGCTGACGGTGAAATGTATGACAAGGCTGTGGATACTCTCTTTGATGAGAATAGCGGTGTTATCTTTGACGTGCTGAGGCGTGCATACAGTCAGGCTGGGGGAGATTGGTCTACCTCGAAATATGCGGTCATAAAAAATGACGAACTGTGTACTGTCACGATAATACTTTACAAAAATGAATAATTTTCTCAAAAGCAAAAAATATGCTCAAATGTGTTGAAATTTGCGGCACTTTGTGATATAATAAATGTATTAGTGCGATAAAATATGATATTTTGGATATATCTTGGAAAGGAATGTTATTTTTAGTATGAGCAGTGCTACTAAGCAGAAGTCATCAGCAGGCAAGAACGTGCTGATATTCTTTATTGTTTTTATTATTCTGGAAATGCTTATAGTTGTGGGAGTGGGACGTGTTTTCAAAAACAAGAACGTTACACCGAGCATTGCAGGCTACAGCCTGTACATAATGAATGGTGACGGCATGGGTGACAGAGTTCCTGACGGCGCACTTGTTATCACATCGAACATGACCCCTAGCACAGACAAGATAGGCGAGGCAGTTGTGTGCGAGAACGTGCCTGATATTGGAACAAGCGTGTTCTGGCTTTATGACATCACTTCAACTGACGATAACAACGGCGTTGTTTACACTGTTTATCAGGAAAAAGACCCTGCAAAGCTTTATGAGATAAGCTCAAAGAACGTTGTGGGCGTAGCTTCTACATATTACATGACAGCAGGCAAGGTGCTTACGTTCATGTCGTCAACATTCGGCATGATAGTGTGCGCTGTTGTTCCTATATTCCTGCTCGTTGTTATCGAGCTTATAATTGCTATCGCTACTCATTCTTCAGATGATGAGGAAGAGGACGATGACGAGCAAGAACCTGCAGAGAGCGTTACTCTTGACGATTTCCTGTTCGGCGGTGAGAACGAGGGCGAGCAGATCGCAAAACATCGCAAGCACGTTGACGACGAGATAGCTTCTCACCACAAGGCTGAGCCTGAGGGTGAAGAGAAGGCTGAAACGGAGGAAGTTATCGAGGAAGTAGAAGAGGTCGAGGAAACTATATTTGAAAGACCTGCGGAAAAGGAAGAGCGTGCTGAGATAGACCGTTCTTACTACGAGAGAGCTTCACAGCTTCTTGACGAGGCGGCTTCAACTGAGGATACTGTAGCCCCTGAGCTTGAGAAAAAGCCTGTGCCAAAGGCAAAACCTGCGGCAAAGCCTGCACAGCAGACAAAGACAGCGTCAGCTTCCTTGGAGGAACTTATGAAGCTTATGGAGCAGGAGCAGGAAAAGCTCAAAAAACAGCTTGATAAAAAATAATTCTTGAAAAAATTTATCCGTCGGGCGTGTGGCTCGGCGGATTTTTTTGGGGGAAAGCCTGATGAAAAAGCCCATTTCGAGGCAAAAAATGCGGCTTTGATGTTGCAAATGCACATAAGTTTTTAAAAATATCGGACTAGCATTGTAAAATGATACAAAACATAAAAAATATCAAAAAAAGTGTTGACAAACAGAGTGGGATAGTGTATAATAGATACTGTTGTGAGGGACACAACAAAACAAAGTCCTGAAAACAACAAACCAGCTAAAAGGGAGCATAGCTCAGCTGGGAGAGCATCTGCCTTACAAGCAGAGGGTCACAGGTTCGAGCCCTGTTGTTCCCACCAATTATTTCGTGACAGGTAAAGAGATTTGCCTGTCAACGATAATAATTATTCTTCATTCTCGGAGAGCTGAACTCGAAAAGTCTGAAGTTATTTTTTTCAATGGCCGGGTAGTTCAGCTGGTTAGAACGCTAGCCTGTCACGCTAGAGGTCGTGGGTTCGAGCCCCATTCCGGTCGCCATTGTTTTGCTTCTGTAGCTCAGTCGGTAGAGCAGAGGACTGAAAATCCTCGTGTCGATGGTTCGATTCCGTCCGGAAGCACCAAATGCGGATTTAGCTCATCTGGTAGAGCGCCACCTTGCCAAGGTGGAGGTAGCGAGTTCGAGCCTCGTAATCCGCTCCAAAAAAGTCCTTACGATGAGTAAGGACTTCATATTTTTTGCGGGTTTATTTCAATTACCAGAATACTTTTCTTCCTGAAAGGAGATGGAGGTGCGACCCCTCTGACCCGCTCCAACAACGCCTTGCTTTTTAGCAGGGCGATTTTTTATGTCTGCGTGTTGGCGGAGGTGCTGCAAAGTGCGTAAATAGGCGGCTTGACTGACAGTCCAGCTCGATTTTGTTGACTTTTTCAAAGCCGTGGGCTATAATGTTGACCATAGAGAGTGCACTCCGAACAAATTGAAAGGTGATATGCTATGGAAGATAAAATTACTCTTGGAAAATTCATTCAATCAAAAAGAAAAGAACTGGGGCTTTCTCAAAAAGACCTTGCTAAGGAGCTTTATGTTACTGAGTCGGCAGTGAGCAAGTGGGAGAGAGGGGTATCATATCCTGATATAACGATGATATCGGGACTTTGCAGGGTGCTGGGCATTTCTGAGCACGAGCTTTGCACGGCGAGCGAGGACAATCAGCAGAGAGAGGCTGAGTTTATGGCGCGAAGTTATAAAAGCTTTGTTCGGGGGTACACTATCATAACTGGGATAGGCTATCTTGCGGCGATAATACCGAGCTTTATTTATAATGTGGCTCATGGTGGTATAGGTTGGTTCATGGTGCTTATCACGTCGCTGATGCTGACGTTTTCTTTCATAAATGTGCCTGTGCTTGTGAAGAAAAACAGGGCGTTATGGACGTTAGGTTCTGCGACGGTCTCGCTTATGCTTCTTTACGCCGCAGGGTGCGTTTATTCACACGGGGATTGGTTTGTTATGGCGGTGCTTGGAACGCTCCTTGGGGAGGCTATCGTATTTTTGCCTTTTGTGCTGAGAAGTGAACAGCTTGAAAAGTATGTGAGAAATAGCAAGGGGCTTATCTGCATGGCAGCGGATTCGGTACTGACTTTTGCCTGCGTTATTTATGGTACGCTGAAATACGGTGACGTGGTAGATCTTCGTGACGGCATGATGGCGACGGTGGCTTGTGTGGCATTGGTGTGGGCTGTGTTCCTTATTATAAGGTATCTAAAGGTGAACGACTTTTTCAAGGGTGCACTTTGCTTTGTGGCATCTGCGGTATGGGTAGCGGCAATGACTGTGCTGAGCAATGCATGGAACGGCATGAAACTGTCTGAGATAGTTTCGGTGAAAGGTGCTGACAACAGCCGCTATGATGTTATAGTCTGCCTTTGTCTGGCAGGAGTTGCGGCGGTGCATGGTATCGCAGGAGTTGTGTATAAGTTTGTGAGGAAAAAACCGCAGGATAGGTAAGGCTGAGAGGACAAAAGAAAGATACCAAACGGATAGGGACAATTTGGACTTTGTGGGACGTCGAGGACACCGTCTCCTACATAAATGTGATCGGAAATAGGAAATACTGCACTTGGGTGAAAGCTTGGGTGCGGTATTTTTATTTTGCTGTGAATATTTTACCCGTATATGTCAAAAATAATGCCAGAGGACTTATGCCGCCGATAGCATAAGACTGCCGTGGGCGCAACAGTGGCTGCGGAAATCATATCGGAGAAAGGTTTTGTGTGTATGAAAAAATTCAGTATCAGAAATTCACACGCAGGCAAGGCTCTGGGAGCGAAGGGTGTTTACATTACACTTGCGGCGTGTCTGCTGGCTCTTGGCGGTGCGGGTATAGCTGCATATAACAAGGCTATGGAGGATATCACCGACAATCTGACTATTTCGAGCGTTGACAGCACTGCGCCAAAGCAGGCTGATAACAAGAAAACGGACGTTAAAAAGGACGAAAGCTCCAAGCCGGATGTGGACATTCAGACGCAGCCAAATGTTATGCCTGTGAACGGTGAGATATTAGAGCCGTTTTCTAATGGCGAGCTGGTGAAGTCGGAAACTCTCGGCTACTGGAAAACCCATGATGGCGTTGATATCAAAGCTGACCTTGGCGAGCCTGTCAAGGCGATGAACAAGGGTACTGTCACAAAGATATGGGACGACCCTCTGTGGGGCGACTGCATGACTATCGACCATGGAAACGGCATTGTAGGGCATTACTACAATCTGTCAAAGGAAATGTCCGTCAAGGAGGGCGACGAGGTGAATGCAGGGGAGGTCATAGGTGCTGTGGGCGACACTGCTCAGGCGGAAGTGGCAGAGCTTTCTCATCTGCACTTTGGCTTGAAAAAGAACGGTCAGTGGATAGACCCTATCGAGTTTATTGACCCTGCTGACAAATAAGCTTTCTTCATTTTGGCGCTTTGTAATACAAAGTGCTGATGTTATAATCCCCCATATAACGCCGCATCTGAAAAATTTTCGGGTGCGGTGATACATATTTTTATTGCTGTGGGACATGGCTATCGGGACGCTGTCCTCTACGTTTTGTTATTGTTGCGTATCGTCTTGCAAAAATGGGTATGCTGTGGTATAATTATATCTGACAAATCGACAAATCTTGATTGTGAGGTATAATAATGAAAAGCAAAAGAATCTATCCTGCGTTCACTATATCGAAAAAAGGGGAAATGTCCCTGAAAAACGGTCACCCGTGGGTGTATTGTGACGAACTGAGAAACGAGCCTGAGGGTTTGAAAAACGGCGAGCTTTGCGATGTTTTCTCTGAAAAAGGCTCTTATCTTGGAACTGGTTTTCTCAGCCTTAACAGCAAGATAAGGATAAGGATCTTATCTGACAACGCAAATGAAAATTTCTCGGAAAATTTTTTCCGCAGACGTATCCGCTATGCTATAGATTACAGAAAAACTGTTATGGGTGACGACTTTTCGGCTTGCAGGCTTATTTTTGGCGAAGCTGACGGCATGCCGGGGCTTACTATCGACAAGTATGGAGATATACTTGTTTCGCAGGTGCTTTCCTACGGCATGGATATGATAAAGGATATGATATTCAGGCTTCTTGTTGAAGAGCTTGAAAAGGACGGAGTTAAAGTTTCGGGCATAATGGAGCGTAACGATGTCGCTATCAGAAAGCTGGAGGGCTTGGAGCAGTACAAGGGCTGGTATAGGGCTGAATTTCTCCCTGAACCACCGTCAAATATCACTGAGATAACGGAGAATGGCATACGCTATGAGGTCGATGTTGAGAACGGTCAGAAAACTGGATTTTTCCTTGACCAGAAATATAACCGCCTTGCGGTGTCGAAGATAGCAAAGGGCAAGAAGGTCCTTGACTGCTTTACCCACACAGGTTCGTTCGCACTCAATGCGGCAATGGGCGGTGCAAGGCACGTTACGGCGGTGGACGTTTCACAGTTCGCTGTTGATACGGCCAGGGAGAATGCTGAGAGAAACGGTTTGACGGACAGAATGGATTTTCTTTGCGCTGACGTTTTCGACCTGCTCCCGAAGCTTCTTGAGGAAAAGGCTGATTATGACATGATAATCCTCGACCCGCCTGCTTTCACAAAGAGCAGAAAGACAGTTGGAAGCGCTGAGAGGGGATATAAGGAGATAAACTACAGGGCAATGAGACTTCTGCCAAGGGGCGGATATCTTGCGACCTGCTCATGTTCGCATTTTATGGAGAACAGGCTGTTTGTGAAAATGGTAATGAGTGCTGCAAAGGACGCAGGCGTTCAGCTCAAGCTTATTGAAGCAAGACAGCAAGCCCCTGACCACCCGATACTTCTCAATGTGCCTGAAACGGATTATCTGAAATTTTATCTTTTTCAGGTGGTATAGGTGTTGACAAATGCTTGCGGATATGCTATAATATAGCTGTCGAAAGACCTGATATATCACAGTTTGTCTGCTGTGTTCGGACATAAGTCACAGGTATTTTGGGTATCTTGGCTTCCAGCCGACGAAATAGACTTTTCAGCCCTGTTGATTTCAGCAGGGCTTTTTATTTTGCATTTTTGCTATTGACAAATGCTTGCGGATATGGTATGATATAGGTGGCTTAGAAATAAGCGTGGCGCACCCCGTTCAGCGCATTATAAATGTACGGCATATCGTATATTGCCGTTTGTCTGCGGTATCGGACATAAGTAGGTATTTTCTGCAGAGGTAGCAGCTGCTTCCACCGACAAAATAGACGTTTTAGCCCTGTTGTTTTTCAGCAGGGCTTTTTTATGTGTTGATATTTAAAAACTGTCATATTGCACATAAAAAGTGAGCAAATATTGTATAAGATTTTATGTATAAAAGTGAGAAAAACCTATGGTAATTTGGCTTTAAATCTGTTATAATATATATGTAACCGTGGGCGACGGGATAATTGTGTCCGCACGCTTCGGAATTCAAAAAATTTTTGGAGGTAAAAAACCAATGGCAAAGAAGTATTGTTATCTTTTCTCTGAGGGTAATGCCAACATGAGAGAGCTTCTCGGCGGTAAGGGTGCTAACCTTGCTGAGATGACAAATATCGGTCTCCCTGTTCCTCAGGGCTTTACGATCACAACGGAAGCTTGTACTCAGTATTATGAGGACAACCGTGAGATTAATCCTGAGATCATGGCAGAGATCAACGAGTACATTGTAAAGATGGAAGAGATCACAGGCAAGAAGTTCGGTGACAAGGAGAACCCACTCCTCGTTTCTGTACGTTCAGGTGCTAGAGCATCAATGCCTGGTATGATGGATACAATCCTTAACCTCGGTCTTAACGAAGAAGTTGTTGAGACTATCGCTGCTCAGTCTAATAACCCAAGATGGGCTTGGGACTGCTACAGAAGATTCATTCAGATGTATTCTGACGTAGTTATGGAAGTTGGTAAGAAGTATTTTGAAGAGCTTATCGACGAGATGAAGGCTAAGAAGGGCGTTAAGCAGGACGTTGAGCTGAACGCTGAGGATCTTAAGGAGCTGGCTAACCAGTTCAAGGCTGAGTACAAGTCTAAGATCGGTTCTGACTTCCCAACTGATCCTAAGGAGCAGCTCATGGGCGCTATCAAGGCTGTATTCCGTTCATGGGATAACCCAAGAGCTAACGTATACAGAAGAGATAACGATATCCCTTATTCATGGGGTACAGCAGTAAACGTTCAGTCCATGGCATTCGGTAACATGGGTGACGACTGCGGTACTGGTGTTGCATTCACAAGAGACCCAGCTACAGGTGCTAAGGGTCTGTTCGGTGAGTTCCTTACAAACGCACAGGGCGAGGACGTTGTTGCTGGTGTTCGTACACCAATGCACATCTCTGAAATGGAGCAGAAGTTCCCAGAGGCATTCGCTGAGTTCAACAAGGTTTGTAAGACACTTGAAGATCACTACAGAGATATGCAGGATATGGAGTTCACTGTTGAGCACGGTAAGCTTTATATGCTTCAGACAAGAAATGGTAAGAGAACTGCACAGGCTGCTCTTAAGATCGCTTGTGACCTCGTTGATGAGGGCATGAGAACTGAGGAAGAGGCTGTTGCAATGATCGACCCAAGAAACCTCGATACACTTCTTCACCCACAGTTCGACGCAAAGGCACTCAAGGCTGCTACTCCTATGGGCAAGGGTCTTGGCGCTTCTCCAGGAGCTGCTTGTGGTAAGATCGTATTCACAGCTGATGACGCTGAGGCTTGGAACGAGAGAGGCGAGAAGGTCGTTCTCGTAAGACTTGAGACATCACCTGAGGACATCACAGGTATGAAGGCTTCACAGGGTATCCTTACAGTTAGAGGCGGTATGACATCACACGCTGCCGTTGTTGCTCGTGGTATGGGTACATGCTGCGTATCTGGCTGCTCAGATATCGTTATGGACGAGGCTAACAAGAAGTTCACACTCGCAGGCAAGGAGTTCCACGAGGGTGACTATATTTCAATCGACGGTTCAACAGGTAATATCTACGATGGTATTATCCCAACTGTTGACGCTACGATCGCTGGCGAGTTCGGCAGGATCATGGGCTGGGCTGACAAGTTCAGAACAATGAAGGTTAGAACAAACGCAGATACTCCTGCTGACGCTAAGAAGGCAAGAGAGCTGGGTGCTGAGGGTATCGGTCTTTGCCGTACAGAGCACATGTTCTTTGATCCTGAGAGAATCGCTGCATTCAGAGAGATGATCTGCTCAGATACAGTTGAGGAGAGAGAGGCTGCTCTTGCTAAGATCGAACCAATGCAGCAGGCTGACTTCGAGGCTCTTTATGAGGCACTTGAGGGTAACCCTGTAACTATCAGATTCCTTGACCCACCACTTCACGAGTTCGTACCAACAGAAGAGGCTGATATCGAGGCTCTTGCTAAGGCACAGAACAAGCCTGTTGAGACTATCAAGGCTATCATCGCTTCACTCCACGAGTTCAACCCAATGATGGGTCACCGTGGCTGCCGTCTTGCAGTAACATATCCTGAGATCGCTAAGATGCAGACAAAGGCTGTTATCAAGGCTGCAATCAACGTTAAGAAGAATCACCCAGACTGGACAGTTAAGCCTGAGATCATGATCCCACTGGTAAATGATATCAAGGAGCTTAAGTATGTTAAGAAGTTCGTTGTTGAGACTGCTGACGCTGAGATCAAGGCTGCTGGTTCTGACCTTGAGTACGAGGTTGGTACAATGATCGAGATCCCAAGAGCTGCTCTTACAGCTGACGAGATCGCTAAGGAAGCTGACTTCTTCTGCTTCGGTACAAACGACCTTACACAGATGACATTCGGTTTCTCAAGAGATGACGCTGGTAAGTTCCTCAATGCTTACTATGATGCAAAGATCTACGAGAACGATCCATTTGCTAAGCTCGACCAGAACGGCGTAGGCAAGCTTATGGAAATGGCTCTTGAACTTGGTAAGCCAGTTAATCCAAAGCTCCACTGCGGTATCTGCGGTGAGCACGGCGGCGACCCGACATCTGTTGAGTTCTGCAACAAGATCGGTCTTGACTATGTATCTTGCTCACCATTCAGAGTTCCAATTGCTAGACTTGCTGCTGCACAGGCTGCTATTGCACAGAAGAAGTAATTCTTGCAAAGTTTAGGATATCTGAATAGATAACAAAAATTTCACCCCGTGTCTTATGATACGGGGTGTTTTTGTGTGCAAATAAAAAATAATAGAGGTCTGACGTTTGAGCCAGACCTCTATTTTGCTATGGATAATCACTTTTTCTTTATTTTTTTGTAGTCACGCTCTTTGAAACCGACCATGCACCGTAATATTTTGTGCCGTTCACTGTCGTGTAGGAACGGACACGAACGTAATATTTCTTTTTGCCGCTAAGTTTGGAAATTGTGGTCTTGTCGGTCTTGTTGTTTTTTATGGTGACTTTCTTTGCGTTTGTAAACTTGGAGTTAGTTGCATACTGTATCTCATAGCCCGTTGCAGAGCCTTTCTGCGCCCAATCCACGAAAAATGCTTTGGATTTAGACGTAAGCTTTTGTATCTCCTGCTTGGCAGGGTTTATGGTAAAGGTCTTTGTGATAATGCCACCATATTTGCCTTTGCCTGTTATCTTGACAATTGCCTTGCCGATTTTTTTGTTGTTTGAGTAGGAAGTTGTGTAATCAGTTCCGTTTTTCAGGACAGTGCCGTTGTATTTCACAGTAATGTTCTGCGTTATAGCCTTGCCTGTGTATGCCTTGGTGGAAATGCCAGAAACGGAAGCTTTTGTGATATCATATTTTGCGGTCTTTATGCTTTTTATGTCAGACCATGGACCATAATAAGTCTTGCTTCCAACGTTTGTGTAGGAACGCACACGGACGTAGTAGGTCTTATCGGCTGTCAGACCACTTATTGTCAGTTTATCTGGCTTGTTGGCAGTGAGGTGTTTGGAAGCCGCACCGCTCATGTTTGCACTGGTGGAATACTGAATGTCATAGCCCGTTGCAGAGCCTTTCTGCGCCCAATCCACAAAGAAGCCTTTGTATCTTGTTTCAAGCTTTTGTATAGTCTGCTTGGCAGGGATAATGTCAAAGCCTGCGGTATAACTGCCGTAGTAGTTGCCCATGCCTGAGATAGTGATGTTAGCGTGACCGATTTTAACATTGTTCGTGACTATCACACGATAGTCGATGTTCTGACGGAGAACTTTGCTTCCGTCCTTAACAGTGACTGTCGGAATAATTGCACTGCCTGTGTACTGTGCAGTGCTTGCATAGGAATAGCCTGATGTTGGAAGCTTTTTTGTGGTGACCTTTACAGTGCAGACGGCAGACCTTCCGTTAGGCAGGGAGGCTGTTATCTTTGCTGTGCCTTTGCCCGTGGCGGTCACAACACCGTCTTTTACTGTGGCAACGGCTGTGTTGGAGCTTTTCCATGTTACTGTCTGAGGAGTGTCTGAGGTCACGCTGGCTTTTAGGGTAATGCTGTCGCCGTATGTGACTTCTTTTGACGTGGAGTCAAGAGTTATCTGTGTATTGTCACTGCTGATAGGATAGCTTTTCAGGTCGGGCAGACTTGAAAGTGTCACTGCATAGTCGCTGTTATAGACCTTTTGCCACATACTTTTCTCGGTATATTTCTCAGAGCTTGATATGCAAAACTCACCGCTCCATGTGCCGAAATATGACCATGCGGTGTTTGCATCAAAGGCTTTGTCAAGGTCGAAAAGACAGCCGTTTTCTGTAAGGGCAACTATTTTTCCGTTTGGTGAACAGTCTGTGGCTTCAAGATATTTTGAGCTTTGGGCTGAATAATCTCTTGTGCCGGGGTAGATATCCTCTCCGATTATGTCAACATATTCGTCGCCAGGATACCAATTTGCCGCCTGACCATTCCATACCCATATGATATTGTCAAGCTTGTATTCATTCGTGAGCTTGTCATATATTGCCTGCCAAAGCTTTTTGTAGGCTTCCGAGCCGTCTGCACCCCACCAGAACCAACCGCCGCTTGCCTCGTGGAGCGGTCTGAACAGTACCGGAACATCTGCGTCAGAAAGACGTTTGAGTTGTTTGGCGATCTCGTCAACGTCGCTCATAAGAGTGTTGTAGCCCTTAGGGTCTGAGCCGTTCATTATTTTGGTAAGCGAGAACTTTGAGCGGTCAACGTTTTTGGTGTAAAAACCACCCCACCAACGTGGATTTCCGCCGTCTGTACCTGAGAGAAGATATTTGTCAGGGACGTTCCAATGCCAGCAGAATGTTACTATTCCACCTGCCCGTGAGAACTCGATAGCCTTTTCGACAGCGTCGGAGGTGTCACCGTTCTGGACACGGCATGGAGTATAGCGCATAAAGTCAAGACCCAACATAGCAGGGGTCTGACCTGTGGCGGACTTTATAGCTTTGAACTCAGTGCCGTTAAGACCACCGTCACAATACTGTCCTGTTATGACCTTTTTGCCGTAAACGTCCTTCATATAGCTGTAAAGGCGCTGTGTGCTTTGTGAAGCGTATGGGTCAACGAGATTTTCAGCGGCGGTGTAGGCATTTGAAACGCTCATTTTTTCAATGGTTATGTAGTCGAGAGTAAAATATCCCCACGACATTGTTATTTTGACAGTGTTCTGACCCTTTTTGAGATAAATACCATTCACTGTGGACGCTTTATAGGCAGAGCCGTTTGCACTGCTGAAAGTGCCTGCATTTGAGCCGTTTACAGAAAGGTTGTTTATCTTATTCGAGCCTTCTCCGCGGCTGTAAAGCTTTATTTTGTAGTATCCGCTTTCGCTGACTGTAACAGTCTGTGACCATGTGCAGCTTGAGTCTGAAAAACGAACTGACCTAGAGCCTGATGCGGAGCTGTCTGTTTGGATATAGGCAGAGCCACCTAAAGTGCCGTTTTCGGCTTCGTATTTAAGCGCCTGCTGTGCAAAAACAGAAAGCTGAGCCGAGCCTGTGGTGAGCATTGCCACACTTAAAAATGCGGCTGCGACCTTTTTGATATTGAAATTCATAGATGTTTTTTCCTTGTTATATTATTTACTGATAAAGCTAAGAGCTTAAAAGCATACATTTATTTTAGCATAATTTTTGTGGATTGTAAACAATATATCAAGGCTAATTATAAGATGATTTGTAAACTTTAATTTTGCTTATTTCATCAGCCAAATTTCGCAGACGTATTCGGAAGTGGATGAATAATCACTGTTAGGTTTTAGCTGGCTACGACACATATCATATATTGCGCAGCCGAAATATTTGTAATCCAGTCTTTACATAGCTTACCCTTATAAATTCACTGTCTGAGGGAAGTCCAACGTCGCTGATGTTGCTTTTTAGCTTATCCAATGTTATTTCATTCCAAGTATCGATCTCGCCCTCACTTTCCACATAGAGGACAAGTTCTCATTTTTTACGCTCCTTTCTATATAGCGAATTTTGCCGTGCATTATTTCATTGCATATATCCTTATCCCATATCTTTGTCCGTCATATGGACACCATTCGTTTGCAGTTTCTTTGGCATTCTTATCCATAAGTGGGTCGGGATAGTAGACTACTGAAAGATAGGTATAATCATTCATGCCATGCGCAAGGTCATTATCATTGAAATTGTCATTTGGAAAGTCTTGATGTAAGGCTTCAAGACATTTTTTTAATGGGTCTTGCCCTTCATCATAGTGAAAGCCCCAGTCATAAACAAATGTTATCTCACTGTTCAAAGGCAAACCAACATTTGCAAGTTCAGAATATGGGTCAGATGTTAATTCGTTATGAGTTGTAGTAGCTGTATCTTTTTCTGCATGCAAACTGTCAAGTACTGCTTTATCTAGCTGACCGCAAGCCCTGAATGGTTTAAGACCATAACTTTCACGGATATTGTTTATATATTTAAGATAGTAGATAGTCATTTCTTCTGCTCCGTCCTCGGAATAATTGTAGGTTTGTCAATCATATTGGACACTATTATTAAGAAATTCGATAGGCGAAAACCATTTGAGGGGACGCATAGGACGGTTGTTTGTTCGACTTAAACGTGCAGCTAGCTGCACGTTTAAGTCGTCGCAGGAATAAAACCTATGGCACGAATAGAATTTGTTGTGATCTTCTCGGTGACTGCGCTCTACTTTGCCATTGTGCCTGGGCGTATATGGACGAATGAGTTTGTGTTCAATGCCAAGTTGTGAGAGCGTATTCTCAAACAGCGTTTTCTTGTCTCTTTTGCTTGGCGA
>ENA-ORTW01000062-ORTW01000062.1-human-gut-metagenome-genome-assembly--contig:-NODE-62-length-153886-cov-8.184007_pt1 | contig 153886 bp, 114 predicted proteins | sample MGYA00242072_ERZ509193 | MGnify/ENA primary metagenome ERZ509193 (study PRJEB26280, sample SAMEA2338813) | human gut metagenome | biome: human gut; feature: human-associated habitat; material: faeces... | reverse complement strand
ATTCATATCTCTTGATATCCCTGCCACGAAGAATCGGTCGTATAAGTTCAGCCGTTCTGATACGTTCTTCCTCTGTTTGGCAATTCGCTAATATCTCATTTCGCTTTTCGGTAGATATGATAAACGCATCGTTATACCCAGTAAGTACTCCACGATAAATGTCTATATCCCAATTTTTGAGTGGTGTACCAATAGACTCTATCTTCTGCCTGATACTTTGCTCAATTGGCGACAATATTACCCAACTATCACTGCCGGAGAAATCGCAAATAGTATGTTCTTGCTGCACAAAATCGCTCAAATTATTCAAGCCATTCGCATCTTGTACCAAACAAGCTTGTGTGTTAGAAATATTTACTGCTTTTTGAGATAAAAGAATATTTGCTTCCACCGTTATTGCATCGAATATCTTGACACCTGCAAAATCTACCAACATAATAGGATTCGTTTGGCTTGCAAAGTAACCTCGTAAGGATTCACCATATCCTGCACGCATCCATTTATTAGACGTGATATAGCAAAGATAACCATTAGGACTAAGTAGATTCATACCCAATTCATAGAAGAGACAGTAAATATCACCAGTACGTGCATAAGTTACGTAACCCATACGTTCCAATACATCGGCACTCTTACCCATAGATTGTAACTGAATGTAAGGTGGATTGCCAATAATACAGTCAAATCCCAAGAAGTTACCTTCGGCATCGAGTACTTCTGGAAACTCTATGCGCCATTCGAATGCGCCAAGGTAAATTTTGTTGGAACGTATCTCCTCAAATATATTTTCTAAAGCCGCAATTTCTTTTTTTAAGTCAGCAATGCGCTTGTCCGACGCTTTCTTTTCCTTTTTTGTCGGTTCAAACAGTTGAGGTGCTTGTAGGTTTGCCAACTCAGAACGACGTTTGTTCAACCTAACCAATCGTACATCCCTGCGGCTAATCTCTGTTCTCAGTTTCGACTTGATTTCAGTGATAAGCGTTTCCAAATCCTGCTTTTCCCCTTTTCCTTGGGCATTTTTGTATTTGGCTACAGCCTCCTTGTATTGGTTGATGCTGATACCTGATTCTCGCAGTACAGTTTGAATACTGTCAGTCAAAGCGAAACGGTGAAGCAAGGAGTTACCACACTTAATATTAATATCGATATTTGGTAGGGTTTCCAAATAAGTATAGTTACTTTCAACCGTATAGTAAGCATTTTTCAACAATTCAATCCACAGTCGTAGACGGCAAATTTTCACAGAGTTGGGATTAATATCAACGCCAAACAAACAATTCTCAATGATTCGACGCTTCTCCTTGAAAAGAGTTTCCTGCATACGGCGACTTTCCGCACTGAGTGTGTTGTAAGCAAATAAGTTGCCTTCGGCATCGGTCACAATCAGTTCATCATTTTCAATGGCAAACTGATAGTCAGCTTTGCGAATACGTTTACCAGTAGCATCCACCAAAATACCCAATTCGTATTTCAAGAGTATCAGTTCATTGAGAGCAGAAACAAGGAAGTGTCCCGAACCAACAGCGGGGTCACATATGTGTAAATTGTTAATCAGTTCATTGGCTTCGGCTATATTGTCGATACGGTTGTATAGGTCTGTTCGGGTGGCACAATTCCAGCCATAGTAATCGTTAAACTTTTGCAGTACGGTCTTGGTGATTGCTTCGCGGCACATAAACATAGTGATAAAGCCCGGTGTAAATACCGAACCGTCTTTGTGACCGTTTATTTTCTCGAATATAAGACCTAAAACAGAGGCATTGATGAGTGTTTTAGCCTCTTCTTGCACTTCTTCACTACCTTCGCTCGCAAAGTTATAAGCATCGAGAAAAGCGAACAAGTATTGGAGGGTAGGCAATACGTTGACTTGTAGATTGCGTTTTTTACTCCGCAATACGCTACTCGTTAAGACAGGAAGTTCCGTACGTTGTGAAAGGCTGTTTATCTTAATAGTTTTACTTTCCAAATCTGTCACCTCGAAAAGAGAGCTGTTGAGATAGGGAACGTAAGCAAAATCATGCATAACAGACTGTGTGCGGCGACTCATGTCACGTGCAAGCACTTGGAAAAAGAGTGTGTTGAGGTCATCATAGTCATGAATCTTGGCTGTTGAAAGAAATTTATAGGCAACATCTCCATTGTGATATTTCAACATCTGAGCCTCCAACAATTTCAGGAAAAGGATGCGATTCATCCAAGTGATACACAGTTCCATTGCAACATTGAATAACCGTTCCTCATAATCGTTCCCATATAGACTACCATTTACGTGGCGCAAACAGTCCTCTGCATCCAGTTGGTTAATGGTATTCTCCAACAATGAAGCCTCGTCACGCCGTTCCACAACTTTGCGTACAATCACGGTTTTGTTGTTCTCTTTGCGCTCCTCAATGCCAATAATGTGTAGCAGCTCAGTATAGAATCCACGGTTGAGTGAGTTGCTGTCGTTTTGGAACGATAGCTTCAAGAGGTGTGTGTCGCTGAATATCTTATAAAGTTCGATAAGCTTACGTGAAGTGCTGCCATCTGTTTTATCAAGCAGATGTTGATAGTCCTGTAAGTTGAAGTAAGTGTATTCAAGGCTGTCTTTCACTTCCTCAATATAGGTCGTTGCAATTTCAGTATAGAAGAAGTCGGTTTTGCTACTGGTCTTGCGTCCATCCACAAAATCTTGAAACTCACGACGCAGTTGTTTGTTCTGATAGAATTTACGTTCAAACTCATGGGCATCAAAAATAAAGAATTCATGAATATTGGTAGCGATTAGATATTTAATATCATTGTTCTTCTTACTAACACGTTCTTTAAGATAGTATAGCAATAATTCCTGCAAAGCCTTACGATTGAGATTGTCATTAGAAATCATCTCACCTTTGTTAGTGGTGCTCTTTACCTCAACCAATAATCCTATATTGGACTTGGTAGTTTTATCCAATCGGATAGCCAAATCAATATCCTCTTCGGGAGCCATGTAATACGTCTTGTAGAACGTTTCACTGAGGAAATTACGTAAATGTTCTTTCTGCGTTTCTTCTCTTTGCCCATCCACTACATTGTCCCTCAATGTACGAAGGGCATTTTTGAACAGGTCAAAATCTGCTGTTTCAATCGCAACCTGCCTATATGCTTTGTTCAGAACTTGATTCGGTTTGAGTAGTCCCATAATGCTTGGTAAATAAGTTAATAAAATACAAAGGTAGCCTAAATTCTTGGTAATAAAGAATGAACGTATTGGTTTAACGAAAGTTTGTTCTACTGCCAGCCATTACCAACATACAATAGCAGGCAGTAGATTTGACATGCCCCGCCTATTATGTTGTAATGTCAGTTAAAGCAACCACATGATTATCTTCCATCTATAAAGATGTTTCTTTAACACAGCGCACAGGAAATCCATTTGCCCGACTATGGCTACTAACAGGATACACCCATGCAATATTTGTATTCAAGCAAGCCCCTTGTGGCAAATCAGCACTGACGGGGGATGATGACCATGCACATGAACTGGCACCAACATCACAGATCTGTCCATTAATACCGTTTCTATAACCAGACGCAGGATAAAAAGCTTGATCACCTGTATTGCCATTAATATAATAACGACGGCCAAAAACTCCGGTGGAATTTACAAATCCAGAATTATTACCATCTACATAATTTTTCTTATCTTCAATTGGAGTATTATATAAACTTGCAATACTTATATTGTAGTTACTATTTTTATCTCCATTCAAAAGAGTGGTTGTAAAATTTGTCCATGTATCTTGAGGGGGCATACACCACCCCGAAGGACAAGGGTCATAGATTGTTTTACCTGTAAACTTAGTATCAAGACGTTTACTACTTGTTTCATTATTAAGGTTACCACCCCACAACCGATTGGAAGCATTCCATGCCTCGGACTGATTTATGGCTCCATAAATCCAATTGAAAGAATTATCCTCACTACATAAAATAAAAGTCAACGGCTGTTTTATTGAATAGCTGATAATTGACTGTACAGATGTTGAAATCAGACTATTTATAATTTGATAGTTCTCCCCCCTCAATGTAGCTGCATTCAGTTTATTTCCATCTCGATCAAAAACATCTACTGTTTCTGAGTTATTATCAATTCTTCTTTCTCTGTTCTTTGCTGTTGGAAAAGGATCTTTACGCCCAAATTGATAATACAATCCAAACGTCTTCACAACCTCATTATTGTTGGTAGCAGCATTACTAGCTGCTCCTAAATCACACTCCATCATAACCAGTGTACGTTTTGCAAGCAAAACGTCTGAATAAATTGTACCATTCATTCCACTTCTTGGATTCGTCTTATATGTTTGCGTAGGCATTTCCGTCAAATTAAAATGAGTTTTCCAAATATGCCAGCTCCACAGCACATTACCACTTCCGTCTTTTACCGCAACCACTGCATTCCCTTCAGCTGCCGGGCCAGTTTTGAAATAAACATATCCATCTTTCAGAATCATACCTTGTATTATTTGCCCATGACCATTGGTTTCCCAAACGAGTTCTGCACTTGCAGGACTGATAGTAGCGTTAGCAGCCAAAGCACTTCCGGTCGGAGAAATCAATGCAGCAGTGGAAGCCCCATTTCCTCTCACTGTAGCTTTAAACTTATACCATGTATTTACCTTCTTGGCAAGATAACAATTTGCCGTACCTGCACTACTCAAATCTTCTGTTCCCGTAAAATCTACAACAACCCTCGTATCTGTTACCGCAACGTCATTCAGAGTAATGTTATACGTATAATTGCCATTCCGCTTGATATTGAAATCACTCGTATTATTTTCTCCAAGATACACTGTCCACTTTGCTGTAACAGTGCCTATTGTGCCGTTAATTTCTACATACGTAGCATGTGCAGGCGCATTTGCAGTCGTTTTATCCTTTTGGGCAGAAATCGTTTTGGTTCCTCTACGGTTTTCAAACATATAGAATATTGTACCGGCAGTGGTTGTACTACTTGGACCTATACCGCCACAGTTCAACCAAGTGGTATTTGTCGCATCTGCTGTACCGGATACATAGTAAGAGCTTTTAGGAAGATTATAAATTTTCAAATTAGTAATGTTAATCCCACTATTTTCTTTCACTTTAATCTTTAACTCAACTTTTGCGACCATACGAGTTAATACCAGTGTTCCCGACAATGTGTTTGCCCCCACCTTGATATTCACACTTTTCATGCTTCCCGTCATTGGCAGATTGGTGCCTTTATTCAAGTCATCCCAATTGGTCAGGCTGTATACCATACTTTTCAGATAAGACTCCTTATGCATGGTATATCCCTTAAACAAGTCAGCTTTACCCGTATTGGCAACGGCATATATGGTACATCCGGTAGCACTGCGCGTATTAATGGTAACCGTAGAACTACCCGTCTGGTATTTCTGTCCGATCAGTTCACCCGCACTGTTATAGACCAAAATGTGCAGGTCACTGATCACACTCTCATTGACTGTCCGGGTAACGAAATTCGCCTGTTCTTCCCCCTGCACTTCCAGCCGAATGGTAGCGGGTAACCCTTCCTTCATGTCCACAGCCTCCATATCCTCTTCTTCCGGTTGGCAAGAACTGCATACAGCCGCCATTGCTAACAGTGTGCCCAGCATGAACAGCACGAAAAGTACCTTCCAACAAAACGGTATAGGTTCTTCCGTTTTCGGGTATACTCTGTATTCAAATAACCTAATCATACACTTTTTACTTACATTTCTACATCCTGACCGACCGTTCCCCAGGGAACCACACTCACAATAACCTTAACCTCCGCATAACGAAAGTCTATGTCGATATTGGTCTGTTGCCCCACAGGGGCATACAAAGGACGAAGTTCATTATCTTTAGTGATAGTAAATAATTTCTCATCTTTCCGGTAGACGTCTATTTCCAACGTTTTTCCCTCCCCGGTAGGGAATATATGAAAAAGCGGTGCATAGACATCCCCCTTGGCATCGGTAACGGAAACCGGTTCGTATCCGGCTCCGTCCCCCGAAGCCTCACCCATAAAATCCATTTCCGTACCGATGCAGTGTACGATGAAACGGTATGCTTCACCGTTATAAGGATAACGTTCGGCAAGATAACGCGTGCGTATACTGAGGCCCGCCACCATACGTTCCATTACGAGCGTAATATCCGTTCCTTCCACACCCCGCGTGTTTATCTCCCCTATTTCTCTGCGACAATAGAACAGGTCTGTTAGCGGAATGTGCGTACCGTGGGTATATTGCCGAAGCTGGAGTTTCGCATCTTTCAGGGATGTTCCCGGTACTATCTCCGTAGTAATCAGAGTATCTTCTTTCAGATTACCCCAAGCTACGAGCGTGAGTCGTTCGTCCTTGTCCTCTCCAAATGAAAAGTCCGAAAAGCCCTCAGAGGGAATCATTCTGACGAAACCTTGTTCATTAAAAAGATAGATATCCGATTTCTGCAAAACTCCATTTCCGGTAAGGTCGTTCCCGTCCGCATCCACCGCACGAACATGCAGTTCATACCGGGCACAACCTTCCATATCCTCACGCACGCACGAAACGAAACAGAGAAGAAAAAGAATTAGCAAAAAGATAGGGAATGTTCCGAAAACTCGCATAGGCTGGTACGGATTGGTTTATAATGTCATATCTGTCTCATAGAAAATATCACTCAAAAGTCACATTCTGATTGATGGTAAGCGCCCAATCAGCAACAGTAACCGTCAGTTTCAAAGTAGCAGGATCTATTTCCTTACTATCATCATCCACCCCCTCTCCCTTGATAACGGCGGTAAGCACGTATCGGGTATTAGCTGCTATGCTGCCTTTGTCTGTGCCCTCTCCTCCTGTAATAGTGGTGTTCGCCTGTTTCTTATTAATAGTGATGGGATAATACCGGGTCACGGGAGCGCTGGTTGAACCGGTTCCATCCGCATCAAACGTTCCTTTAATTATGAGTTTAGTTGGCGTAGTCGAAACATTCGGAAATGTATAGAAGTAGTACGGAGTGTTGAGTTCCGTATTAGCTGTATGGGAAGCCACCGCTTCATACAGGTATTTATTGGCCTTGTCACTCCCACTGATAGAGACACTGCCAGTCTTTTCTGCATTGACGGAACTGTTCGCATTCTTCAGATAGATACCGGTCACGTTGAATGTGGCATCTTTAAATTGCCCCGCTTTGTCGAAAGCGGTCTTGATACTGCTTATGGATACCCTCGCAACAAGACGGGTTAGCTCCGCGGTAGCCGTGGCTTCTGCGCCCGCCGTGAGATTCTGTTTGTTTACTATTCCCAACATCGGAAGGTTATTGGCCTTTTGTGCATCCGTTACCTCACCTGCTCCCGCAGCCTTGGTCGTTTCCGAAAGAAGCATCAGCTTGGCCTTGAACCCGGCAAGGTTGGTTACTCCCGCAAAAAGTGCCGATGAAGCATTGGCTACCACATAGATTGTTTGCTCGTCGCCGGGTTCACAAAGTATCGAAATCGTCTTTCCACTACCAGTCGCTGCGTCTTTGATATCCTTGCCTGTAAATTCTCGCAAGGCATTGACAGGGTTACCCGTCGCTCCGGTGAATACAGCTACTGTCAGGCGGTTGATCTGGGATTCATCGGTGGTGGGTAGAGTCCCCGTAGCACGGCTGTCCGCTGGTGCTCCCACTAATGTAAGTTCAAGTTTTGCAGTCTTTTCTTTCGGCTGCATTCCATTCTCGTTTTCATCACTGCTGCATGCAGACAGCGAAAGGGTTGCTGTTGCCAGCACCGCCCACAAATAATTACTCGTTTTCATATATTATACCGTTTATGGTTATTGTTCATTGCTTAATCCTTAATTTTCAATTGTTCCAACGCCTGAATCGCCTGTTCCACTCCGGCGGCGGCCGCCATCGTGAGGTACACCTCCGCCTTATCCCGGTTACCTTCAAGCAGACAGAGAATCCCCATGTTATTATAGGCTATCGGAAGGGTGGCAAAAGGTTCCAGATACCCACGTGCCTTAGACAGTTCCTTTTTGCTCAAAGCTACCGCCGCCGCATTGATGTTGGCTTCCGGACTCTCCGGGAAAAGCCTTGCAGCAAGGTCCAGTATATCATTATATTCAGTAGAACCCACCGGATAGCTACCTGCCACAGCAAAGAATTCATTCAGATGAAGAGCGCGCTGTTTTCCACTTCGTAGCAACTGAAGACTTTCAGTAGCGCCCAGAGGCTTGCGGGTGTATTCTATCCGATAGTCCACACGCATTACTTCAGGAAATATCTTCTCCATAAGATACTTGTAAGGCTTGCCGTCCGCAAACGACATCAGTATACGTTCGCGGCCTTTAACAATCTCTATATTATTAATAAGGTCGAGGGTAGCCTCTTTCAGAAGCATATCACTTTTTTTCACCAGACTGGTGATGGAGTCCCAATCTTCAGAAATCCAACTCACATCCAGTAAGGTTCTTCCCGCCAGGCGGTTTTCACGTAAATACTCCTTTAGCTTAAGAGCACGTATCAGGGCATTTGTCTCGTTTTTCTTCAGGTTTCCCACAGGGACACCGTAACCGGTTACACTGATTTTCGCCAATTCTGTACCCATTTCCTGACGTACATCATGCAGTGCGTCGCGAAGACGGCAGTAAATCTCGAAGTTCTGCTTTTCCTCGGAGAGTTCGCCAAGTTGTTTCCCATCTTTCTGTACTTCCTTCCGTTTGAAATATGGGATAGATCCTGTGATGCAATGCAACGTGTCCTTGTCCGGTGCAGGCTGAATAAAGTTCACCAATGAAAGAAAATCAGCATCGATATCCGCATCCAACCGGGATACCCTTATCTTCGGCAGGCGGATTCCATCCGCTATCTTATCTTCATAAACATCCCCTTTCTTACCATGACAGGCACATTCCTGCGAACGCAACAAGAGTATAGCCCTCTCCATCCACTGCTCGTAGGGCACCGACACTTTATAGGTAAACGCGCGGGAAACCGCATGATCGTTGCGTATCACCACTGCCGGAATTGGCGAAGTGCGTACCTTAGCGCTATTGCGTTTACCAGCCGCCAAAGCCTGTGTCCGCTGATATACTTTTTGTTTCTCCGCCCCGTTGATGAGTACGGCAGGAAGTTCCTGCTCGTATTCACCGTTTTTAAGTATGGGTATCACGGTCAACGACTCATCCGAAGGCATTTTCAGGCCTTCGAAGTCAACAGACAACTCCACATTCAGGTGTCCGTTCGTCAGCGAAAAATGTTGTCCGGTAACAAATAGTTCTCCCCGGTAAAACTCCTGCCCGAGACAGAGACAGCACGTAGCGAACAGGAGTGTCAATGTCAAAGGAATACGGATTAAGTTTTTCATGCTCTATGTTTAATTACAAATTACTAAATTATAAACAACTCTCAATTTATCAGATATATCAGTGATACCGCAACCCGGGTTGGCGCAATGAAATTTTTATGTTCGCCACCGATCCGTTCACCGCAATGCAAACAACGGTAGCGTTCGTATCCGGTATGCAGAAATCCTACGCCAACGCTTGTTTCGATACTCCACCGGGGGGCGAGAATAAAGTGGTAGCCGTATGATACTCCCAGCCCCATAAAGTCCCCTTCATATCTTGAAGAACGTACTCCCTTAAAGAGCCCCAGAGGGAGTTTCATACCTCCCATATTGTATACTCCGTACAACAAATGCGCACCGAAGAAGTGCCCGCCAAAAGGCTGGCACATCCAGTAGCGCAGTTCAGGCTGCACAAACCAATGTTTCCAACGCTTGTCTCCGCCTGCCGGAAAAGGATTGTAATGAAAACCAGCTTCTAATGTAAGCCGATTGGAAAGCTTCACTTCCACCCCGAAATTGGGCGAAGAAAGTGCTCCCGTTAGCAGATCACTCTTCACTACAAGAATCTGAGAATGCAAGTCTGCAAAACAGAACAGCAGCATAATCAGGGACAATATGAAAGTATTTCTTTTCAAAAGGTTTCGCGGATTACGTTTACAACTCAAACAGCTTTATCTCTTTCAGATATTCCCTCGTGATATAGTTCACTATACCGAGTTTCTGCGCAGCTTTCCCATATCGCATGTGAAATTCTTCAGTAGTGGGGTGATTGCAATCCAGATGCTCGCCAGTAGCTTCGAGGATATCGAGAAGGGAAACATCAGAAGAGTCACGTGCAGGACTGTACACCTGTATATCACGGGAATCTCCCTTGTCAGACAGTTTTATGAGTCCGGCACTTAAAAGCTTTGAAAGCAGGATGTCCATATCTTGCTCTGTAAGCTGGCAAGCATCCGCACGGATTATGTCTCCTCCCGCATAGATGTCGTTAAGTACTGCGATGGCAGCTTGTGTTTTGGATGTTATCATGGTAATTGTTCTGTTTTATCCATTATATGCACTGGCATTACCTTGTAGGTAATGGATATACACATATACAGCAAGACACAAGACTCATACAAGCCCGATATATACAAAAAATTATATGTACATACGATTCACGGTGTACAATAATCCTTTTCCCGTCTTCAGCTTCCAGAAACGGGTAAGGGAAGTAGTATACAAATTTGCACGGTGCAGGAGAAAATAATCATTCGCCAGACCTGTATACAGGAAAAGAAACTTGTAAAATCTGTAGTATTTGTTTTCTAATATAAATCACCGGTTGATAAATGCATGTAAACAAGCAAATAAAATATATTTCTCTTGGGATTTAGAAATATATTATCTACTTTTGCGCCATAATAACATCTACGTTACCTACAAGGTAATTTATTCACATCAAACTATAAATCAAGCATTTAATCTTCAAATAACATATTAGACTAGCTCTCAAATATGTAATTCATTATAACCTTATTCGCCCGATCCATCCGACTATTTCCAAACCCTTTCATATACCCCTCGGTAGTAGTTACGGAAGCGTGTCCCAGCCCTTCGGAAATGATTTCAATGGGAATGTGACAGTACTTGCCCGCAGTAGCCCACGTGTGTCTGGCCGTGTACGATGTCACTTTACCCTGTACTTTCCTCCACAGAGCAAGCGCACGCAGTTTACTGTTAAGCAAGCGTAATATCCGCAAGTAATCCCTGTAAGCAGCCATTCCTTCCAGACCTCCATCCAGAAAACAAAGTAGATAAGACGAAGTGTCGTCCCGGTTCCGGTAGCGCTCCAACAACTGCATAGCTCGACTATCCACACGCGCAGAAAGCGGCATCCCCGTCTTTCTGCGGCGCAAGGTCAGATAGCCATCCTTCAAATCGGACTTCCGAAGATGGGCAAGATCAACAAAAGGCATCCCATGAAAGCGAAACATAAGTTCCAAACATGCGCGTGCCCACTCCATACCGGGAGAGATAATATCCAAATCCTTTTCTGCCAGTAATTGCCGCATATCATCCCGTTCCAATACCCGCCGATGGTCTGCCTTGCGCCCTGTGAACACTTCCCTGAACAAATGGGGAACGAAAGGCACCAGTTTACGCACTACTGCCCGGTTATAAACCGCCCGAAGCATACGCATATAGGTAGAGATTGTATTCCACTCCAGGCCTTTTTCGCCCTTATGGAGCAGGTAATGCTCATACGCCTTCAACCACAGGGGCGTAATGCTGGACAGGAGCAACCCGTCGCCATCAAAGGTCATCACGGACCGCAGCACGCTACCACATACATGGGCGGTACTGTACTGCCCGTTTCTTTCAAGTTCAGTGACCACCGAACTCATAAAATTGTTTAAATAGACTGTCTTCATATTCATTCATTTTTTCGCACGTTATTGCACGCGCATATACTACGTCACAAACAGGCATTAAAGACAAATGTTTCATTACAATACTATCTTTAACCACCTTCTTTAAGTTTTGCCAGAGATGTTAATTTGACAGATATTTGCACCAAAGGTCAGAGGTGGGTGATTGAGAGTCCCGTAGAGAAGCCATGCGTTCCTCTACGGGCAAAGCACCCTTCCTCGTAGAGAAACGACCTATTGGTCGTAGAGCAACATCGACATACCGTAATCATTTGATTTTCCATCGTTTGCCGGAGTAACACATCTACCTTCTTCCACTGCTCCGAGGAACGCTCCCCGCCACAGGAACACAAACGTATGGAAATATTTTTCACTTCAAAACAATATACAAAATGATTACAGTTACCATTCAGGTAAAGCCCTATCTCGTGGCTTACCTGCAAAGCGCATACGCGCATTGTACCATAGAGGGTGCCATCCGTTTCACAAAAAATCAGAATCTTTACAGTTGCCTACTACAGCTCACCACTCCCCGCCCCAAAGGTGTGTCATGGCGGGATCAGGGAAATATCACCTTTTCCCTACCCTGCCCCAGTGTAGGGAAAGATCCACGAACCTACAATTATTTAGGAGAAGAAGCCGTGAAAATCCTGGAACAGGAAATCAACTATGAAATGAGAATGGATTATTACCGCTTCCTACGCAGAAACAAGTTCAAGAACGGGATGATGTTTACAAGGGCTACGGAGTTGTATCTGGAAGAGCACGGAATGATGGAACTTATACCGGAAGAGACGTTGCTGAAGAGTTATTTTTTGTGGGTGAAGAAGGTGGAAAGAAAATAGAATTGTATTTTCTTTATGCAACAGAAAACATCATTACTCATACCACTTATACAATTTCTTTTTCTAACTTTGTGAAATAAAAACATTGAGTATGATAGAACAAATCCTCATAGAAAACTATAAATCCATCCGCAACGCAAAGATTAGGCTGAACAGCCTGAACGTGTTGATAGGTTCCAATGGTGTAGGAAAAAGTAATTTCATCTCTTTCTTTGAACTGGTTCAAGCTATGTTAAACCAACGTTTGGGTAGCTATATTCTCAGTAGAGGAGGAATAGAGCGTATGCTATACCAAGGAAGAAAACAATCAGATTTCATCCGAAGTCTTATTGATTTCAAGAATACCAATGCTTTCTTTTTTGAGATAAAACCGACTGTTGGAGAAAAAGCCTTTATTGAATATTCAGGCGACTACTTCAATACAAAAGGAGAAAAGACCAAAGACTATGAAGGTCAATGGAATAAAACATGGTGGGACAAATCTGTGGAAGAATCAGAAATCCTTCATAGCCCCAAATGGCATGGTGGATATTTACGTGCATTCCTAAAAAGTTTCACTGTCTATCACTTCCATGATACCAGCATAAACTCTCCAATGAGACAAGCATGTAAAATTGGAGACAACGAAAGATTAAGGCACGATGCTTCCAATTTAGCAGCCTATTTATACCGATTACAAGAGAACGAACCACGGACATTCAGGCTGATAGAGGGAGTAATACGCTCCATCGCCCCCTACTTCAAAAGTTTTAAGCTGAGACCCAACCCTTTATCTCCGGACACTATAACTTTGGAATGGGAAGAAGTTGAATCTGACATGTATTTAGATGCCAACAGTTTCTCCGACGGAACACTCCGCTTTATAGCCTTAGCGACCTTGCTTTTACAACCGGAATTACCTGAAACGGTCATCATAGATGAACCTGAATTAGGATTGCACCCCACAGCCATCAACAAATTAGCAGCCTTAGTGCGGAAAGCTTCTCTAAAAAAACAAATCATCTTGGCAACTCAGTCAGTGAATTTTGTCAACTGCTTTGAACCGCAAGACATCATTGTAGTAGATAGGGAAAATAAACAAACTGTATTCCACAGACTTAATACAGAAGACTTAGCAGCATGGATTGACGAGTACAGCATCGGTGATATATGGGAAAAAAATGTGATAGGAGGTCAACCATGAAAAGACTTTATATCATCGTTGAAGGACAAACTGAGCAAGAGTTTGTCAAAACCCTGATTGCTCCCTATTTACAAAAGCATGAAATTTTCGAGGTAACTCCCATCCTGATACGTACAAGCAAAACAGGACGGGGTGGCTTTGTAAACTATCAACATCTGAAAAAAGATGCAGAACGGTTATTGAAATCAGAAAAAAAAGATTTCATAGTATCCATGTTTGTTGATTTCTTCCGTTGTCCGGAAGTTCCACACAAAGAAAAATGGAGTGTAAAAAGCAGCCATATAGGACAGGTTGAAGAAATGGAGCAATGCATAAAAGATGATATTAAAGATGTACGTTTCATTCCCTACATACAATTACATGAATTCGAAGCTTTACTCTTTGCTTCAAATGAAGGATTTAATTCATTCTTTGATGAAATACAAAAAGAGAAAGCCCAACAAATCATCAATTTTTATGATAATCCGGAAGATATTAATACAACCCCGGAAGGTGCACCTTCCAAACGGATATTAGCTATTAAAGAAGATTATGACAAAGTATTGGAAGGTAACCTGATTGCATTAGAAATTGGTTTTTCTAAAATAATGGAAAAATGTACCCGATTTAGGGCATGGATAGAAAAACTCATTAAACTGTGTAAAGAGTCATAAGAGAAAAGTTCTACTATTATTACGATAAAGTTTTGATTGTAGATTCCTAAATACATCTATAACGAGTAAAGGATATGAGAAGTCCTAACAAACATAAAATAATAGAATCAATGAAAAAGCGACCACACTTATTTATATTGGGAGCAGGTGCCACAAAAGCCACCATTCCCAATGGAGATAAAAATGGCCGTCAAAGTCCTGTTATGGATAACTTTCTACAGGAAATCGGGTTGAGCGATTTATTGAAAAAAGTGATACTGAAAACACAAAGTAATAACATTGAAAATATTTTAGCAAAAAAATGGGAACCATTTGTCCAAGAAACAAACTATCACCTAAATATTCATCGATCATTATTGGATACTTTAATTTCAGAATTTCCACGCAGAAGTATTGAAGGCTACACTAAGCGTTATATTGAAGGTTGGTGGGGTAATTCTACATTAACTTTAAAAGAATGTACATCGTTTAGCATGTTACGCCAATTATTTGAGCCTCTTATAGTCAATGAAAAAAATAACAATTATAATGTCATATAATCATGTCCCGATTAAGCGATCTATACAAAGCAATGGAAACATTGCGTAAAGAAGGCCTTTCATTGAATGAAGACCTTGAAAAGCAAGTGAGTGATTTGGAAGAAAATATCATTAAGAAAGAAATTCTTCCGATTGTAACAGAAACAATTGCACCCGCATTAAAGCAAGTACAACGTGAATTGGTACTTGTAGTTGATTATGTACCGGGAATTCCTATCAGTGTACATCTATCACGCAAACGCAATTTTACAGCTGATATTACTGATGCCAAAGAAATCCTTCCTGACCCTCAAGTTGAGCATAAGGAGATCGGCAAGACGGGACCCAAAGGAAAAATATCTGCCGCCACACGATTGAAGATTACTTTTGCCAATGGCAATGTTATTCAAGAGTCGCAAGCATCTGAAACCTTCCGTAAATTCGTGATGGAAATAGGCGCTGAACGTGTACGCTCCTTAGGTCTGAAACAAAATAAAGTACCTTTGATCTCCAATACACTTGATAAAAAATACAAAAGTTCACAAAAGGCAGTTGGCAATGGTTGGTATTTAATGACGTGTAGCAATACATTAACTAAAAAACGTGATATAGAACGTATAGCCAATGCATTTAAAGTCAAGGTTAAGGTTGAAATTATATAAATTATTATTTATAAAAATATTTCAGTTCTAATACAAGGAATAATAACAGAAAGTCCTATAGAATAAATAGATAATAGATTGATTGTTTTACCTACTTACAAATAGAATTTACATGCTAATTCAGTTACTTTCAATAGATACAAGTAAATCTAATATGAAACACAAAGAACATTTTTATCTCCACTCTTTGTCACATAATATTTTTTTTATAAATTGCCATCATTTATTCGTTTAACTACTATAGAAAATATTATGAAACAATACAATAGAATAATGCTCGGCAGAGGTGGAATGTATGTCGAAGAGTGCGTAAGGGACGGATATATAGGCGTAGATTTCAATATATATGAGGATTTATCTGCCGCATTACCGGAAAATTGGAGAGAGTTTAATAAACGATACATACCCGTTTTCATGGAGGCCAATCCAGACAAAAGCAAAGTGGCTGCTGGATTATCTTGTAGTATGTTATGGACTATATGCAAAGGCCTGCAAATAGATGATGTTGTAATCAGTCCCGATGGTAATGGGCAATATTATGTTGGACAAATTACAGGTGGATATTACTATGTACCTAATTCTACACTACCACACCGCCGAAGAATAAAATGGCAATCACAAAAAATATCCCGCTTTGATATGAGTGTTGAGTTACGTAATTCTTCCGGTTCCGTCGGTACATGTTGCAATATTACTAAATATGCAACAGAAATAGAAGCGCTCATCAATGTACATTCGGACAACATTGTTTGTGGAAACCCTGAAGTAGAAGATCTTATCGAATTTGCAATGGAGAAGCATTTGGAAGATTTTCTAATTAAAAATTGGAAAAACACTCCACTAGGTGCTAAATACAACATTTATGAAGTAGACGGTGAGTTAGTTGGAGAACAATATCCAAGTGACACAGGTCCCATTGATATCCTGGCAATCAGCAAAGACAAAAGAACATTACTGGTAATTGAACTTAAAAAAGGACGAGCATCTGATGTAGTGGTTGGCCAGATTCAACGGTATATGGGATATGTGAAAGAAGAATTAGCCGAAGCAAACCAAGTAGTAAAAGGAGTAATTATAGGACTTGAAGCTGATGCACGCCTTAAGCGTGCCTTAGCTGTAACTCATAACATCGAATTTTATCGTTATCAAATTGATTTCAAATTATTAAAGTAAATATGATACAGCACAATCATGATCTGGAAATACTGAAGCAAATGGCAATGGCTGACGGCATTCTAACGGAAAATGAAAAAGAACTGTTCCGTTCCTATTTTCAATTGACAGACAAAGAAGCAGAAGATTTATTTCAATCTATTGAAGCCGAATTAGAATGTGTACAATCTGAAACAGAAGTAATTAATTGGAAACGAAAAAATGGCATTGATTTTGAAAAATGTATTGTAAAGATGCTTAATCCTCAATATTATACTTTGCAAGAGTGGACTGGAGACAAATTTATAGATGGAAGGTTCTGTGAAGCAAATTGCAACCCTGATATTACTGTAAAAGTCAACCTTGACAAATTGGACGTTAAATTTGCCATCGAATGTAAATGGAGAATGAACTTCTTCAATGGATACACCCGCATTGCTACGGAACAGCAACTGAATCACTATCGAAGATTTCAAGAGGAACGAAATATCACCGTGTTTTTTGCATTGGGTGTGGGAGGCACCGGAGAACAACCTCAAGACATCTATCTTTTTCCATTAAACAAAATTAAATACCCTATTTTGAGAGAAGATTATATAGCCAAGTATTTGAAAAAAGGAAGAGATCTTTATTTCGATGTAAAAACACAGAAGTTGACATAAAAACATGCCCGTTTTACTTATTTTTGTTAGCAAGCATCTACAACAAATTTGCACTATTTACAGTGCAAAAGTGAAGAAAGACTGCACTATCAGCAGTGCAAAATAAAGCATTTTTGTATACTACGTTTTAATTGAAAAACAAGGAACAATATTGATTCCTAAAAATAATTTTCTTGATTATAACTTGAAAAAAGGAGATGTCATATATAAAGGTGCCGGAGGAAATATACGAGCCAATGACAAGACTTCTGAATTTAATACCTTTATTGAAACGAAAGTAAACGAAAAGAATAAAGAATTTATGCAGATTTGATCGGGCTTGCTTCCTGAAGTTTTTGATATTAATCCTAAAGAGATACTGATTCTGAACCCTCAACAAGGGAAAGTGTATGGATATAATTCAAAGAATAAAGTATTGGCAAGTACGGATATTGAAATAGATAATAAAGAAGATGGGCCTATTAATGCTATCTTAGATGGCCCATGTAAAAAACTATTATTGGGGAGATTTAGATACACAAGGGCTGCAAATTCTCAACCAGCTCCACAGCTATTACCCATCCGGAATTGCACTGATAATGGATTGGGCGACATTCCATACTTATTGACATTTGGTAAAAGAGGGAATACCGGCTTTATTGCAAACATTACCTCAATAAACCTTGGAAGAGTATAATCTATATCGTTTCTTGCGGCAAGAAAACAATTTTCGGTTAGAGCAGGAACAAATACCAAATGAAGACTCTATAAAGAAGATAAAGCAGACTGTCGTTTAGTAGATAGTCTGCTTTCATTTCCGACAAGTTCGAATAAAAGATAACAGGTAAATAAGATATGGCTAGAACTCCCCCAATTCCTGCATCATCGCCGGACGACGTTTATACAAAACCCTGAATTCTTCCACCAATTGTTTCACAGCCTCCTTCCCGCCATTCAATTTCCGCATACCCCGTAACACCCTGGCTATATACTCATAATGATTCCGTCCCAGATTTTTCTCCGCATAAACACGAAGATCATCCGTAAACAAAGAAAGTATTTGAGAAGAATGGGTGGCATTCAGATGGGAAGCATACTGCACTAAAGCGCCTAAACGCCTGTATTTCACAGCAGACAAAAAGCTAAATAATTTATCATACTCTTTTTCTTCTATATAAATATCTGCTTTATTATTTCCACTCCCCCAGTAATCGTAGAAAGTCGTTTCTTGCATCAATGTGCTCAAATACTCCTTCCAATCCGTGGAAGGTATCAACGACTTAAGCTTATGGTAATAATCCAAACTTCCATCCGTATGAATAAACAATAACCGGCACATTTCAATGACCTTGGCGACATCATGCACTTCTTCATAAATGGAAAGCAACTGTTCCTGCCATTCTCTTAATGTGCCAAGATTTCCTCCTCTTTCAGCTATCACTATTCCTTCATTCAGCATACTGATAGCCTTCTCATAACATTTCTCATCCAGTAGCTTTTCAACTTCCTGTCGTCTTATTTCAGGTAAATAAAGAAATTCAGATATAGTGGCTTCAACCTCAGTTGTCTTACCCAATTCTTTCAATATTTCTATTTTCCGAAGCACTAACTTATAGAGGTCCCAACGTTCTGCCCTCTCCTTTATAAGCTGATTCACACTCAACAAAGCCTCCTCTTTAGATTGCACTGAAAGCATAATCTGTTGCACCAATTCATCCATATCGAAAATTTCATATTCACGATATGTTGCCAGTTTGGATATTTGGATAATTTCATTCAATACATTCTTTTTCAATGCCTGTGATGCACCCGAATGCTGAACTACTTTGAGTAATAAATCTCCGGCATTTCCACAAGTGATACCAAAATCAATATCACCATCATTATATAGAAAGTCTTCGTCAATATAATTCCCCCCTATAGAGCGAAGTACTTGAAGAGCAATTGTCGCCACCTCTTCTAAAGCCTCCCGTTGAAACAACAGAGTGGCTTTAGCCAAATATCCATCTACTTTATCAGATACCTCATTCCAGTCTAACTCAGGTTCATAATATCGTCCTTTCTTAAAGTACTTTCTATATGAAGAATGAAAGCAACTCTCTATTTCATTTCGATAATCCACCTTTTTCGCCGGTCTCTTTGGTAAAAAAGTCTCTAACAAAGCGGACTTAAAATCAGAATGTGAAGAAGCGTATTTCTGAATAAAATCGGATAACTTGTCCGATTCCGCAAACAAAAGGATTTGTTCTACTTCTTTATCCTTCACAGTTCGGGGCATACTCTTTCCCAACAACTCCAACTGTGTATTTGCTTCCTTAGCTGACAAGAAACGACCGGCTTTGCCTCGACTGTCACGAATTGCCAGAAGCGTAGCCACCACATGTTTACAAATGTTTCCATCGTAAGGACAATCACACTCCCAAGCAATAATCTCATTCCCTTCCATCGATACAGTTACCTCATAATTCTCCGTACCGCAAACCGTTGCAATCCATTCACCCGGAGATTCCTCTTCTATTTCCAACACAGCATCAGATTCATAATAGTCTTCACCACGCATCAAAATCTGAGGAAGAACATACTTTTCAAAATTAGATATTGTTATCATAAAATATTGATTCTAGTTATTGTTATTATCAAAATCAGCCATCTCTCGTTACCCGATTATATATCCCTCTTGTTCATACCCCTTCCCATATCTATGGATCATCTCAACAAGAGGCAACAAGCGTTCATCCATAATATCCATAAATTTATAACGGGCATACTGCATGTCATAAAGCCTACGGTTACCATTCTTCAGCCGTTCCTCTACATCTGCCGGAATGAAAAACTCAGAGCGTTCTCTCAGAAAAACGTAAAACTCTCTTTGATAGATCTCAATCCCCGCCAGGTCAAAGTCACCAAAATGGATATAACGATTAGGAATCATCTGCAACCAAGTGCGCAAGTCTGTTGATTGAGGGTAACGGGACACAAAAAGAACTTTCAAGTCATCAAATAAATATTGCTGCCCACGAATCCGTTGAAAATTCTCTCCATTTTCCATTCCTATCACAACCACATCATCGGGAATTCGAAAGTGCTCATAATCTTCTATAAATACAGAAGTACCTTCCGCCGGATAAATCACAAAAGGCTCTTCATGCAAAGTTGCTTCTATCGGGATATAACTATTAACAAGAAACCCCTTAAACCCACGGGTTTTCCGAACTTTAGAATTGCCTGCCATAGCCACCTGCTCCGCACGCGACACTGCTTCCTGACGAGACATCATCTCAATCCACTCCTCCAAACTCCCGCTTATGGAATAACGCTGGGCTAAAAAAGTGCGACATCCTTCCACATCACATATCCGATAACTGCCACGCCTTCCATAAGAACTTTGCACCAAAACACCTTCTGCCAATAGTTCTTCTGCCAATGATGCAGGAAACGAAGAATAACCCACAGATTCACCGTTCAACATCCGTGCAACTTTACGTGCCGCAGCCACAGTAATAATATATCCTTTTCCATTTCTCATGCCTTACTATATTTTAGCAAAGGCACCACCTGCGTATTAGAATGCCCATCTTTATTCAATAAATAAGTATATTTATAATCCTCCACATTATATGTAGTAGGCGAACTGTTCACCAACAGGATATTTCGGCAATTGGCAAAGTCCAGAATTCCTTTCACATTGTTGGGATGCAATTTGCCTATCTCATCCATCATGCAGTGTATCTTGAAGTCACCGAATTTACGGGATGCCTTTTCTTTGAACACATTGATAAGCATAATATTTACCATAGCCTTCACCAAAATATCCGTTCCATCAGAACCTACGTTGGCAATCTTTTCCACCCATCCCGTATCATTATCATTCTCCTTAACCCGAAACTCCAGTTTAAAAGTGTCCGCCAAAACTAATTGTTTTCTGCCCGGATCGTCCAATAAATGCTTCATGAAAGACAACAAATAACGCACCGCCGTCGCATTAACATCTTCACGGGAAGCCTGCGAAAATAAATCCGCTTCTCCCATATTATGCTGGTTCTCATCGCTGAATTTCTTTATCTCCAATAGCAGCTGCATCAGTTTGTCACTGCTCGGCAAGGGACGGAGGGATATTTCCTTTATCACCCCGGCAAAGTTCCGCTCTATAAAATCATCGTTGATATCACCAATGGTTTTACGAATCTCACTCTCATTTCGGGTCAAGTCTCCCACCTCCTTCGATATACGCCGGATAATATCAGTGTATCGTCCACTGATATGCTTCTGATAATCAGAAATTTTATCATTATCTACAAACTCGCATAAGTTCGAAGCAAAGTCATAGTAATCCTGTTCGCCAATCAGTTCTGTACGGAAATGGAATGTATTCTTCGCAGAAAAATAACCTTTGAATTGCATCACGGCTTTCTTGAAATCTTCCGTCTTTCTGATAAAAGAGACTATGAGCGACTTAAGTTCCTTCACAAGAGTATCACAGTTTTTTCTGGTAGATTTCTCTCCTACTTCCATCGCTCCGGCCGGACAAAAAGTTTCATCATTCAAAAAAGCATCTGCTTCCGTTAATCCGCTTTCTAATATCTGCAATTCCAGCTTTAGTTTTTCCAAAGCACTATTTATTTCCTTCAGTCCATTTTGCAGTTTCTCCCGTCGCAGTGCAAACCGCTCATCCAAAGCCGAAAGTTTGGCCTCATATTCTTTCTTCCGACTACGCATGGCAGATTCTTTATCAAAGAGTTCTTGCTTATCCTTTTCATAATAAGCTACCTGATTGCGATGCTCGCTGATATACTTCAGCTCTTCCCTGATCTCCGCCAATCTCTCATCATATTTACGAATGGTTGCCATATCAGCTCCCTTGCCATTCAGTTCAGCATCCTGTGCCTGCCGGAGTTCTCTTTTCTGTTCTTCAATCAATTGCTTATGACGATCAATCTCCCGCTGAACCTCGTCAACATAACGGTCCAGTTCAAGCTGAAGCTCTATTTTGGTATCTTTATAGCTCTTCTGACAAGCCTTCAACTGTTTCTCACGCTCCAGCAGATATTTCTTTTTCTCTTCATCCACCAGATAGAACCGATGGGCTATTTCATTCAGACCAGCCTGAAATTCTTCCATCCGTACTTTTTTCCACTCTTCTTCCTTCGTTTTCCAAGTGGCATGATCCGCTCGCAGATTCTTTAGCTTATAAGGAATTTGCCCTCGCTCAGCTTCCAGCAGATGCTGTTGCTCTACCATCTCCCTAATTTGTTTGGAATACTTCTTCTCCAGGCGACTTATATTTTCACTCAATTCCTCCGCCAACCGCGTCAGTTGATTGCAATAATCCTGATAAACTACCTGCTTCGCTGCCCGTTCCTGTTTTATCTCTTCGGGAGTACGTATGCTCCGGTCAATGGCCGACAAGTTCAATGAAACACCGAACAGAGTTCCAGCATCATCCGCCAAACGGGGATTCAATTCATGACTGTATAGCACTGACTCCTCATCCGCCACTTTACCTATCGTTTCTTGCCAGCCGGGATTATGCTGTTCCAACCAATCGCAAAAAGAACCTTTCCGCTTCTCTATCAATGCATCTAGTACCCGCAACTGTTCTTCAACGTCCGCCTTTTCCCTACGTACTACATCCATACTCCTCTGAGCCGCCATCTCCAGTTCTTTGCGTTTTAGCTCACATTCATTCCTCTGTTGACCAATATCCATTTGCTGCCGGCGTATCTGCAAATCCAGTTCCTTATCCCTTCTGCGCAATTCATCAATGCCAGCTTCACAATCTGAGATTTCTTTCTTATAGTGTTCTTCATGAAGCGCTTTCTGCTGCCTCAATTTCACCTGCATCTCCTCGCCACGCAGTTGTGCCAATCGTTGCTCCACCATTTGCAGCTTTTCCTCAGATGCCGTTCGCACTTTATCCTCTTCGGAACGAGACTGCGCCATAGCTTTCTCCTGACGTCCGGCAACTGATGATCTTTTTTCAAGAATCTGAGCCTGTCTGCTGTTTTCGAACAAACTCAAATCAGCATCCAAATTCTTAAACAACGAACCGTATTTAGACAACACATCCTGATAGGCCCGTGTCAGTTCTTCCTTCATAGTCGAAATGCGTGCCAGTTCTCCGTTTTGCAATTCCTCCTGTGCCACCCGCTTTATGATTTCCTCTATATTGATTTGTTCATAATACAGCCGTTTCTCACGCACCTGTTTCAACTGCGTTTCAATACCGCCCATACCACTAATGAGAGTATCTCTTTCCTTATTATATTTCTCTCTCAATTCATCAATCAGCCTAATAGCCCGTTCACGTTCAGTCTCCGTTTTGTTTATCTTCTCTCTGATATGAGGGATTTCCTGCAACGCCCGTTTCTCTGCATAGTTCAACTCAGCACGTTCCTCATCTATCTGTTTGTGGGAATAAATCAAGTCACGATACGAATTTATCACCTTATCCGCTATCTTCCGTACAGGAATCTCACCATTCTTGTTTCTAGTAAACCAGAGCATCACGTCATTATATTCCTGCTCGAACTCTTTAATCTGACTTCGATAAAAACTCAAGTCAACAAAAACCTCTTCATCAGTCATGGAGCGGATAATGGTATCTTTTATAAAATCGGCATCCAGCTTAGAGTTGAGGAAGACATTCTGTATGGTACGCGGAATATTCTGGTACTTGGCACTTTCCACGATGGCGAATTTCCGGTAAGGAGTCATGTCCTGCTTACGGTTGTTGCCGAAGATAATATCACGATACATCTCGTAAACGGTGATTTGCGAGGTAATCTGGCGTTTTCCACCGATGCGTTCACGGATACGCCCCCACTCCGGATACACCTCATTATGTTCATTGATAAACCAATCCCTCTCAAACGAAGCATCTACAAAACGGAAAGCCACTCTTCCTTGCGACTTGGCAGCCACTACACAATAGGCTCCATTCTCACGCATCACCTCATAGACGATGTAAGAATTAGAATATGGGAAGTAGAACGTGTCAAAACTCTTCTTCTCCTTGGGGATGCCGAGCTTAAGTTTATCGGCATTGTAGAAAAACAGCAAAGCACGGAGCAATGTACTCTTCCCCACTCCCTGCGTACCAATGAAATGTACATTGCCATCCAGTTTCACCTCTGCATAAGGAATATGGGCACTGTTCAGAAAAACAATCTTATTCAGGTATCTCATCTTGCACCTCCTCCGATATAGTGATACAATCAATCAATTCTTCCATATAATGGAAAGCGGTCAGCACTTTATATGTCCCGTCCACTTCATTTTCCTTTTCTATGAATCCCATCTTTTCCAGTTCACTAATCAATTTAGCCACTACTTCCTCATGTTTCTTTTTGTCGGAGAACAGTTTGGAAGCTTTCTCTTTCAGCTCCATATCACAACCGATCTGAATTTCAATATCAGCAGCGCGAAACAGGAATCCGGGACCGAAAGCCGAATGATAGGTTTTCAAGAAACTCATATAATCAATCCATTTCAAGGTAGCTTCCAATTTACGCTCCAAATCTACTTTCGCCTCTTTACGCGTAAAATGGTAGTAACCGTCTCCCCCTTCCAGATAAAGTCCGATTCCCCGATAATATTCATAATAATCGGGCAAGTCTTCTTCAATAGCATCATAGTAACGCTTCACCTGAGTGGAAATACTGTTAGAGGAAATGAATCCTCCTTTACTAAGTATATTGAAAATCTCTTCGGTATATTTCATGTTCAAAAAGTTTTATTTGATGTAAATCAAAGGATATTCCACATCGCCCGAGCACTCATAGCTTTCCATAAAATTGAGTTCATCAGCATATTGGGAAGCCAACTGACAAAAATAAATCAGTTTATCTCCCCGGGATACTTCTTTGCGAAAACGATAGTTCATCACGAAACCAAACAGATGCATCCCGGATGCCGTAAAAGCATTGTACACTTCCCGTAAGTTTATCGCGTCAATCCGTTGTGACTGATTATCCAGATATCCTTCCGGGATAGCCTCAGCCAGATTTTTCGGACCATGCTTCCTGTTCTTTTGCTGTGCCACCAACTTCCTGACGGCTTGGAAAGCCTCATCCGAAGTTCGCAGATAATCTATTGACAACTTTATGCGGTAGTTTGTCTGAGGTTCCATCCATAATGGATGACGTTGCGAAACCACTTGCCGGATAGTCGTGTTCTCTTCCAACAGGAACTGGTCTTTCAGATACTTCAGCTTCCTTATTTTCTCAAAGATACGGTTCTGATAGTCTATCAAGTTCAGGTAATGGACAATCTGCCGGTGAATTTCAAGCAGGTTATGATAAGAATCGTTCAATTGCAGTTTGACGTCGCTCACCACATTCCGCATTTGCACATCCATGGTTATGCGGAAAAAGACCAGTTGCTGGTTATCAATCAGCTCCTCACTTTTAGTTATTAGCAAAGAGATGTTCTTGAGCTTTTCGCTTAATCTCATCAACTTCGCTTTTTTTATTTGGTAGTTGGGTTCATTCTTGTAAGTATTATCCATGTTCCTTTTCAGGTCCATTACATTGCGGACAGTGGTAAGAGCAATGTTTTTCAGACAGCGTTTCACTTCACGCTGATAATTGTACTTGCGCTTTTCATTATTCTCTTTCAGATAATAATCTATATTTTCATTGAGGCGTGTAAGATAATCCTGTACAAAAGATACATTGATTTCCTCATTCACTTCCAACACGTCTTCAAAGAACTTCAGATAAAGATCTTCCATTTCAAGAAAGTCGCCCGTGTCACGTATTACACCGTAGTCAATCAGATAACGAACACGCTCTTCTTTATACTCTGTCATCTCAAGCGCATAATCATAACGAAACGAAAGCGACTTCCGTTTGGCAAACATTTCTTTCAGTAGTTCTTTCTCGCGTTCAAGACTCTTCACTAATTCTTCTATGGAACGAAAAGTACTCATAGTCAATCTTACATTTTATTTCTCGTAAAAATATACTATATCCTCTAATTCCACAATATTCTAAAGAACTTTTATTCAATAAATTCATCTTTCCAACTATCTGGTTCTCACAAATTGTGCTGATCACATAGGTATTACAGAACACTTGTCTAATTGTAAAAATCGGATTTTCTTCGTAAACACATGATTATTAATTTAATATATTTGTTATCTTTGTATTGAGTAAAAATACTTAGTGCACTGAGTGAAATGTAACCCTATGTATAAAAGATCAGAATATCAAGTAATTATGAATCGGCTTAAAGAACAGCGAAAGTTCATTCAAGTCGTAATGGGTACTCGTCAGATAGGCAAACCAACGGTTATCAAGCAGGTGTTAAAGGATTCAGATATGAAGAAACAAATTACTACGTATTTCATAGGAATATTAGCATTAGCCATGCTATGTAGCGGATGTAGCACCAATCGTATGGCGGCAGGTGACCCGGGCGCGGTGTTGGCCGGAGCATCCATCGGAGGAAATGTGGGAGGCGCCATCGGCGGCCTCATTGGCGAAAGCAACAGGGGATGGAGAGGTGGCTACCGGGGTTCCGCCATTGGTACCATCGTCGGAACCATCGCCGGAGCAGCCATCGCAAATGCCGCTACCGCCCCCAAGCAGACAGAAGAATATAGCTACCGGGTAGAAAGGACTCAACCTTCCAGACCCCAACCCCAATATTCATCAGCTATCGAAAATCTGAGAATACATAACATACGTTTCATTGACGCCAATCGCGACCACACAATCAACTCAGGCGAAAATTGTAAAGTGATCTTCGAAATCATAAACGAAGGAAACAGAACAGCTTTCAACGTAGTACCGGTAGTGGCCGAAATCACAGGCATGAAGCGTATCTATATTTCACCCTCGGTCATGATAGAGCAGATTAAGCCTCATGAAGGTGTGAAATATACCGCCAGCATCAATGCCGGAGAACGGATAAAGACGGGAGAAGTCATCATACGCGTTGCCGTAGCCAATGAAAACGGACAGGAGTACGACTGGCAAGAGTTCTCATTGCCTACCCAACGATAAACATTTTTATTTTAAACGATTACATTATGGCCGACAATTATTTAGAAAAACAATACGAAGCATACCAAGCCCGGAAAGCCGCTTGGGAAAAAGAACGTAAATACGGAAAGAAGCCCTCGCCTATGAAGCGTCCGAAAACTTTGCAAAAATCAAAAGAGGGTGAAGAAACACCCCCTGTTAGTACCAATTTGGAAAATACTATTTGAATGCCGGAGCCGGCAAATGCATACCTGCCATCGTCAAACCATTGTCTTTGGCATATTGAAGGAAATACTTACGTGATTTCACCGCTTTCTCCTTATCCATATCATACGTAGCGCAGATTTCGGGATGCTCCAACTGAAGGGCGGCTCCATGGATAAGATCGGCAATCACCAACAATTTGTTCGCCCGGAACACGGTATGCCCGGGAGTATGTCCCTCAGCATTCATCGCAACGACATTGCCCGGCAATGTTTCTCCGAACTCAAACAGATGCAAACGGTCTTTATAAGCATTCATCGTTTTCACCACTTGCGCATTCCTGTCGGCAGGCATCTTGAGCCAGGCATCATATTCCACTTTTGATGCATACACTTCAGCATCAGGAAACACAACACTATCCCCTTTCATCATTCCACCGATATGATCGCCATGAAAATGGGTAAGATACAAATATTTAATATCGGAAGGGGTAATTCCCAAAGAAGCCAAGCCTGATAGCAAACGGCTATCCGGTGCTCCCATGCCCGTATCGAACAGGATTCGGATTCCACCCGTTTCTACCAGAAAAGCACTCATGGACGAAGGTATTCCGCCTTGTAGTTTCAAACTCTCTATCAGACTATCGTCAGCATCCGCAAAAAGCGTTCTTTCCATCAGGCGCTCTTTCGCATTATCCTGTATCCAGGTAACTTTCACTTCATCCAGTTGCAATGTCTTCAGGCCATTGCACACCCCATTTACACTATCCATACTTACATCCTCATTTACTTGCTTTTTTGTGCCTCCGCCACAAGCTGATAACACGAATATTGCAGATGTAACAACCAGATACTTCCACGTTTTGTTTCTCATTAGCTTATAAATTTAGTTCATAAATAATAGACTACTCCATAATCAGGCCGATTCCGCGCAAGGATGCGTAAACCAGAAACGACTCCCGACTCCTACTTCCGATTCGGCGCCAATCGTGCCACCAAGGTGCTCCACAATACTCCGGCAGATGGACAACCCTAAGCCGGTGCCCTTGGAGAATGTGTTCAGTTTCACAAATCGGTCGAAAACCTGCCCCACCGCATCCGGTGCGATGCCGATACCCGTATCCGTAACCGAGAACTCTATTTCATTGGTACCCTCTTTAAAATGGTACTCCAGAGTAATCTGCCCCTTACTGGTAAATTTCAGAGCATTATTTATAAAGTTGGTAATGACCTGCATCAGACGTTTCTTATCCGTATAGATACGATAATCTGGCAGACCGGAAGCCAGCACAACCGGTACAGGCTTATCTTCCTTGATTTCATAACCACGCAATATATCTTCACAGAAGTCCCTGATATTCAAATATCCCATGTTGAAATCGAGTGTTCCCGCCTCTATCTTGGATAAATCCAGAATGTCGGATATCAATTGTAAGAGCAATTCCGTGTTCTCTTGCATGATTTCAATATAGCCTTGACGCTCTTCTTTATCTTCCTCCTCAACAAGCATACTTGCGAAACCAACTATGGAATTCAACGGAGTACGAATCTCATGACTCATGTTAGCCAGAAAGGCGGACTTCAAGCGATCCAGATTTTCGGCCTTATCCTTGGCTATTATCAATTCTTCTTCTATCTTTTTCTGATGGTCGATATCAACGCTGGTAATGACATGTGCCATCTGGCCGTCTATCCAGGGAAATGCCGCACTGAATACACGAAACCAACATTGATCGAACGGGCGTTGGTAATCCCAGGAGTAAACTTTAGTAGGTAGACCGTTTTCGTCGATCAAGTGTCTTTTAGGACAAAACTCACATTCGCCCGTTTTATCGGTATAAAGGGCCTGCCAGCACTTCTTTCCTTCAAAATGCTTAATGCCACCATACGGAGCTGCCATAGACGCATTGGCATACAACATATCATGAGAATCAAAAGAGTTCACATAAATGTCGACTCCCATATTGTTCATGATGCTACCCAGCGTATTACTTGCCCGCACTTCCCGTTCTTTATACTCACGAACGGCTATTTCTTTGGAAAGCGACCCCAGCAATAGATGAATGGTTTGCAATTCCTCATCCGTGAAAGGAGTTGTATCCTTCCTATCCGCAAATCCTATAAAACCGATAATCTTTCCTTCACTATCTTCAAACTGACGGACCAGCAAGGAATCCGTTTTATGAAAATCAAGAACGTCAATGTCAACTAAGGAATTGTCATCATTTCTACTGGCATAAAAAGGACGGTTCTTGACCTTCATACGATCGGAATGTATTTTGGTCATTTCACTCATCTCAAAGCGACGCTTCAGAGAATGGTCTTCATTTCCAACCGTTTCTTTCAGGAAGAAATAACGAAAACCATCGGTCTGATAGACAAATCCTTTTTTAAACTTATAGAAAGTACAAATATCCGTCAATGATTCCGTGATTTTCTTTTCAATGGATTCACATCCATTTAAACGCTCTAAGAAATGAAGGAGAAATACACTTAAACTCTTGTTCTTTTCGATCATATTACTTTTTACACCTTAGGGTTAGAGACACTTAAAACAAAAATAAAATACATTTTCGAGTATCTTCAAGGCGCTAATATACAAACTTTTAAAAGAATAAAAAAGATTTTCTATGTACTTAACTATCACTTTTTTTCTTCTTTTCGAACAAAACAAGAAGCATAAAAGCTAATTTATTTTACAAGTTCATTTATTAAGAAATACAACTTTAAATGTTTAGATAAACTATAGCCAATCATTCATAATTTTCATAACGCGAACGCAACTTTGCCGAACGACTGGATGCTTGCTCCGGTTTATCCGCCGATTGCTTTTGTTGCGGTTCGCGGACCAATTTCGGTTTCGCCGGACGATTATGACGTTTGGGCTTTTCAGCAACAACCGTTGCTTGCTGAGTATTCTTCAAGGCTTCGGCAGGCTTTCTGCCCTCCCGCCTCTTATTGTTTTGCTTGCCTTGCTGCTTCTCTGTCGGTGCTTTCGCTTGTACCTTTCGTGCAACATTGGCAACCGGAGTTGTTTTCGTCTCCTCCAAAGGCGGTAAATCATGTTTCCGTTGCTCCAGTTTGATACCTGTAAGTTTCTCTATTTCACGCAACATCGGCACTTCCTCACCCGAACAAAAGGCAATGGCACGTCCTTCGCAACCTGCACGTCCCGTACGTCCGATACGATGAACATAGGTTTCCGGCACATCGGGCAAATCGTAGTTGAGAACCAAATCCAAACCTTTGATATCAATACCGCGTGCCGCAATATCCGTAGCGATAATTACATTGGAACGACCTTCCTTGAAATTACTCAATGCACGCTGGCGGGAATTTTGCGACTTATCTCCATGGATACTTTCACAAGTGATGCCACGACGTGATAAATAGCGCGCTATATTATCTGCCCCATGTTTGGTACGCGAAAATACAAGTACCTGGTGTCCGGCCTCTCCGAGTAATAGTTGTGCCAGCAATTCCTTCTTCTGAGGCTTTTCCACACGATAGATGGACTGGCTGATGATTTCCACTACGCTGGATGCCGGAGTGACTTCCACCCTCGCCGGATTGCGCAATAAACTTTTAGCCAGGCGGTCAATACTATCAGGCATGGTAGCCGAAAAGAACAAGGTTTGCTTCTTGGGCGGGAGCTTAGGCAACAAGCGCTTCACATCATGGATGAATCCCATATCGAGCATACGATCAGCTTCGTCAAGCACGAAGTGCCGCACATGGTCGAGGCGGATAAATCCTTGTGACATCAGATCGAGCAAACGACCGGGAGTAGCCGTCAGGATATCCGTTCCGGCACGCAATTCATCGGTTTGCGACTTCTGCTTTACCCCACCGAAAATAACGGTATGGCGCAACGTGGTATATCGTGTATAGTCTGCCAGCGATTCATCAATCTGGATTGCCAACTCACGCGTTGGAGTAAGGATAAGAGCACGAATCTTACGTGGAGCACCTTTCTGCTGAAATGTGGGGTCGGCAAGCAATTGTTCTATGATAGGTATGGCAAATGCCGCCGTTTTACCGGTTCCGGTTTGAGCCAGTCCTAATAGATCACGCCCTGTCAGGGCTTCCGGTATGGCTTGTTCTTGTATAAGAGTAGGAGTAGAATAGTTTTTTTCAAGGAGCGCACGGCACACCGGCTCCGAAATATTCATCTGTTTAAATGTCATCATTTCTTTTAATTAGGGCGCAAAGGTAGGCTTTTATAAGGAATAATCATTATATTTGCATGAAAAGTAGTTTTTAATTAACTACAAAGAACAGATATTCAAACTATTATATCGCATGAAAATACATCATATCGCCATCTGGACTTTTCGCCTGGAAGAATTGAGAGAGTTTTATATCCGCTACTTTAACGGAACAAGCAATGAAAAATACATCAATCCGAAAAAGGGTTTCGAGTCCTATTTCATTTATTTTGATGATGGCGCGGCATTAGAATTAATGAGCCGCACAGATGTGCAAAATACTCCGATAGAAGAGAACAAGTTGGGACTCACACACTTTGCTCTCTCTTTCCAAAGCAAAGAAGACGTTCTCCGCACTACCGAACAACTCCGTAGCGATGGGTATACCATAGCCGGCGAACCGCGGACTTCGGGCGATGGATATTTCGAAAGCGTCATACTCGATCCGGATGGCAATCGAGTGGAATGTGTATACAGGAAGGAAGAAACCGGTAATGAACCGGATGCTCCGATTGAAACGGAACGGCTACTATTACGCCCCTTCCGGGAAAGTGATGCGGAAGCCTTCTTTAAATGTTGCCAGAATCCAAATATAGGGAACAATGCCGGCTGGAAACCTCACAGATCCTTAGAAGAATCACAAGAAATCCTTCGTTCCGTATTTATATCCCAACCCGGAATATGGGCTATCACCCTAAAAGAAGACGGACGTTTGATCGGTTCAGTCGGCATCATTCCAGATCCCAAGCGTGAAAACCCGCAAGCACGCATGCTGGGATACTGGCTCGATGAATCCCATTGGGGAAAGGGCTATATGACGGAAGCGGTGCAATCTGTTCTCGATTACGGATTCAACACCCTCCAACTAAGCCTCATCACCGCAAATTGCTATCCTCATAACGAGCGCTCACAACAGGTTTTGAAACGCCACGGTTTTATCTATGAAGGCACTCTCCATCAGGCCGAGTTAACCTACGATGGACATTTATACGACCACCAATGTTACTATCTGGCTAAGCCGTGAATTGCGAAAAATCAGTATATAAAATAAAAAAATAAGATTTACATTAAAATAGTCTTTTTTTAAGATGAACAGAATCTGCTATTCGGACATAAAACGAGTTAATTCTCACATTTTTATTTATTTGTGCAAGAATTAAAAATATTCATGTACATTTGCAAAATGAGTTATTCTTCAGCTATGAAAAAACGCTATCAGCTACTGAAAAGAGTTTCGATTATTCTGATCTTCTTTGTCCTATTTACAAAGATGCATGCGGTAGAACCCCAGTACGCTGAACCCCAAGATATTCAGAAAACAGAAATCAATGTTGAAGTTGAAGAACATCCACAAGATTATATTGTAATCAAGATACCTTTCCAAGCCAAGTACAAACCTCTTTTTATTTGTATCATTGTTCTGGCTCTCTCTTCTATTTGTTTTTTCATCATCTATCCGCTACTTCTCTATGTCAGAGAGTCTAAAAAGAAGCGCACCGCCCAAAGGGAACTAACCAGGGAAAAGGAATTATTATCGCTATCACTCGAAAAGAGCAACATCTATGCCTGGAAATACATAGAGAAAACAAATGCTTTCATCTGTGATAAAGAATTCTTTGAGCATCTGGATATGCCTTTCCGTGCCTTCACCCTACAAGAAATGGCCGAAGCGATACATCCGGAAGACAGAGTAGATGCGTTGAATACGTTTTATCATGTGAAAAACCAACCGGATTCCAAAACGCACACCCAATGCCGGTGCAACTTTAATGGTAAAGGGTATATCTGGTATGAACTCCGTTATGTCAATCCCACGGAGGCAATGGCGGAAACGGCCTCCATTATAGGCTTAATCACCAATGTGCAATACTTCAAGGACAAAGAAGAGGAACTCATGAGAGCAAAAGACCTGGCGATAGAGGCAGAACTGAAACAATCTTTCCTCGCCAATATGAGCCATGAAATACGTACTCCACTGAATGCAATTGTGGGGTTCTCCAACTTACTTGTCAGCGAAGACGACCTCCCCGATGAAGAAAAAGCTGACTTCATCAATACGATCAACACGAATTGTGAATTGCTTCTGAAACTCATCAATGATATACTGGAACTCTCCCGTATCGAATCGGGCAACATGACTTTCTCCTATTCAACGTGTAATCTGAATAATTGGGTGGATAGTATGTATTTGACACATTCCTTATTGATACCCAAGGAAATAGAGTTCATCAAAGAAGTGCCCGATGCCGCATTCTTCATCAATACGGACGTGAACCGCCTCAGCCAGATAATGACTAACTTCCTGAATAATGCCACTAAGTTTACCAAATCAGGATATATCAAACTGGGCTATGAAATTGATTTTTCAACATACGAAGTTTCCATTTACGTAGAAGATACCGGCAAAGGTATTCCGAAAGAAGAGCAACGAATGATATTCGAACGCTTCTACAAACAAGATGAATTTGTTCAAGGCACGGGGCTGGGACTTTCCATCAGCATGGTAATTGCGGAAAAACTCGGTGGAAAGATTAGTGTGGCCTCAGAGATTGGAAAAGGAAGCCGGTTCACTTTCCTCCTACCCTACCATAATGAAAGCGAGGAATTCTTTTCTGCCGGATAACTTCACAGATACCCAAAGAATGTAGTATCTTTGCACCATTATGTTGCACCGTTTTACTACTTCAATCAGCGATATTCCACTTCCGGAAAGGTTTACTTATCCTTTCTGTTATACTCCTCATCCATTGTGTGTAATGGCGGCGGAAGAGGTACAAAACTACCTCAGCAAGCAAAGCGACTGGCAAGAGGAATTAAGCCAGGGGAAAATGTTCGGAGTGCTGATAGTGCAAACCGAAGATGGAAGCATAGGTTATTTAACCGCCTTTTCGGGCATATTAGCCGGGAAGAATATACATCCGTATTTTGTACCTCCTGTGTACGATTTATTGCAACCTCAAGGCTTCTTCAAAATAGAAGAAGAAAACATATCCGCTATCAACCGTCGTATCCACCGGTTGGAAGAGGATAAGAAATATATTGACCTACGATCAAATCTTACCCAAACCACCCAATCTGCACAAGATGCATTGTCAATTGCCAAGATACAATTGAAAGAAGCAAAAGATAAAAGAGAATTGCTCAGAAAGACAGGTCAGCTTGATGCAAAGGAAGAAGCAGATCTGATACGAGAGAGCCAGTTCCAGAAGGCAGAATATAAACGGTTGGAACGCTCCTGGAAAGATAAGATAGCCTCCTTGCAGGTAGAAACTGGTAATTGGGAAAAACAAATACAAGAGCTGAAAGCAGAACGTAAAGTCCGCTCTGCCGCCTTGCAACAACAACTATTCGAACAATTCAGAATGTTGAACTACCGGGGAGAAGCGATAACTTTATGCGACATATTCGAGCAAACCGTACATAAGACTCCTCCCGCCGGTGCAGGTGAATGTGCCGCTCCTAAATTGTTACAACAAGCCTATCTGCATCATTGGAAACCGATAGCCATGGCCGAATTCTGGTGGGGTAATTCTCCCAAAAACGAAGTACGGCATCACGGTTACTACTATCCAGCCTGTAAGGGCAAATGCGAACCAATTCTCCGGCACATGTTACAGGGATTGGAGGTAGAAGCAAATCCTATGCAACAGGAGGCGGAACGAGGCAATGAAAAATTGAATATAGTTTATGAAGACCAATGGCTATTGATTATTAATAAGCCTGCCGGAATGCTTTCAGTACCCGGAAAAGAGAGACAAACGTCTATATACGACCTGGCAAGAAAGGCTTATCCGGAAGCAGAGGGTCCTATGATCGTACATCGGCTGGATATGGCTACATCGGGACTTTTAATCATTGCCAAAGATAAGAAGACGCACCAACACTTACAGGCACAATTCAAGAATCGTAGTATCCGAAAGAAGTACATAGCCTTGCTCGATGGCATCGTCCCGGAAGATGAGGGCACTATTGAACTACCGCTTTGCCCCAATCCATTGGACCGCCCCCGGCAAATGGTAGACACACAATATGGCAAGCCTGCCATCACTTATTATCAGGTTCTCGAACGTACAGATAAATATACACGTATAGCCTTTTATCCCCATACGGGACGTACTCACCAACTTCGCGTACATGCGGCACATCCGTCAGGACTGCATTGCTCCATCATAGGCGACGAGCTTTATGGAAAGAAGGACAAAAGGCTCTATCTGCACGCTGAATCCATAGAGTTCACCCATCCCGTCAACGGACAGTCCATGTGTATTACGGAAAAAGCAGACTTCTGATTATTGCTTTTTCCAAAAGTTCGGATAGAGGAAAAGTTGACGAGTTAACTTCCTTTCTGTATGGAAAGGAAGAATCAAAAAGCCTATATAAACCAACAAATAACTTAGGAAATGGGCTTATCCGCATGAGCAGTATGTAGATTTTAATCTCTATTTTTGCAAACGGATAAATCGATCCGATCAAGACACTATTAACTCAATTAATGATAAAGACCATGAAATTCGTAACTTTAGTATGTAGTTTGCTTTTCTGCCTGCCATCTTTTGCACAAGAGAAATTCCCCGATGGTACCCTTATTCCCGACTGGTTCAGACAGAACGAAATTGTAAATATCGAAACCCTTGGCGGTAAATATAAGATTACTGATCATGGTGTGGTGAATGACAGCACCTTACTTCAAACAGAGAAAATTCAGGCAGTTATCGACCAGGCATCATCCAAAGGTGGCGGTGTGATCATCATCCCGAAAGGTACCTATCTGAGCGGTGCACTCTTTTTCAAGCCTAAAACACACCTTTATCTGGAAGAAGGAGCTGTTTTGAAAGGTAGCGATGATATCAGCAACTTCCCTATAATCAACACCCGCATCGAGGGGCAATCACTTAAATACTTTGCCGCACTGGTGAATGCCGACAAAGTAGATGGTTTCACCATTTCCGGTAAGGGAACCATTAATGGCAACGGACTACGCTATTGGAAATCTTTCTGGTTGCGCCGCACCGTTATTCCGAAATGCACGAATATGGATGAGTTGCGTCCGCGCCTGGTGCACATTTCCAATAGCAATGATGTACAGCTTTCCGGTGTACGCCTCATCAACTCTCCTTTCTGGACGACACACATTTACAAATGTAACAATGTGAAGTTATTAGGTCTATATATTTTCTCTCCGGCTGCTCCTGTTAAGGCACCCAGCACGGATGCCATAGATATTGATGTATGCAACAATGTGTTGGTTAAGAACTGCTATCTTTCTGTAAACGATGATGCTATTGCTCTTAAAGGTGGAAAAGGCCCCTGGGCTGATAAGGATTCTAACAACGGAAGTAACACTAATATTATTATAGAAGATTGTACGTACGGTTTCTGCCATAGTGCACTGACTTGCGGTAGCGAATCTATCCATAACCGCAATATTATTCTCCGTCGTTGTACCATCAATCAGGCAAGCCGTCTGTTGTGGTTGAAGATGCGTGCCGATACTCCCCAAAATTATGAATATATCCTTGTGGAGGATATTAAAGGAAATGCCAAAAGCTTCCTATACATCAAACCATGGACTCAGTTTTTTGACCTGAAAGACCGTAAAGATATTCCGATGTCTTACTCGGATCATGTAACAATGCGTAATATAGACTTTGAATGTGACGTATTTTTCAACGTAAGTGCATCCGAGCAATACAAACTGACGAATTTCAAATTTGAAAATCTGAATATTAAAGCGAAAGATGGCGAGTATGACAAGTCAATCATTCCGTCATCTGAATGGAATAATGTGAAGGTAAATCAATAAGGATACGCGGACTAAACGGACGAACACGGACTTTCTTAATTCATAACAAGAAATCCGTGTTCGTCCGTTTAGTCCGCGTCGTCCGCGTATCTACTCTTCGAAGCTACGCAACAACTTTATCTCGTCCGCCCATAAACTCTCATCCGGCGTTTCAAGAATAACAGGCATATCATTAAACCGTTCATCTTTCATAAAACGCTTAAAGAAGTCTATGCCTAACAGGCCTTTCCCTATGCTGTCATGGCGGTCTACATGGCTACCCAATTCTTTTTTAGTATCATTCAGGTGGATACCCCGCAAATAGTTAAATCCAACTACTTCATCAAACTCCTGAAACACTTTATCATATTCCTTTACGATATCATATCCTGCCGAGTAAGTATGACAAGTATCCAAGCATACACCTACACGGGATTTATCATCCACACGATCAATGATATGCTTTAGTTGCCAGAACTCATTACCAACATTACTTCCTTGTCCGGCTGTATTCTCAATAACAGCAGTCACTCCTTTCGTTTTACTCAATGTGATATTGATAGATTCTGCCACCTTATCCAGACATTCCTCTATTGAAATTTTATTCAGATGACTGCCCGGATGGAAATTCAGAAGCTTCAGACCTAATTGCTCACAACGTTGCATTTCATCCAGAAATGCGGCACGGCTTTTCTCTAATCCTTCTTCTTCAGGATGTCCCAGATTGATTAAATAACTATCATGAGGCAGGATATAGCGGGCATCAAAAGAGTATTTCTCACAATTGTCTTTAAATCCGCGAATACTTTCTTCGGTCAGAGGTTTGGCCACCCATTGCCGTTGGTTCTTTGTAAACAAAGCAAATGCATCCGCACCTATCTCATGCGCATTAACAGGAGCTATCTCAACTCCCCCACTCGCACTTACGTGCGCTCCTATATATTTCTTCATATTCTGTTTTTCTTTAGTGAATGATTAAAAACGGAAGCAAGATAGAGAAAAATCCGAAGGCAACAAAGAAGAAAATGCTTACCTTTACAAATTCGTATTTAAAAAGAATAAAAAATGAACGACAAAGGAAATATTATCATCTACCAGACTAAGGATGGACAAACTTTGATAGATGTGAGACTGGAAAATGAAACGGTATGGATTAATCGCCAACAAATGGCTGAACTGTTTGACCGTGATGTAAAAACTATTGGCAAGCATATCACTAATGCACTAAAGGAAGAACTAAAAGAAATTCCAGTTGTCGCAAAATTTGCGACAACTGCTACCGATGGAAAAACTTATCAGGTAGAATATTACAATCTCGAAATGATTACCTCTATTGGCTACCGCGTAAAATCACAACAAGGTATCCAGTTTCGTATTTGGGCTAATAAAGTTCTGAAAGAATACCTAATCAAAGGTTATGCTATTAATGAACAGGCTAAAGCACAACAATTAGCTGATTTGAAGAATACCGTAAGATTACTATCCAATGTAATCGAACACAAAGAATTAACCTTGAATGAAGCCAATGGGTTATTACATGTTATTACCGATTACACATACGGCTTAGATACTTTGGATAAGTATGACTATCAGAGATTAGAAGTAGAAGCAACTACACGAACCACCTCTTTCCGGGCTACATACGAAGAGGCAATGGTGGCAATACACATTCTGCAAAAGAAATTTGGAAGTAGTGGCTTATTCGGAAATGAAAAGGACCAATCATTTCATAGCTCCATCAATACTATCTATCAGACATTTGATGGAAAAGAACTTTATCCCAGCATTGAAGAAAAAGCGGCCATGCTTTTTTATTTAGTTGTAAAAAACCATTCATTTAGCGATGGAAACAAACGCATTGCTGCTTTTCTCTTCCTATGGTTTCTCGAGAAAAACAGAATTTTATATAAACCTGATGGTTCCCGGTTAATAAGCAACAACACATTAGTCGCCCTTACATTAATGATTGCAGAAAGCAGAACAGAAGAAAAAGATATAATGGTAAAGGTCGTGATAAACCTTATCAATCAGAATAATTAAGTGAATAAACATTGAGTAGTCACAATAGATAATATATGGACTACTCAATATTTTAAGGAGTTTCTATAATGCACAAGTCCCCTCTCCCGCATAATCCTTTCCCGTCTTTCCATTATATTCAGGATGCCTTTCCAGCCACTTCACGGCATAGGAACAGGTTGCCACAGGTACCAGTTCATTAGCCAATGCATAATCATAGGCTGCCTTTACTAAAGCAGAGGCAATTCCCCTACCACCTATTTCACCGGGTACAATCGTGTGGCGCACATCCAAAGCACCGTCAGCTACATGATACATCAGGCGGGCAGTCTCTCCATCGACTACGGTCTGAAAAACTTTTTTCTCCGGAAAATGTTCTATATTCATAATCTGTTTCATTTATTGGGTTAATATACAATTTTAATAATAAGCCTCTCTTATATTTAATAACAGATTTCAGTAACTTTGTATCGAACAATTCTAAAAAAAATCTTATGGACAATCATCTTCTCTCACATGCCATCGCTATTGCCACCGAAGCTCACAAAGGACAAAAAGACAAATACGGACAGGAATATCTGCATCATCCCATCCGCGTAATGAATATGGGACGGAATCTGAAAGAAAGGATTGTCGGTATTCTACACGACGTTGTAGAAGATACAGAATGGACATTCGAAGACCTGGAAAAGGAAGGATTCTCTGCCGAAATCATTGAAGCCGTGCGGTGTGTCACAAAGACCTCCGATGAGGAAGATTACGAAGAATACGTCGAAAGATGTGCCTCCAATCCCATAGCCGTTGCCGTTAAGATTCACGACCTGACGGATAATATGGATGTGCGCCGCATGCCCTGCATCGGAGAAAAAGAAGTCACCAGACTCAGGAAATATCTGAAAGCCTACCATCGCCTGATGCCCCTGTATATGAATCATTGATCATTATGCATGTTTCTTTTTCATGAATTTACTACCTTTGCGGCATGAAATTGGAACTAAAAGAAAATCAAGGAGTACCCTCGTCCCTGCTTTGGACGCTGGCCATCATCTCAGGCGTAACGGTAGCCAACATATACTACAACCAACCACTACTGAACCGTATCAGCCGTGACCTGAACATCAGTGAGTTCACCGCCAATCTGATAGCCATGTGCTCGCAGATAGGATATGCCATCGGACTATTGTTCATCATTCCGCTGGGCGATTTATACCGCAGAAGAAATATTATCCTCGTAAATATTTCCATTCTGGTAGTCTCACTGCTCACCATTGCTTTAGCTCCCAATATCCACCTGATACTGTTCGCTTCTCTGCTGACGGGTGCCTGTTCGGTTATACCCCAGATATTCATGCCCCTTGCAGCACAATATTCCACTCCCGAAACTAAAGGAAAGAATGTAGGTATTATCCTTTCGGGACTACTGACGGGTATTCTTGCTTCGCGTGTAGTAAGCGGCATTGTAGGCGAATACATGGGCTGGCGGTTTATCTACTTCATTGCCGCGGGATTGATGGTCGTTTGTTTGCTTATCATAATAAGGATACTCCCGGACCTTCCTTCCAATTATCAGGGAAGTTATGCCGGACTGATGAAATCCTTGTTTTCCATCGTCAAGAAGTATCCCCAACTCCGCATAGCTTCGTTGCGCGCAGGTTTCTCGTTCGGATCATTCCTTGCCATGTGGAGTTGTCTGGCTTTCAAGATGGAACAGGCGCCTTTCTTTGCAGGAAACAATATCATAGGAATGCTGGGACTTTGTGGCATAGCCGGGGCACTGACCGCTTCTTCCATCGGAAGATTCATCAATACGGTCGGGGTGAAACGGCTTACTTATATAGGATGTTCGCTGATAATCAGCGCATGGATAGTGCTCTATGCGGGACAATATAGTTATGCAGGTATCATAGCCGGTATTCTGTTGATAGATATAGGTATGCAATGCATCCAGCTCAGCAATCAGACAAGTGCATTTGCCCTTTGTCCGCAGGCATCCAATCGCATCAATACTATTTTCATGACTACCTATTTCATTGGCGGTTCCACCGGAACTTTCCTTGCCGGAACCTTCTGGCAATGGTTCGGCTGGACGGGAGTGGTGGGAACAGGTATCTTGCTGACAAGTTGCTCGCTGCTCATCAATATATTCGCTAAGAAATAACCTCCTTCAGTATTTCCCAACCGGATGCCTTGATATCTACGCATCCGTTCTTCTTAAAGACGGTACCCTCTTTTTCCAGCAACTCCCGTTGTTCGGGCCAGAAAGGGGCCAGTCGTCCCTGACTATTCACTACCCGGTGGCAAGGCAGATTTTGTTCCTCAGGTGCGTTATGCATGGCCTGCCCCACCATACGTGAACACTGGGGCTTACCTATAAGATAAGCAATCTGTCCATACGTCAACACACGTCCCGGAGGGATAGAGGCGACAACGCTATATACTTCTTCTCCAAAGGATGTTTTATCCATAACCTATATTACTTTGCAATACAATACTTATCAGTCGGAAACAGGATGCCTATAATGAAGATTTTCTCAACGTAAAGAGAAAGTATTCTCAATACGATGAGAAGAACTTCTCAATGTGATGAGAATAAATACTCATCATGGTGAGAAAAGATTCTCAATATAGTGAGAATAACCGAGAATCATAATCTACTGATATAGAGCACATAGTCTTCTCACATAGGTTGACTACTTTTAATCTTATCCCCCCAATGAATTGACTTGGAAAACTCGCTCTCCCTAAAAAGCATAGACCATTATCGGGCAACCACAAATTCCTGTACGAAAGAACAGAAATTAATTATAAGTAGCAAATTTCGGAATAATGTTTTTCAACTTGGTAGCAGAATTTGTCTTTCTCATACCAATTGCCTACCTTTGAGGTGATTCAAGAACAACTAAATCTACACGAATGATAAACATCGTCCCTATTTTAAAGAACAAAAAGGAGTTCCTCGAACTACTGCTACTTGCCGACGAACAAGAGTCCATGATAGATCTCTACCTGGAACGGGGAGAAATGTACGCTCTCTACGACGGCGACTTAAAGGCAGCGTGTGTGATAACAGATGAAGGAAACGGAGTCTATGAAATCAAGAACATCGCCACTTATCCCCACTACCAACGAAAAGGATATGGAAAACGGCTGATAGAATTTCTATTGGAGCACTACAAAGATCGTTATCATACGCTATTGGTAGGTACAGCAGAAGATACGTACACAGAGGATTTCTACAAACAATGCGGATTTACCTACTCGCACCGCATACCCAACTTTTTTACTGATAACTACGATCATCTCATGTATGAAGATGGAAAGCTTCTGAAAGATATGGTTTATCTCAAAATTAGCAAGAATGGATAATTCTTCTTCCGCTGGTTTCGCCTACCTTTGTGCCAAAACCTGACAGATGAAGGAAGAAACGACATACGGACATCAGGAATTAATCAACCAGGCTATTGATTATATTCATACCCATTTGCACCAGACATTATCTTCGGAAATGCTGGCAATGGAGATGAATATGTCCATATATCACTTTCACCGGCTTTTCAAGTCATATCTGCAAGAGACTATCTCGGCCTATATCACCCGCCAAAGGATGGAAAGGGCTGTGATTTACCTGCAAACGCGCGATCTTTCCCTTCAGGAACTATCCGAAAAGGTAGGATATGACACACCGCAATCTTTCTCCAAAGCATTCAAACGGTATTTCGGTTTCTCACCGATAGCATTCAGAAATACATTGCCGCTCGTCACTACAGAAACAACTATGGCAGAGGATATTTCTTCAATCGGATTGCAAGAACCGGAAGTACTGCTCCTCCCTACCATGCATGTGGCATACATCCGTATTATCGGTCCGTATGGAGAAGAGGAAAGTTACGAACGCGGTTGGGGAAGTCTTTGCGATTTCCTGAAAGAACATACATTACAATCGTCCGCTACCCGCTGGTTCGGCATCAGTTTCGATGATCCCACGGTTACGCAAAAGAAGCGATGCCGTTTCTATGCCTGCGCTTCCGTACCACAAAAGATAAAACCGTCGGGAGCCATCGGTAGTTTAACGATAGAGAAAGGATCGTATGTAGTTTATACCTATCAGGGAAGTTACAAAGGATTGCTTCAAGCTTACACTCATATTTATTCAAAAGAGAAAGAAAGATTGCGAAATGCGCTTTCTTTTGAAGAGTACGTCACGTGGTCGAAAGATCCGTCGGAACAAATCACTAAAATCTATATACCCATTTGTCTAAATCAATAAAAGTATGGCATTCATCACACTGACCCCTGAGAACGTAATGAGCGAACACCTATGTTGCGCCATTGCAGACAAAAAACACCAGACCGGCGTAAACGATAAACGCAACTGGCTGGCAGAGCGTATCAAAGAAGGACACGTCTTCTGCAAACTGGATGCGCAAGGAAAGGTGTTCATCGAGTATGCCCCGTTGGAAAAAGCCTGGGTTCCCGTAACTGGTGATAATTATTTCTATATTTATTGCCTGTGGGTATCCGGCAGTTACAAAGGAAAGGGATACGGAAAGGAATTGTTACAATCGTGCATCGACGACGCAAAAGCGCAAGGAAAATCCGGCATCTGCCTCCTTTCTTCCAAAAAGAAGAAACCTTTCTTATCAGAAAAAAAATTCATGTTGAAATATGGCTTCAAAGTAGTGGATACCATCAATGACGAATATGAATTATTAGCTCTTTCCTTTGACGGTACCCAACCGCAATTCACATCAAACGTGCGGAAACAGAGCATTGAGGGCAAAGAACTGACCATCTATTACGGTGTGCAATGTCCCTATATTCCCAATTGTATCGAACAGATATACAATTATTGCGAGAACAATCAAATACCTCTCCGGTTGGTAGAGATAGATACTTTGGAGAAAGCTAAACAACTGCCTTGCATCTTTAATAATTGGGCTGTATTCTATAATGGAAAGTTCGAAACAGTGCACCTGTTGAATGAAGGTTTACTGAAAAAATTGCTGCTACGATAATTAAGGAAAGAACAAAAACAGTATCTTTGCATTATATGTATAATAAAAACAAACAATATGGAAAAACTGAATCAATATCATCGCCAAGCCATAGCGAAGAAAATGAAATCCATTGCTTATTGGAGGAAGCATCCAATGTCGCGCGAGGAGTGCTTGAATCAATTCAAGCAATTGCGGGAACAACGGTCGTTAAGGGAGTCCAGATTTCAAACCTCGAAAGATTCGCAAGAGACAGAGGGTATTGGATAGAAGATATTAATACAATAGGAATATTTTCTGATAGAGGATCTGAAAATGAAGTATATCTGTCAATAGAGAATAACACTACTGTTTACAAATTAAATGATTTTCGCTACTCAGATGACAATCTCTCTCAGTTTTTTGAGCGTATAAGGATTCACAACATTTATTTTCCAGATTGTTCTTATAAGCTAATAGGTTTTGCATATAATAAAGCCGAAAAAGTTTGTGCCGTACTTTCACAACCATTTATTGTAGCTATGCGTGAAGCTACTGAACCCGAAATAGAAGAAGAGCTTAATAAAATGGGATTCAGTTCTGAATTAGATGGTGAATTTTTCTCAAATGGCAATTATGATATATTCGATGCTCTTCCTAATAATGTATTAGTAGGAAATGACGGGCATCTTTATTTTATCGATACAATCATTTATAAAAGTCAGGATAATGGCTTTGAAAAATATAAAAGCTTATCTCCCAGATATAATCAATAAATTAATATTATTAAAATAAAATTATTATGGAAATGAAATTTTGCCAAAGTTGCGGAATGCCGCTCACATCCGATGAAGTATGCGGAACAAATGCTGACGGTAGCCTCAGCGCAGATTATTGTACTTACTGCTATCAGCAAGGTAAATTCGCACAAGACTGCACCATGGATGAAATGATAGAACATTGTGCCCAGTTTGTAGAAGAATTCAATAAAGACTCGGAGCAGAAAGTTACTAAAGAAGAAGCTATTGCGATGATGAAGCAAGAGTTTCCGAAATTGAAACGCTGGCAAGCATAAATAATGTCCCGCATCGAACAGGAAAAACAAACCGTGGAACAAATGATCCGCCTCTACTGCCGGAAGAAAGAGGGGAACGAAACTTTGTGCCCGCAATGCAGGGAAGTGTTGGAATATGCACATGCACGGTTGTCACGTTGTCCATTCGGAGAAAAGAAAGGTACTTGCCGACTCTGTACCATACATTGTTACAAACCGGAGATGCGGGAACGGATGAGAGAAATCATGAGATGGGCAGGGCCAAGAATGTTGTTGTATCATCCGGTAGCGGCTATCCGACATTTATGGCAGGAATATATCAGGAAGAAATAAAGAATACATCACAAATTACACGGATATTCACAGATTAAGAAGAAGAGCTTTATTGAAGCTTCATTATTAAATCTGTAAATATCCGTGTAATTTATAATGAAAGAATTTTAATTGAAATAATACAAGAACACTGCAATACCTTCGAGTGCCTTCTTCGGTTGGTCTTTTATCTCAATCGTAAATTTAATCTCAGCCTTTGCCACACCGCGCAAGTTTGTCAATGAGTGCAGTTTCGCAACCAAACGAATACTTTGTCCCGACAATACCGCCTGACCGAACTTCATCTGATCCATACCATAATTAACCATCATCTTCAGGTTGTTCACCTCAATAATCTGGTTCCACAGATACGGCAACATAGACAAAGTGAGATAGCCATGCGCAATAGTAGTTTTGAAATGGCTCTCTGTTTTAGCACGTTCCGTATCTACATGTATCCACTGATGATCCAACGTAGCATCAGCAAACAGATTGATACGTTCCTGCGAAAGTTCCACATAATCGGAAACCCCAATTTGCTGACCTACCAGCTTTTCAAAATCCTCATACGAGTTGATAATTACTTTTTCCATTATTCTCTTTTTATATTTAATAGTTTCTACGGTTGATAATTCCAACCATAATCATTATGATAAATCATTAGTTTACTCATACCTCCGTCAATCGTAATATTCTCCCCGTTGATAAAGGAGTTCCGTTCGTCACAAAGGAAAAGAACTGCACGGGCTATATCGGCCGGTTCTCCTACCCTTTGCGAGGGATGCTGCATGATATCTCCTTCCGTATATGCCGGCACATAATCCTCTTCATGATAGCTTCCCGTATCAATCCAACCGGGAGCAATAGAATTCACGCGAGCAATTCCCGAAAGACTGACCGCAAGTGCATGAGTCAGAGCCGTTATTCCACCTTTGGCTGCCGTATAACTTTCCGTATTGGCCTGCGACTGGAAAGCACGGGTAGAAGAAATATTCACAATAGCACCTGCACCACTGAAATAGTCTTTAAACGACAAAGCCAGGAAATAAGGAGCCGCTACTCCCACACGTTGCACATACAGGAAGTCTTCATACGAACAGTTGCTCAATATTCCTCCATTTGTCAGGCAAGCATTATTTATCAGACAATCAATCTGATCTTCTATGGATAAGACAAAGTCTACAAAATCCCTCAGCGTCTGTTCCTCGGCAATATCTCCGACAAAGCCTGTAACCGAAAGCCCTCTTTCCGACATCTTTCCTTCCGCCAGTTCCACCGCCTCGGGTGTCTTATCAATGAAATACACCGTATATCCCGATTCTGCAAACATCTCGACAATGCAACGACCGATACCGGCGGCTCCACCTGTTACTACACATACTTTATTCATACGCTCTTTATTTTAAGTATGATGAACAAAACCCCGATAACGAAGGTTATTATTCGATTCATGGTTGTTTACTTTTAAATCGTGAAAACAGGTAACAAATATACTCCATATTCCAGCAAGTTACAAAAAGTCAAGTACCCTTTTTCTCATTCGGAAAGGTTTTCCTACTTTTGTAACAAACATTGTGAAACATGAAACTGAAAGATAAATTCACAGAACTGATGCATAATCAGGCTTTGAAGCGAAAACTATATGTCATCATATTCGAAGCTGATACACCTGCCGGGAAGCTATTCGACGTTACCCTGATCTGGTGCATATTGCTTAGCGTGGGACTTGTTATCCTGGAGAGCCTGCAAGGATTACCGGTATGGCTGAAAACTCCATTCATTGTTATGGAGTATTTACTGACCGCTTTCTTTACTTTCGAATATATCACCCGGTTGTATTGTTCGCCCAAACCTTCCAAATACGCTTTCAGTGCTTTCGGCATCATCGACTTGCTGGCTACACTGCCGCTTTATCTCGCTTTCCTGTTTCCCGGAGCACGCTATCTGCTTATTATACGGGCATTCCGCCTGATACGGATATTCCGCATTTTCAAGTTATTCAATTTCTGGATGGAAGGTCAAATGCTACTGACAGCACTACGAGACAGTAGCAAGAAAATCGCAGTTTTCTTTATGTTTGTGGTGATTCTGGTGATATCTATCGGAACACTGATGTACATGATTGAAGGAGGAAAACCCAATACGCAGTTCAGCAATATTCCCAACAGTATTTATTGGGCCTGTGTCACGCTTACCACGGTAGGTTACGGAGATATAACTCCTGTCACCGCCCTGGGGAAATTCCTTTCGGGTTGTGTCATGCTGATAGGTTACACTATTATTGCAGTACCTACCGGCATCGTTTCCGTATCGCTGATGAAAAGACATGAAAAGAATGTAGCAAGAGAGTGCCCCAACTGTCACAGGCGAGGACACGAAGAAAGTGCACAGTTCTGTAAGTATTGCGGATCATCACTTGATAAAGCCCCTAAAGAATAGAAAGACTTTCATACTAAATCATATCGGCAAATAATAACGCATAGAAATATATAAAATGGAACAAAGTTTTGTTACTCAAAGAGAATTTACCCTACGTCCCCGCGCACGTGGTTTTCACCTGATAACGGATGAAATAATACGTAACCTGCCGCGTCTGCCGCAAGCCGGACTTTTACATCTGTTCATCAAGCATACCTCTGCCGGACTTAGCATCAATGAAAATGCTGATCCGGATGTCCAGACGGACATGGAATCCATCTTCAACCACCTGGTGAAAGAACGGGAACCCTACTATATGCATACCTGTGAAGGAGATGATGACATGCCCGCCCATGCCAAATCGACCCTGACAGGTAATAGTCTCAGCATACCTATCACTGACGGTAGACTGAATATGGGCATCTGGCAAGGTATATACCTCTGTGAATTCCGCAATCGTGGCGGTGGAAGAAAAATAGTAGCAACCGTCATCGGACAATAGAATATATGAAAACAAACAATCTTCCTACAAATATCTTCATCGCCACGGAGAAAAATTATCCCGAACTCTCTGAGCTTTGGGAAGCATCCGTACGCAGTACGCATCACTTCTTGAGTGAAGAAGATATTCAGTACTACAAACCTCTGGTACAGAACGTTTATTTCCCCGCAGTGCAACTCTATATTATAAAGAATAAAGACAACCGCATCAGTGGCTTTCTGGGACTAAGCGACGATTTAATAGAAATGCTGTTTATCCACCCCGACGAACAGGGAAAAGGATATGGCAAGACATTATTAGAGTTTGCCGTAAACGAACGAGGTTTCCGCAAAGTGGATGTCAACGAACAAAACGAACAGGCTTTCCGCTTCTACCGTAACAGGGGCTTTGAAGTAATAAGCCGGGATGAAACAGATGCGCAAGGCAAGCCCTTTCCCATCCTGCACATGCAATTAACAAACTACTAATACAGCAATTATGAAACGAGCCATTATTATAGGAGCCACCTCCGGCATAGGAGAAGAAGTTGCCAAACTGCTAATTCAGCAAGGTTGGCACATCGGTATTGCCGGAAGACGAGAAGAAGCATTGGAGAAACTGCAAGCCACCGCCCCCGGACAAATCGAAATTCAACGTCTGGACGTAACAGATGCGAATGCCCCCACCCTGCTGGAAACACTCATCCGGAAGTTAGGTGGCATGGATTTATTCTTCCTCAGCTCCGGCATAGGTAGCCAGAACCCGGACCTGAAGCCGGAAATAGAACTAAATACCGCCCGTACCAACGTAGAAGGATTCACCCGCATGGTGACCGCCGCCTTCAATCACTTCAAGACCCAAGGAGGTGGGCATATCGCTGTCATCAGTTCCATTGCAGGCACCAAAGGATTGGGCATTGCTCCGGCTTATTCCGCAACGAAACGTTTTCAGAATACTTACATCGAAGCCTTGGCACAACTCTCCCGGATGCAACACTTGAATATCCATTTCACAGACATACGCCCGGGTTTCGTCGCCACCGACTTACTGAAAAGTGGTAAGTTCCCTATGTTGATGCAAGCCAATCAGGTAGCAAAGAGTATCGTCCGTGCCTTGAACCGGAAAAAACGGGTCATTGTAATCGACGGCAGATACCGTGTAGTTGTCTTTTTCTGGCGAATGATCCCCCGGTGGTTATGGGAAAGATTGCCTATAAAGAACTAAGATTCGTTGTAAAGACACCATAGTTCTTGCCTCATTCCCGTAAATATTGTATATTCGACCTCGAACCAAACAAACTTTTGAAAATGAAAAAAAACTCAATACATATCCTGATAGTTACCTCAGTTGCTCTATGCGCCGGTGCCACACTTCCATTTCTGTTTGGGCACAGCACGATAGACCCTGAACAGCAATCCGTTAAATCCGAAGTTCCCTATTGTGTCACCTCGCCTTCCGTACCGGATAAAATCACCTTTGCCGGACAGGAAATTGATCTGACGCGCTACGATCATCGTGAACGCATGGACCGTGAACAAATGTCGTTCACCTATATGCACTCCACCACCATGCTCACCATCAAGCGTGCGAACCGCTTCTTTCCCATCATAGAACCCATATTGAAGGAAAACGGTGTACCCGATGATTTCAAATATCTCGCCGTAATAGAGAGCAACCTCAATACCCTTGCCCGTAGTCCGGCAGGAGCAGCCGGAATGTGGCAGTTCATGCAAACTACCGGACGCGAATTCGGCCTTGAAGTAAACCCCAATATCGACGAACGTTATCACGTGGAGAAAGCCACCCGTGCCGCATGCCAGTATCTGAAAGATGCCTACCAAAGATATGGTAACTGGCTCTGCGTAGCCGCTGCCTACAATGGCGGACAAGGCCGCATCTCCTCCGAACTGAAAAAACAGCTCGTAAATCAAGCCGTAGATCTTTGGCTTGTAGAAGAGACTTCCCGTTACATGTTCCGCCTGCTTGCCGCTAAAGCCGTCATCAGTAATCCGCAGCGCTATGGCTTTTTACTGAAACGGGAACAACTTTACCCTGTCATTCCCCATACAGAGATCAATGTAACAACGAGTATCGACAATCTGGCACAATTTGCCAAAAGTAAAGGTATTACCTACGCCCAACTGAAGGATGCCAACCCATGGCTGCGCGATAGTTCTTTACAAAACAAAAGCGGACGTACATACGTTCTTAAAATACCGACACAGGCGGGAATGCACTATGATCCGAAGAAGACGGTGCCGCATAATAGGGCATGGGTTATAAATTAAGTACTTTTCTTTTGTCTTGAGCCGAAAGAAAAAGTACAGTAACTTAAAACACAGAAAGGAGCCAATATGACATTAGATTTCGATTTCGTACTCAGACTATTAGTAGCCGGCATCTTAGGTGCCATCATCGGCCTAGACAGAGAATACCGTGCCAAAGAAGCAGGATACCGTACTCACTTTTTAGTATCGTTGGGCAGTGCCCTCATCATGATTGTTTCCCAATATGGCTTTCAGGACATTATCAAAGAAAACAGCGTCTCGCTGGACCCGAGCCGTGTAGCGGCCCAGGTAGTCAGCGGTATCGGTTTTATCGGTGCCGGTACCATCATATTACAAAAACAAATTGTCAGGGGGCTGACCACTGCTGCCGGAATATGGGCTACAGCTGGCATCGGTCTGGCGGTTGGAGCCGGAATGTATGTAATAAGTATAGCTGCTACCCTGCTCACTCTGGCTGGATTGGAACTGCTCAGCATCCTATTCAAAAGTGTAGGGATGAAAAGCTCTATGATAACGTTCTCTACCGGAAATAAGGATATCCTTAAGGAAGTATCCGATCGTTTTAAATCCCGAAATTATATGTTAGTCTCCTACAAAATGGAAAGATTAGGTTCCGGAGATACAGAAAGGTATATAGTGACTATGGTTATCAAATCCAAGCGGAGTAATGACGAAGGGCACATGCTATCACTGATGCAGGAATGGCCGGATGTAACAGTAGAACAAATCGAATGATCTTGTTACTGCTTCTCTGTCATGTGTTTCCAGTAACGTACAGGCATATCTTGTTTATGCTTCCGCGGATTTAGCCGTTCTTTGATACAGATGGCTTTAAAGTATGTCTTCCAGAGTTGCTGAAAAAGTTTCTCGTCTTTATCCATCAAGCTTTCGTCCAGCATACCCGTGACCAGGTGTCCCTCGCGTGAACCTTCTTCAAAGGTAACCTGACGTACTTCTTTCAAATCATAATAGAAGCCATACGCCCGTTTTATGTCGTATATCAGCCAGGGCTGATCGGCAAAACGATCCTTAAAATGATCGATAGCCAGTGGCAGAGCATTCTTTTCCGGCTCTACCGCAGCAAAGAAGGTGCCGTCGGCAGCTTTCTGAAAACGGATAAACTGGAGCATACGAAGACGTTCCCAATCCACCCGCTTCCACATACGTGAGAATTCCAGCACATCCGGATCGGCAAAATTGGTTTCAATGGAACGGGGAGCATCAATCGCCTTACGAATATAGCGGAACAAAAGCATCGGAGTTTCCTGTTCCTCTGCCAGCCAACATTGGGCAAGGCAAGACAGAGCACCGGAAGAGAGTTTCTTTTGCAAACCACGCCATACTCGCTTCGCCTTTTCTTCTTCGGTGATTACCGTGAAGACTTCATCATGAAATAAGGGTAATGGCTCTCCTTCCGGAAACAATGCATCAGGAAAAACACGACGGGAATAGGCTTCAAAAACAGAAGTCAGCAAGCCCTCGAAAGTATTATCAAAAACAAATATATTCATGGAAAGGAACTCTCTTAGTCGTGGAAATCAAGTAACAACTGCCTTTCGTCCACTTTCTTCTTGTTCGGTTTCGTAATCAGCAAACTGCGCACTGCTTGCGGAGTCATTTCATTCACTGTCTTCATGGGGAGTTCATGGCAAGTAATAAAGTACTGCGCCTTCTTCATCACTATTCCTATCTTCTTCAACTCATAGAAACCTAACTTAGAAAAACGACGGGATGCCACAATCAATCTTGCCGACTTCACTCCGACACCGGGAATACGCAATAACATCTCATAATCCGCCCGATTGATATCTACCGGAAACTGCTCCGGATGGCGCAAGGCCCACGACAGTTTAGGATCAATCTCCAGGTCCAGGTCAGGATATGCGTCATCCACAATCTCTTCCACCTTAAACTGATAAAAGCGCATGAGCCAATCTGCCTGATACAGGCGATTTTCACGCACCAGCGGTGGTTGCTTCAGGGCCGGCAAACGCGTATCATACGTATTCACAGAGATATAACCGGAATAATAGACACGCCTCATTGTAGGTCCTTTGTAAAGAGCAGATGAAAGAAAAAGGATATCTTTGTCCGTTTCCGCCGTAGCCCCTACAATCATTTGTGTGCTCTGTCCGGCAGGGGCAAAACGTGGTGCATGGCGGTGTTTCTTCCGTTCCTCCGAACTTTCCAATACGCCTTGCTGAATATAACGCATCGGTGCATATACACTTTTATGATCTTTCTCCGGGGCAAGAAGTTTCAGGTTCTCCTCTTTCGGTATTTCTACATTGACGCTGAGGCGGTCGGCATACAATCCCGCTTCGTTCACCAGTTCACGACTGGCACCGGGGATACTTTTCAAATGAATATAGCCATTGAAACGATGCACTGTGCGCAAGTCCTTGGCCACACGCACCAGGCGTTCCATGGTATAATCCGGACTTCGCACCACACCACTGCTCAGAAATAATCCTTCTATATAATTGCGGCGATAGAACTCCATCGTCAGATCTACCAACTCGCTGACAGAAAGCGTAGCACGCGGCAAATCATTAGAACGACGATTGATGCAATATGCACAGTCGTAGATGCAATAGTTCGTCAACATCACTTTCAGTAGTGAAATGCAACGCCCGTCTTCAGCAAAACTATGGCAAATACCCCAGCCGCCGACAGTATTACCCAACATACCGGGTTTGTTGGAACGCACGGTACCGCTGGACGAGCATGAGACGTCATATTTGGCCGACTCCGCCAGTATTTTCAGTTTATTGAGGACGTTTTCATTCATATCCACTACACAACTTATCACTTATCACCATAGTGCCCTTTAGCCGAAATTATTGTAACTGTCACAATTTCTTCTTCAATGGTATAAATAATACGATTAAACTTATCAATTCTCCTGCTCCAATAACCGGATAGAGTACCTTTCAATGCTTCCACTTGTCCAGTTCCCACAGTAGGGTGTTCTGCTATTTCCAAAAGTAATCTTTTGATTTTAGTAATTAATGCTTTATTTCCCGATTTCTTCAATTTAGCTAAATCCTCTATAGCCTTGGCTTCAAACTCTATGATATATTTCATCTCAGAGATTATCTATAAAGCTCTTGATTTCCTCGGCTGATTTAAGCTTTATGGCAGATTTTGTCTTTCCTGCTTTATGTGCTTTCACTCGTGCTGAAATCTCAGCCATATTTTCTGCATCTTCGAAAAAGGAATCGCCACTTGGACTGGGATTTTCTAAAACTTCCACAGAAATAGAATTTGCTTTTACCACCAAGAGGTGCTCTATGAAAGCTTTCAAACTCTTACCTTGTGAAGCAGCCAAAACCGATAAGCGCTGTAATACGTCAACAGGCAAATCTATATTTTTCCTTTTTTTCTCTAATGTCATTGTCGCCATAATAACTCCTTTCTTTTTTTACAAAGATATAAAAGATATATCATATACACAATGTATATAGTTTGAAAAAGAATTAATAAAGAGATCCGCGTTATCTTGCGGCTGAACAAATTGCTTATTATTTGATGGGTATACCGAAAATATCGGGTGGCCCTATGTTTGTGCCGGATAAAACAAAAAAGACCGTTCTCATTGAGACGGTCTTTCAATTCTTTCAGTAAGCGTGCTTATTATTTAGCAGCTTCCAAAGATGCTTTGCGGAATGCTTTCATTGATTTTTCGATTTCCAAAGAAGCCTTACGTGCACGAGTACCGGCAGCTTTGTTACCATTTTCAATCTGTGCTTTTGCATCTTTCTCGAATGCTGCATACAATTCAGCAACTTTTTCAACTAATTCTTTCATAATCCTTTTCTTATTAATATTACTTCGTTAATAATGTCTGGCAAAAATACACTCTTTCTTGAAATAAATGCAGAAAAACAATATTTTTTTTGAAATAATCCGCAAAAATTGCACAAAAAAACGTCCTCTGGCGTTTTTTACCTACTTTTGCAGGCATGAAACCCCTTACAGATACGGAATACATACACTTGCTCATAGCCGAAGGCGAACACCAAAGGCAGGACTTTAAGTTTGAGATTTCCGATGCCCGTAAGATCGCAAAAACGCTCTCCGCCTTTGCCAATACGGACGGCGGGCGGTTGCTGATCGGGGTAAAAGATAACGGAAAGATTGCCGGAGTTCGCTCCGATGAGGAACAATATATGATAGAGGCGGCAGCGCAAATGTACTGTCAGCCGGAAGTGAATTACACCATGCAGACCTTTCAGGCGGAAGGACGCAGCGTGCTGGTAGTGCAGATTGAAGAAAGTTTGCAAAAACCCGTATATGCCAAGGATGAAACAGGAAAACCGCTGGCTTATCTGCGCATCAAGGATGAGAATATACTCGCCACACCGGTTCATCTGCGTGTATGGCAGCAAAGTGGTAGTCCGCGGGGAGAACTGATAACTTATACAGAGCGCGAACAGTTGTTGCTTGACTTGTTGGAAGAAAATGACAGTCTATCGCTAAACAGGTATTGTAGGCTGGCACGCCTTTCCCGACGTGCAGCGGAACATTTACTTGCCAAGTTCATCCGGTTTGATATTGTAGAACCGGTATTTGAAGGGCATAAGTTTCACTTCAGACTAAAATAAATGATTATTCTTCAATCCTGACTTCTACTTTTGGGTTATGAAGAAAAAGTTATTTACAGAAAAACAAAAACCCAAAACTGTTGTTATTTTAGGGTATCTCAGTATGATACTTAGGGTACCTCAGTCCCATACTTAGGGTATCTCAGTCGTATACTTAGGGTACCTCAGTCGCAGTCTTAGAATACCTCAACACAACACAGTAATATTCAATCAGTTACAAAATATATCTTTTGCAACCTTTATAATCAATAAATTCAGACAGAAGAACTGACAGTTTATCATTAAACAAGTAAATATTAAACAATATAGCATGAATATAATCAATTCAATCAACGATATTCTCTGGACCTATATCCTCATCGCTCTGCTTTTGGGATGTGCCTTTTGGTTCACGCTGAAAACCCGCTTCGTACAGTTCCGCATGATAGGTGAAATGGTACGTTTACTGGGTGATTCGGCAGGAACGAACGGAAAGCCGGGTGAAAAGCATATCTCTTCATTCCAGGCATTTGCCATCTCCATTGCCAGCCGTGTAGGTACGGGCAATCTGGCGGGTGTGGCCACTGCCATCGCTGTAGGCGGGCCGGGAGCAGTGTTCTGGATGTGGGTCATTGCCCTGTTTGGTGCTGCCAGTTCATTCGTAGAGTCCACATTGGCACAATTATATAAGGTAAGAGGCAAAGACTCTTTCATTGGCGGTCCCGCTTATTATATGCGAAAAGGATTGAAACAACCGTGGATGGGTACTGTATTTGCCATACTCATTACGATCACTTTCGGCTTCGCCTTCAACTCCGTACAAAGCAATACGCTGTGTGCAGCTTTTGAACATGCATTCGGTTTCGACCACGCCATCGTAGGAGGGGTTATTACCATAGCCACGCTGCTTATTATCTTCGGTGGTGTACAGCGCATTGCTAAAGTAAGCAGCATTATTGTTCCCGTTATGGCATTGGGATATATTGCTTTGGCACTGATCATTGTAGCTATCAATATCACTGAACTTCCTGCCGTTATCAAACTCATCGTTAGCCATGCCTTCGGCTGGCAACAGGCATTGGGTGGTGGTGTAGGTATTGCATTGATGCAAGGTATCAAGCGGGGATTGTTCAGCAATGAAGCCGGTATGGGTTCCGCTCCCAATGTGGCAGCCACCGCACACGTCACACATCCCGTAAAGCAGGGGCTGATACAGACCTTGGGCGTTTTCACCGATACATTAATTATATGTACCTGCACTGCGTTCATTATACTTTTCAGCGGTGCGCCACTGGACGGCTCTACCAATGGAGTACAACTTACGCAACAGGCGCTGACGAACGAGATTGGTTCGGCAGGAAGTATTTTTGTTGCTATTGCTTTGTTTTTCTTCGCCTTCAGCAGCATTCTGGGTAATTATTATTATGGAGAAGCCAATGTACGTTATCTTACCCGTAAGAAATGGATATTGAACATCTACCGTATTCTGGTAGGTGGTATGGTGCTATTTGGTGCACTCGCTGCACTGGATGTGGCCTGGAGTCTGGCAGATGTCACCATGGGATTGATGGCGCTCTGTAACCTGATTGCCATCAGCCTGCTCGGTAAATACGCTTTTAAACTGCTGGAAGACTACCGTGCACAGAAGCGGGCGGGTATCAAAGACCCTGTTTTCACAAAAGACCGCCTCAAAGAGGTAGAAAATGACGTGGAGTGCTGGTAAGAGATTTATGATTTATAAATTATGATTTATACAATTGTTGGTGTAAATCAACTTATTTCGTACTTTTGCAATCGCAATTGCCCCGGCAATTATAAATCATAAATCATAAAACATAAATAAGATGGGTATATTTGCCAAACTATTTAAAAAGAATTCCGAGGGTACTTCCTCCAAAAACGTGGAAGATTTCGTGTCACTGACACGCGTTTATTTCCAGTCCGTGATTGCCGCTAATCTAGGCATTACGAACATTCGTTTCGTGCCGGATGTAGCCAACTTCAAACGCCTGTTCAAAATACCGACTCAGGGCGGACGACTGGGACAAGCCGAAAAGACTGCTTCACGCAAAATGCTGATGCAGGACTATGGACTGAGTGAAAACTTCTTCAAGGAAATCGACGCTTCCGTAAAGAAGCATTGCCGCACGCAGAATGATGTGCAGGCATACTTGTTTATGTATCAAGGTTTCTCACAAGACCTGATGATGTTGATGGGTAACTTGATGCAATGGAAGTTTCGCGTGCCCTCTGTTTTTAAAGGTGCACTGCGCAGTATGACCGAAAAGACCGTACATGACGTCTGCACCAAAACCGTATGGAAAAAGGACGATGTACATAAGACGGCTATGGCAGTCCGCCAATACAAAGAGCGTCTGGGATACTCCGAGCAGTGGATGACAGAATACGTGTACAACGTTGTATTACTGGCTAAAAAAGAACCGAAAAACAAAGCCACGGAAGAGAAATAAGTTTGAAATATCTATCAGACAAAAACTGTTATCAAAAGAAAAAGTTTTCTAAAGAAATAATCAATAGAAAGGGCGAGAAATGATTTCCTCGCCTTTTTTTGTTATTTTTATGCAACTTTTTTGCTCGAAGGAGCAACAACACTTTATGCAAAGAGATTGTTGTAAGATATAGCGGGCTTTATCCGCTAAGCCACAGGCTACAAGCTATCAGTGACAAACCATTCACTGGGTAAGTTAAAAAAACTCTGATAAGTTGATAGTTCAAAACCTATTAGTTCAAGTAATCTGATTATTCAGAAGATTTCATAATTCAGAAGATTTGAGAATTCAAATAGCTTGATTTAGGCTCAATAAGTCAGGCAGCCTGAAAGGCTTTCATTATATAGCGTAGGGCATCGCCCTACGGATTGAATTACCTGTCTCTGAGCCCTGAAAGGGCGAAATAAAGGCAACTAACTCGATTTCGCCCTTTCAGGGCTTATTGAGAAATATATACTATTTACGTAGGGCGATGCCCTACGCTATATAATGGAAGCCTTTCAGGCTATCAGAGTTATCTGTAGCTTATAATTTGTAACTCGTAGCTCGTAATTTGTAGCTCGTAGTTTATAGCTTGCAGTTCGCAGCTCGCAACTATTTCAGTATTAATCATTAAAAAAACAACCGCTTATGAAACAAAAGAAAATGCTTGCACTCACTTTATCCCAGTTGAAGCAACTTTATCGAAATGAACTTCCCGAAATTGTACGCATCACCGAACAGAGCGACGGTACGGAAAGCTTCAAGCAAGGTATTTCGGAATTCATTACCAGTCAGGCTGATACGGAAAGTGAAGTTGTCAGGCAAATTCGACTTCTGATTGAATATGACGGCCAGGAAGTCCATGAACTTTCTACCGATGAACAAATGATTGTTTCTACCCTGTCACTTCTATACGCGTTTCTTACCGGAAACCTGGAAGAAGATGTGGAAACAGACGTGTTCCTGGATATTTTCCAGCAATTCAAACGCTTACAGCATCCTGCTGCCCCACTCCCCGCACCCCAACGCGTCAAAGCGTGGACCGAGCGTTGGCCCAGCGGACTGGACGAAGACGTACAACTGATCCATGCCAAAAATAAAGAGCGTATTCTGCACGCATTGATACAGAAGATAGAGCACCGTACCGCTGTTTCCCGCTACCACTTTGAAGAGGGCATCAGCTACGAAGAGAAATACCGTCTTGTCAGCGAATGGTGGAATGACTTCCGTTTCCATCTGGCCATGGCTGCCAAAAGCCCTACGGAACTAAATCGCTTTCTGGGCAATTCACTTTCTGCTGAAACCATGTATCTGTTATCTCGTGCCCGCAAGAAAGGAATGCCTTTCTTCGTTACGCCTTACTATCTGCACTTGTTAAATCCCGGTAGCACAGGGTACAACGATGAATCTCTGCGCAGCTATATCCTCTACTCCCCGCAACTGGTGGAAACTTACGGGCAAATCCGCGCCTGGGAACGTGAAGACATAGTAGAAGCCGGAAAACCCAATGCGGCCGGCTGGCTCCTGCCCGACGGGCACAATATTCACCGTCGTTATCCGGAAGTAGCCATCCTCATTCCCGACACCATGGGACGCGCTTGTGGCGGGCTTTGTGCTTCATGCCAGCGTATGTATGACTTCCAGAGTAAACGACTTAATTTTGAGTTTGACTCCCTGCGCCCTAAAGAAACATGGGAGAAGAAATTGCGCCGTCTGATGACTTACTTCGAGGAAGATACCCAATTGCGTGACATCCTCATCACAGGTGGAGATGCCCTCATGAGTCAGAACAAGACGCTGAACACAATTCTGGAAGCCGTTTACCGTATGGCTGCCCGTAAACGAAAAGCCAATCAGGAACGCCCGGAAGGAGAAAAGTATGCCGAATTACAGCGTATCCGCCTCGGATCGCGTTTGCCAGCTTATCTGCCAATGCGCATCAACAATGAATTGGTAGAAATTCTGCGAACTTTCAAGGAGAAAGCATCCGTCATCGGTATCCGTCAGTTCATTATTCAAACGCATTTCCAAACGCCACTGGAGGTTACTCCCGAGGCAAAGGAAGGTATTCGCAAATTATTATCGGCAGGCTGGCTGATTACCAACCAACTTGTATATAACGTAGCTGCCTCACGTCGGGGACATACCACCCGCCTACGCCAGGTACTTAACGAACTGGGAGTTGTCTGTTACTATACATTCTCTGTAAAAGGTTTCGAAGAAAACAACGCAGTCTTTACACCAAACAGCCGTTCCATGCAGGAACAGCAAGAAGAAAAGCGTTTCGGCAAACTGAATAAAGAAGATGCCTTCAACCTGTCTGCATCGCTCGAAACCGCACTTGATCCTGCATCCTGTATCCGCCACTTCCTGAAGATACATCATCTTCCGTTTCTTGCCACAGACCGCAGCGTGTTGAACCTACCCGCCATTGGCAAGAGCATGACGTTCAATCTGGTGGGAATGACCGAAGACGGAAAGCGCATCCTTCGTTTCGACCACGACGGAACACGTCGCCACAGCCCGATAATCAATCAGCTCGGACAGGTATATATCGTAGAGAATAAGTCCATAGCCGCCTACCTGCGACAACTGCGTGCCATGGGAGAAGATGTGGAAGACTACGCAAGTATCTGGAATTATACGGAAGGCAAAACCGAATCACGGTTCAGCCTGTACGAATATCCGGACTTCCCTTTCCGCATCACAGAAAAGATGAGTAATTTGGAAATAGCAGAGTAACTTCCGGAAATAATCTATACTTTTGCATAAGAAAATCACAGAGTCGTCTGAGAAGTCTGAATCATATTCCGGGCTTTTCAGACATTTTTTATCCTAAAAATAGTAAGTATGGAAATCGAACGGCACCCTTTAGAACCCTTTCTTCCTGCTAATGCCCGTTTGCTGATGCTGGGAAGTTTTCCACCTCAAAAGAAAAGGTGGTCGATGGAGTTTTACTATCCGAACTGGAACAATGATATGTGGCGGATTGTAGGACTCCTGTTTTTCAATGATAAGAACCATTTTCTGAACGAAGCGGCAAAAGCTTTCGACAAAGATTGCATTATTCCTTTCCTACAAGAAAAAGGTATTGCCCTATTTGATACAGCTACCGCCATACGACGGTTGCAGGACAATGCATCCGACAAATTTCTGGAAGTTGTAGAACCTACGGATATCGAGGGTATGCTCCGTCGCTTACCAGAATGTAAAGCCATAGTTACCACAGGTGAAAAAGCAACAGAAACTTTATGCGAACAGTTCTCTCTTGAAAAGCCGAAAGTGGGAGATTTTACAGAGTTTGTTTTTGATGGCAGACCTATGCGACTCTATCGGATGCCCTCTTCTTCGCGTGCTTATCCGCTTGCTTTAGAAAAAAAAGCAGCAGCCTACCGCATTATGTATCAGGACTTACAGATGTTATAAGACGAGAGAGCGTTAAAATAATCGCTCATCCCTCTTGCATATTTAAAAGTTTACATTACCTTTGCAGCCGCAAACACGGGAGTAGCTCAGTTGGTAGAGCACTGGTCTCCAAAACCAGGTGTCGGGAGTTCGAGCCTCTCCTCCCGTGCAAGATGAAAATAGCTGCAAGTAAAAACTTGCAGCTATTTTTGTTTATAAACCCGTTATAAACGAGTAGTCAAAGCGGATCAACGTAAAAACCTGAGGGCTTTTCTTTTTTAAGCATACAACATCGTCAGTCTATATAAAAAGAATGCCTTATCTTTTACCCCTCTGAACTGTGCCCTGAACGCTTTGAGTTTAGCATTGAATGATTCCGCCGCTGCATTGGTTGCCCTCCTTTCAAAGAAATTGATAATATTCAGATAGTGGGTCTGAATGGATCGTACCACTCTTCCGAAAGCAAGAAATCCGGATTTATCTACCTCATCATACCATCTTGCAAGTCTCGTCAAGGCTACATCCTTAAACTTACACTGATGATAAATCAGGCCTAAACGCATGGCCAGATAATACCCTTTCTTAATCTCCGGATACTCTTTAAACAGGATATCAGCCCGTTCTCTTTGAGACTGGGTCCACAAGGATTCTTTTTTGTAAAGAAGATAGATACTTCTTGCCAGCAGCTGTTTCCGCGTGTCTCCATTAGAGAAAACGGGAGCGTGATATATCCTGCCACAAGCTTTTGCATAGGCAATCTGTGTGGATTCTTCATCCAAAGCCTCCCAGCGTGCTTTCACACGCATCTCCTGAACAGCTTCATAAGCCAGTTTCTGTACGTGGAAACGGTCGGTAACCCGTTTGGCGGCAGGAAAACAGCTACGGGCAATCTGTTCCATATTGGGAGCCATATCCAAGGTTATCTCACGTACTTGATAGCGACGACGGCGGGAAAGTCTGAGTAAGACAGAACTTACCGTACAGACATCTGTGCCTTTTATTATGGCGATAATACTGCCTTTGCCACCATGGGCAGCCTTGTTGGTGAGTATGGTATAGAGCTCACCACGCGAAAGGGCAACCTCATCAATACAGACGTAAGCACCGATATTCTTTTCAAAAAGCAGCCAATCCTGTGCATGAGCAAGCTGATCCCAGTGAAGATAACCACTCAGATGATTGCGGTATTGACGCTCCAGAAGAGCTCCGTCAATACCATACAGAGTGCCCAATAACTTACAGCTAACCGGATAACTATCAATATAGCTCTTTTAAAAAAGACGCAAAATCCTGCGTCATACGGGTACCTTCAGCGACCATACGCCAGTTGCGGCTGATGTACTCATTACTCTTCTTTAAAATCCAGCGACGACGACGGATATTCAGGAAAAGTTTCTTTCCCCGAAGAGGGAAGTCTTGAACAACCACAGGATCATAGAATCCTTTGCTTTCGGTTTCTTGGCTGGAATATTGCTCAGGAACGACATTCTTTTCTTCAAGATAAATAACAACCTCACTAGAGGTTTCCTGCACATCTACAAGATCAAAGTAATCTAAAGTTCCTTCAGGAAGCAGAAGGCGATAACCATTGGAATCCATACTAAATAAATTTGAAGGCAAAGATACTAATTTAGAAATTTACTCCTCAGGATTTTACGTTGATCCGTTTACAAGCTTCAACAGATTACCCTTCCACACCTCTGCATCCCTCTATTCATCGGCCTTATCGGGTGGAAAGGTATAATCTACGTATTTTCCACAACATAACAGATAAGCATTTTCCTATTACAATACATCATATACTACGCCAATTATAGAATACATTATATTGTTTTGCATAAGGCTTGACATTGCTTTACATAAAGCATGTCAATCGTTTGACTATAGTCAGTAAGTTGTTTGATTATAATCCGCAAGCTTACTGACTATAGTCAGCAGACTTACTGAAGGTAGTCAACATCAAATAATTACTATAGCAAAACGAATGAATACTATATCCACATATTCCTTCACCGCACCCGTTTTTACCCCTTCCATCCGTTAAGGCCGATGAATAGAGGGATGCAGGACAGCCGTTCATTCGAAAAGTTCATAGCTATTGCTGGAAAATTAAAGGTTACATACTGAAAAAGCACCTCCATTTTTGATGCCATAAAGCTTTTTACCTATCTTTGCAATGATCGAAAAAGAAACCAAACTCGTTCAACACGTCATATATAAAGCCTTTAAAGGCAAGACAAGAATACAAACTTTTTTCTATATGCAATAGAGTTATGCGCGAGGGATTATTTGTTATCAGCCGTGGCATCGGCCAAGTGATGTTCCAAAACAATGCATTTTCAGGTATATTAATGCTATCAGGAATTCTGTACAGTTCCTGGCAATTGGCTTTATTAGCTATTATTGGCAATATAATAAGTACTGCAACTGCCTGGATTTGCAGCTACAGCCGTGAGGATATAAAAAATGGACTATACGGATTCAATGGTACTTTAGTAGGTATCGCCATCGGAGTATTTATAGAGATAACATGGCTATCAATGTTGCTTCTGCTAATAACTTCCGCCCTATCCACCTGGATCACTTATCTCTTCAGCCTTCAGCATCGTTTATCCGGATATACGGCTCCCTTTATTTTGTCTGTATGGATATTACTGATTGGATGTCACTGGATATTTCCTTCATTATTATTATCCACCACACCTCTTGGGGCAGAGCCATCCTCTGATTTCCTCCGCGCTTTCTGTTTGAATATAGGTCAAGTAATGTTTCAGGGGAATAGTATATCAGGATTATTCTTTCTGATTGCCATTGCAGTTAATTCCCGCATCAATGCTTTCTATACTGCTTTAGGTTCCATCCTTCCAATAGTTGTGGCTGTGCTAAGCGGTATGGATCATGCCATACTAAATGCCGGATTGATCGGTTATAACGGTGTATTGTGCGCCATTGCTTTGGGTGATAAAACAATACGTTCCGGAGTATGGTGTGTATGTTCCATCCTTATATCCATTTTATTACAATGGCTGGGTATGCATTGGGGAATTACAACCCTGACTGCCCCTTTTGTCATTTCCGTATGGATAACCATTATATTAAAGAGAAGCCTGGAGAAAACTGTATAGTATATCTTAAAAAAGGAAGAAGGACACCAAAGTTAATGGTATCCTTCCTTCTATCAATCAATCATAGTCATACAAAAACTATTTCAACTTTAAATTACTTCTTACAGCCGCAGCAGCGGGCTCACTCGGTGCAACGGATTTCCGGGTGCAATAATCAAATTCGGCTGATTTATCACCGCTGAATGACTTCCATTTCAGTTTCAACTTAACAGTTTTACCCTCCGTATCAGGCAATTCATCCAACTTAAAGGCAACCAAGCCATCATCCGTTTTTCCATACGTATCACCGTACGCATTATGCCGGAACTCCACTTCATAAAGATTATCCGGATTTTGTCCTAACAATAAGTTTACAAAATGTTTCTGCGAACCTCCCCATACAGTTCTGAAACGGAGTGTCAGATAGCCATCTTCTGCAAGAGTCACCCAGTCATTTACTATTTCCACAGGATCTGTACCATATATTTTATCATTTTCTTCTCCCAGATCCGGAGCGATAGGCTTTGTCAAGATACTGTCTATCCAGTTGATGTGCACTGCTTTCGTGTATTCACCACTGGCTTCGTCCACTTCACTGTAATTCATCAATGCTCTGACCTCTTTATCTCCAAAAGGAGAGGTTTTCACATTGGTCGGTAATAAGGTCGTCTTATCATCCAACTGCAAGAAAAATGCTCCATCGGCAGCTTCCTTCACTGTCACAAGGGCATTAGGATACCTCAGGTAATAAGCGTTATTGTCGTCGTCGTCCAGGCAGGACTGAAAACCTATAGAAGTGGCTACTACTGTTGCCACGGCAAGTGCTTTACTAAATACTGAATTAATTTTCATAATGTACTTCCTCTAATTAAATATTCAAAATAACTTCTTTGTATTAGAGAAATAACAAATTAGAAAAAAGACTGCATAGCATATTGTTAATTAACAATAATGTCTATTATTTCCAAATCATCCGGCACGTGTACCACACCGGAAAATCCCTGAGCAGCTTCTTCCGTATAACACGCTTTACGCGTATTCAGCGTCTTATCTTCCGTATGATATAACAACAGATTCTTCACTTTCAGTTCTTCCGCCAGCTTCCCGGCATCCAGTGCCGTACTATGGTGTTTCTCATAAGGTTTGAATATATCACGGTCTTTATACAGACAGAAAGCCTCGCACAACAACCAGTCAGCCCCTTCCACATAGGGACGATTCTTCTCATTATAAGGTTCATCTCCAAGACAAACCAGCGATTGGCCATTCGGCAATGTGGTACGAAAACCATATTGTTTCTCTTTAGTCGATCCTATATCAAAAGATTGTAGTTTTAACTCCCCTGCTTTAAATGTCTCTCCGTCCTTAACCTCACAAAGTTCAATGCCATTTCCCAAATACTGTACAATTTTCTTAGGTAACGTCATCCGGCAGATCCAATCCAGAACTTGTAATACTTTATCATGTCCATACAGCCGGAAGACTCCTGCATATTTCCCACTTTGCATCTGCTGTGCTACCATCCGGATTACCCATACCGCACCCAATATATGATCCGTATGAGCATGTGTCACAAACATATCATGAATACGTTCAATGGCGATACCGGCTTTCTCCAACTGAACCAATATTCCATTTCCTCCACCGGCATCCACAAGCAGCACATTTTCAGCTGTCCGGATTGCGAAACAAGTATTATAGCATCTGGTAACGCCTGCATTACCTGTACCTAACATAATAATCTGAGTATCCTTCATCCTCTTAATTCTATAATTACGAAATCTGAGCCACAAAGATAAACAGAATATGCCATTCTATAAGGAAAGATCAAAACTCTCCTTATAGAATGGCATATTTATAACAGTATAGTAAAGTATATAATTACTTACTGAAATCTCTTGGAGCCGGAACAGGCGGCAACGGTTTACGGTTCTGCAACTCCTTCATTACTTCTTCAATAGCCTTATTGAGCTGTTCGTCTTCACCGTTCCATTCCTTCACCGGATCGTTATCAATCAAGATATCCGGATCGACACCATGATTTTCAATAATCCACTGGCCTGTTTTCGCATCATAACTGGTGAAGAAAGGAACACGGATATCCGTACCGTCCATATAAGGCAACGGTCCGCTGATACCTACAATACCACCCCAGGTGCGGGTACCGATTAGTTTACCAAGTCCCAGTGCACGGAAGCCCCACGGGAAGAGATCACCATCAGAAGCAGAATATTTATTAATCAAACAAACCTTCGGCCCCACTTGTACAGCATCGGGTATAGTGCCGACACGCTTCGTACCACGTCCCATCGTCAAGCGGTAAGGTTCGCGAGACAAGCGTTCCAGAATCATAGGAGATACATTACCGCCACCATTAGCACGGTCGTCTATAATCAGACCTTCCTTGTCGAGCTGCGGATAGAAATAACGGGAGAACTCGTTCAGACCCTCCGGACCCATATCAGGAATATAGATATAACCAATACGTCCATTGGATGCCTTTTCCACCTTCTTCAGGTTATCCTGTACCCAGTTATACTGATAAAGAGGATACTCATTTTCCAGCGGACTGATGACAATCTTTCTTGCACCTGCCAATTGCGGTTTGCTGTTCAGCGAGATTTCTGTCGGTACATCAGCCTTTCCTACCAGTAAAGCATAGATATTCTTCACCGTATTCGTCGGTATACCGTCAATGGCAACAATGTATTCCCCGACCTTAGCCTCAATACCCGGTTCAGTAAGCGGAGAGCGCAGTTCCTTACTCCAGGAAGCACCGGGAAGTATCTTATCCAAACGGAAGAAACCACTCTTATCTGCCGATACCTCAGCACCCAGCAAACCAGTCTTGATACGTGCCGGTTTATCCGTTTCACCCGGATTGACGTATGCGTGCCCGCAGTTAAGCTCACCAATCATCTCTCCAATGATATAGTTCAGGTCGAGACGCGTCTTTGCATAAGGCAGCAGAACAGAATATTTCTGTTTGATTGCTTTCCAATCCACACCATGCATATTCTCCAGATAAAAACCATCACGATAAGCACGCCAGGCCTCATCAAAGATTTGCGCCCACTCCTTGGGATAATCTATCGTAATGGACATATTATCCATATTGACAGGTGTACTCAGATTAGCCGCTCCTTCCGGTATAGCGGTTACATAAAGCTTGTTGTCCTTGTAGAACAAAGCCTTTTGGCTACCCGGAGTAACCGTCATCATAGCACCATCGGCAACCGTTTCTTCTTTCTGACCTTCAAGATCGAAGAACTTCGTTCCGCCATTGCCCCAGTAATATACTTTCTTTCCGTTTGAATAGAAATTAGTATAATAAGAAGCCGACAATGGAAGCTTGATGATACGGTCAGTGATACCTTCCGGATCAAACTTGACGAGTGACGCAGAAGCAGTTTCCTGTTTCTCGTCTTTCTTTCCGGCAGTCTTTTCAGCAGCCTTCGGAGCCTCACTCTCACTGTCGTTCTTCATTCCGGCATCTTTCTGTATAAAAGGTGACGGGGTATCTTTCGAGAGCAAAGCAAGATAAACTCCATACATATTATTATAGACATGGTTCCATTCCAACCAGCCGTATGTAGGGTTGAAATCGCGGGCAGATGAGAAAATCAGATACTTACCATCCGTACTGAATACCGGTGAAGAAGAATTATACCACTTGTCCGTCACCGGATATTCCTTCTTTCCGGCAATATCATAGACATATACAACAGTTATTTCATTATCTGCATCACGGGTATAGGTCAGCCATTTGCTATCCGGTGAAAAAGTCACATCCTGCGGTTCCCCCATCGGGTCTTGTAATAGCATAGTCACCTGTCGTGAAGCTACATCCAGCAGATTGATACGATTTTGACGGTCGGTATAAACAATCTTCTTACTGTCCGGACTCCATTCGAAAGAGCGGATATACGTATCATTATTCTTGGTCAGCTGCACCGGATTACCTTCTACTGCATCCTGAAGATAAAGTTCTGTCTCTCCGGTAGCATCCGAGATATAAGCAATGCATTTTCCATCAGGAGACCATTGTGCATCACGTTCGTGGGCACCCGGAGTGCGGGTTATATTTTTCGTCACACCCTTGGTCGAGGGCAGATTAAAGACCTCTCCGCGAGCAGTCACCACTACCCGTTCTCCGTCGGGAGATGCACTGACGGCTGTCAGATATTTAGCTCCATTCTTTATGGCGCTGCGTGCATAGATATTATCCGAAGCAAGACTGATATTGACTTTCTCGGGCTGACGGGTGGCAGCATCCATCTTATAGATATATCCGCCATTCTCAAACACAATGGTATTGCCGGAAGCACTCGGGAACTTTACATCATATTCGGTAAAGTTAGTAACCTTCGACGTCTGTTTGGTCTTCGTATTATAAACAAAGATATTCATGGTGCGGTCACGGTCGGAAAGGAAAAATATATCATCGCCGATCCACATGGGGAAGATATCCTGAGCAACATTATTCGTTATATTTTCCACTGATTTCTTTGCCGGATCGTATATCCAGACATCATCCGCCATACCGCCTTTATAATACTTCCAAGTACGGAATTCACGCATGGTACGGTTGTAAGCCAGTCGCTTGCCGTCGGGAGAATAACTACAGAATCCACCCTCGGGCAAAGGGATAATTTCGGGCATACCACCCTCTTGATTGACAGAATAAAGTTTACCGGCAAAACCGTCACTGATACGGTTACGATAAATGATCTGTTTACCATCCGGTGTCCAGGTCATCACAATATTGTTAGGTCCCATACGATCGCCCAGGTCATCACGGGAATTCGTTGCAGTATACGTCAGGCGTTGTGGTTCTCCACCGACCGCCGGAATGGTGTATACTTCCGTATTTCCATCATACTGACCGGTAAAAGCAATCGTTTTGCCATCGAGTGAAAAACGAGGGAACATTTCGTAACCCACATGCGAAGTCAGGCGCTGCGCTTCTCCTCCAGTGACAGGCACTCTATACAAATCGCCTGCATACGAGAAAACAATCTCGTTCCCGTTCGTTGCCGGAAAGCGCAATAAACGCGCTTCATCTGCTGCCGAAAGACAGACAGATACACCTACAAGGGCAAATAAGGATAAAAGTAATTTCTTATTCATACTCTTAAAAATTAATTGACTTACAAAAGTATGAAAAGAAAAAGATAGTACAAATTTATAGAACGAATTTGTTGACAGAATTATTCTTTTCCATTAACAAATTCTCCGGGTTTGATACCGAATTGCTTTTGGAAACATTTGGCAAAATAAGATGGATTATTAAAACCTACCATATAGCAAATCTCATTGATCCGGTATTTATTCTCTGAAAGCAAGGCAGCAGCTTTCTTTAACCTCACAATCTGAATCAGTTCATTCGGAGTAACATTAGCCAGCGTTTTTATCTTGGCAAATAATCCGGAACGACTGATGCAAAGTTCTTCTGCCAGAAAATCAACAGACAGTTCCGAATTTGAGAAGTTTTGCTCTATAATCTCATTGATACGGGTAAGGAATTTATTATCCATAGAGTTATTGGCAATACTGTTCAACGGTACCAATGGCATTTTAGAGAATTTCTGACGCAACAAATTACGCAGATCAAGCAGATTCTTAATACATGCTTCCAGATACTGTACCGAGAAAGGCTTTTCAATATAAGCATCCGCCCCGCAGTCCATACCTTCTATCTTTGAATTCGTATCCGTTTTAGCTGTCAGCAAAATAAACGGTATATGACTGATGTCCTGATCAGCGCGCAAAGCCTTGCAAAGTTCCACCCCATCCATGCGCGGCATCATCCAATCGCTCACAATCAGGGTCACATCATTCTCTTTCAACTTTTCCAAAGCCTCTATCCCATCTTCAGCCGTAAGAATAGAGTATTGATTAGAGAAATTGCCGGAAAGGAAGTTCAGCATTTCTTCGTTATCATCCACAATCAGCATGACCGGTTTATCCTTAGAGACCGCCGCCGGTAAGCTTTCCGACAAAATATCCTCGGGAATTGCCGGATTCAATCCATTCGTTTCCCCTTCCTGAATTGCTTCCTGACTTTGTTCGATGGGCAATGTTACTATAAAGGACGATCCTTTATTGACTTCAGACTCCACTTCTATGCAGCCATTATGAGACTCCACAATGCTTTTCACAATACTCAGTCCAATACCTGTACCGGGTTTATTGTCCATGGCCTGATAGAAAGGTTTGAAAATCTTCTTCTGATCCTCCTTACTTATACCGATTCCATTATCCGTTACCCTGATTACAAATGTATGCTGTTCCGGTTGCACCACACACGAAAGGATAACTTCATCTTTTGTATACTTACTTGCATTCGTCAGCAAATTACTGATAAGCTTTGTAACTGCCTCGCTATCCACCATAGCCGTAAAATTCGCATCGGGATACTCCACCGTAAGATGGGCACCATGTTGGGTAATGAAAGGATTAAACCGTTCACAAACAGCCTCCAGCAATTGACGAATATTCTGTGAGGTGTATTTCATGGTCATCCCCTCCTGTTCCACTTTGCGGAAGTCCAACAACTGATTTACCAGGAACAATAATCTCTGACTATTACGGTCTATAATATTAAGGTCATCACGCAGCATCGCCGGCATAGGTATGGATGATCTCATAATCTTTTCCAACGGACCAATGATAAGCGAAACCGGAGTACGGATTTCATGAGCTATCATTGTGAAAAACTTAATCTTAGCCTCATGCACCTCTTTCTCTTTATTCACATTCAGTTGCTTAATTTCTGCTGTATGTTTCTTTTCACTCCTTTTCAGCAGAAAGCGGATGAAGAAAGTCAATGCCACACACAGCAACAGGAAATAAAGCAATTTGGCCGGTAGACTCCAATAGAAAGGCGGATGAATAACTATTTTCAGGCTTGCTTCCTGCTCGCTCCAGATACCATCGTTGTTAGTAGCTTTCACCTTAAAAGTATAGGTTCCGGCAGGCAGATTGGTATAAGTAGCCTTATTTTGAGAACCTACATAATTCCATTCTTTATCAAAACCCTCCAGTTTATAGGCATACTGATTCTTTTCGGGCGTACAATAGCTCAATGAAGCATAAAGCAAGCTGAAGACATGATCTTTATAAGATAATTCCAACTGTTCCATATGGTTCAGAGCCTTCGGCAACAACTTATCACCTATCCGGATCTCTTTATTGAATACTTCCAGTCCCGTAATAATTACCGGAGGGAGTACCTTGTTCGTTTTAATCTGATAAGGATAGAAAGCATTAAACCCATTTACAGAACCAATGTAGATTTTCCCATCGGAAGCTTTCAAAGCAGCATTCACCAGAAACTGCTCGCTTTGCAATCCATCGCTTCGTGTAAAGACCTGGCAACTTTCTTCGGGAGCATATCGCACCAGCCCTTTTGTAGTAGTCAGCCATAAGACACGCTGATCTTCAATAATAGCACAAATATTACTGCTGGGAATATCCAATGGAATTAATTCAAATTGGTCTTCCTTTGCATTGTATTTGCAAAGTCCGTTCATCGTTCCAATCCACATTTCCCCATTACCATCTATCAATACACAATTCACCTGATCATTAATCAATGCACCGGGGGCACTGCTATGTACATAATTCGTCCATTCCTGCTTATCCGGATCATACTTGAACAGCCCGTTTCCCTGAGAAGAGAACCAGATATTTCCATCGGCATCCTGATCTATGTCCATGATCCAGGAACCAAGATCTCTTATTCGGGTAAAGTTATCCTCTTCCCTGTTATACAAGTTTACTCCCGACATGGAAGTTACCCAAATACGTGCTTCACGGTCCTTAAAGATAGCATAAGAACTGCTTCTATCAAGGGTAGTGGGATCTCCCGCTTTAGTTGTATAAACCCTGAATACCCCTGTCTTTGTATTCAACACATTAACTCCCCCCGTATAAGTACCAATCCATAAATCATCACCATCCATACAAAGTGCATGTACGTTATGATAAGAAAGACTATTTCTGTGCTCATCGGGCAGATAATGAGTAAAGTGTTTATCTTTAGGCGAAAAGCAACTCAAACCACCATCATCAGAGGCAATCCAAATATGCCCGTAAGTGTCTTCACAAAAGCGTCCGATAACAGTTCCATTGACAGAATTGGAAAAACGAGAATGAGCAAAGCACTCAAACTGCCCGGTGTTGGGTGACAGATAATTCACACCACCATAGAAAGTTCCTATCCAGATTCCACCTTCACGGTCTTTTACAATAGGATAAACAAAACGATTGGACAAAGAATAAGGATTCGTTTCATCTTCTGTAAATAATTGGTGTTCGCATGTAAGGGTATTAAACAGTAAAAGCCCGTCATCCGAACCTATCAGTAGTTGATGGGGAGCATATTCCATCAAAGAGTGAATATGCGTTGCCCCTTTACCGTCCGACGGGTGCAAGTAAGTAGTTGCCTTACCGGTATACCGGTCTATCTTTTGCAAACCACACTCCCAAGTTCCCAACCAAAGTGCATGTTCAGAATCTTCCATCATAACCAAAGAGTTGGAATCATACCCACCCGTATCGTAGGTAATATGGAAAGGCTCAAATTTATTCTCCGCTTTATTCAACTTAGAAACAGTCGGGTTTCCCCAATTAGTCACAGCCCATATTTGATTTTCACTATCAATCAACACGCTGGCCATCAATCCATCAGCATCTTTAAACTCATAACGCTCCAGATAATGTTTGGATACATTATATTTGAAGATTCCCTGACCTACGGTTGAAAACCACAAATTACCATCCCTGTCTTCAGCAATATGATTCACATTGGTTTTAATGCTATCTCCTTTAGCAGTCAGAAGCTTAAACGGTTCAAAACTTTCTGCCTCATAATCATAAATATAAACTCCGTCCCCTGTTCCTATCCAAATCCTATCTGTAGTATCGTATAAAAATGAAATGTAATCATTAACTCCTTCCGGATTCAATCTGTATATTTTAATAGTGGTACCGTCATAACGGTTCAGACCATCATCTGTGCCTAACCACATAAAGCCATATTTATCCTGCATAATAGCACGTACAGCGCTGGAGGACAATCCATCTTCTACTGAAAAATGACGAAACCCAAAATCAGTAGAACCGGCAGAAAGCATCAGCGGAACCATAACAGCTACCATCGCAAGGATAATCTTTTTCATTTCTTTACCAGATATTGGTTGAACATAATTCCCAGTACAATCAATATGAGGCCGATATACGTTGTAAACACAATTTGTTCACCCAATATGATTGCAATAAAGAACAAAGACAAGAAGGGAGACAGGTAGCAAAGCTGATTGACCAGTGCCGGATTCGTAGTTTTCCGCATGGCAAGGCTGAAAAAGATGAAAGGGATACCCATCTCAAATCCGCCGACATACATTCCTGACAAGATACCGGGCAAAGTATTCAAGTGAACACCCACTATCATTGCGCCAACCAGCAAATATGCCGTACCAAACAAAAAGCTCATAAACAGTGCAACGCTACCATCTGTCCGATCCTTAAATTTATTATTTATCATCCAGTACATAGCCCACAACAAGGCACTCAATGCTGCCAACAACAACCCATGAACAGGTATATCCATGCCACCCGACTGCCCAGTTCCTACAGAAATAAGTACTACTCCACCCAGAGAAATAAACATACCGATATATTTCTTCGGAGGTATGGGCTGACGGGCAAATAGGGCCAGCAAAATTAATAGCACAATAGGCCATGCATAATTGATAGGTTGAGCCACTTGTGCAGGCAACAAATCATAAGCTTTAAACAACACCAGATAATAAGCCACCGGATTCAGTAAGCCTAATAATGCAAAATATCCCCATTGCCGGGCAGGCAATGCAGACAGTAGTTTCCACTTCTTCTGGAAGGTCAGCAAAAGGGCAAATATAAGTAATGAAGTACAACTGGCTATCAACAACATCTCAAAATGAGTAAGATGCGTCAAAGCAATTTTAAAAGCGGTGGCAACAGTAGACCAACTAAGCACCGCAATACAGGCATAAATGATGGCCCTCGTATTGTTACGACTATTTACATAAGTTGCCCTTGCAAGCATAGCATTTTGTTTATAAAGGTTTACTTCCTGTAACTTTGATGCGATATGGCCATTGGGCATCTTTTTCCTCCGGATTGGGATTCATCCAATGTTCAGTAGGGGCACCCATCACAACCAGCCATAAATGAGTCAAATTATTTACTTTTGGAGCTGTAAAAATAATACTTTTTCCGCTATTATCACTCACATCCCCATAAATAGATTTGCCATCCTCCGTTATAGCTACAAAACCATAACGCCAATCGGCTTTATCCGTATGAATTGCGTTATATCCTTCCTTTCCTGCTTCTCCACAGAACTCTACTTTTACTTTCTTCCCACGTTCAGGTAAAGCTAACGGAATAGCATTAAATCCATAGTTTTCGGGGCAGTTGTCCGGTGCGATTCCATACCATCCGTCCGATAGAGTGGTTAAACTGGTAGTATATTTATTGGCATACGGTCGAGTTTCTTTCCATACACGAGGAAAATCCCAATTGATAAAATGACGATAAGCATCAAACATTTCATCACAGAACTGCTTCTGATCTAATCCGGCCATCCGCTTGTAAGTTATCACCGGATCTTCTCCTCGCTTACCTTGACGATAGAGTTCGGCAATAAAAGGCAATCCTCGTTTCATACCCCAATATTCCAGCACATAGGGAGAATGATAGATATTTTCCAGATGGAGATAAGCTTTATGAGTCAGCTTCATGAAAGCATCCCAATGATATTTTTCATCAGTGATCCATTCGGGATTTACTTGCCATAACATCCACTGCGAGGTCATTTCAAAGAAACCGCATCCTCCCCAAGCCTCTCCTTCTCCATCACAACTGATCTGAGCCTGAAAGCTATGTCCCAATTCATGGGCAATGCAATTCAGTTTCTTATCCTGCACACGATTGGGAGCAATCCATAATGCACCGATTTCTCCATCATAATCACCACCATAGGCAGTTCCTTCCAAAGAGTAGTTTAGCATGACCATCATACGATACTTATCACACTTTGAACCCGGTTTGGAAAACTTCAAGGTATCTCGGAAGAAATGATAGAAACTTTCCAATTTTTCCGTTAAGTTCAACAAATCCACTTTCATATCATGCCCTTCCAATTGAGGAGGATTAGACAGATCATTTCCAAAACCTTTTTCCCAGAAGATGACGAAATTATCAGTATATGCCATGCGGTGATAACTCCATTTACTATCAGGATTCTGAAGATCCATGGCCTGCAAGTCTTTGGGGATATAAATTTCTTTGCCGGAAGGCATAGAAACAGATGTTGCCTCTTGCGCTGTCAAACTTAGACAAATTACTAAAATAAAATTAAATAAAAGGATATACTTCTTCATATTATTTTCTATTTTGTTCCTGACGGATAATTCTTAATAACAGTATCTAAATAGTCAGTACGCTGTTGAAGCCATTGTCTCATTCGAGATATCTCTGTCTGATAATCTTTGTCAATAGGCCAACGTTCAGCATTCCGTTTCATTGCTTCGGAACAAGATGTTACAAAGATATTCGTTTCCTTCCAAAAGTCTGACATTATTTTGTCCCTGATTGTTTGCCAACGTGCTTTATACTCACTAACAAAGCGCTTATTTTTAAATAAATCAGTGAAGAAAGAGGGTACATAATAACCTCCGATATGACTGGCAGGATCAGTACCTAATACCAATTCACGATAACTAGTGAAAAAATTGTGTCCGGTATACATAGTTCCCCAATCGAAGTCAAAACCGGCATCAAAGTCCCAAAGCGGCCCCATTGTCCAGAGTCCTTCTTTGTCTTTATGCATATAAATACTACGAGGGGCATCCACTTCCACATTATAGACTAACTCCTGTATCAGCATATAGTCAATAAACGAAGCAATATTCATTAATTTAGAGGTTGCTTCATAATTACTTTCGTATATGCTTTGTTCCAACCGGGCAAAATCATTTTGTACTGCTTTCAGTTGGTTGGTAGTAGCATCCTCAGGATATTTCACACAGATGGGCATCTTGTAAACTGTCGACCAGAAATTATCCCCTCCATCCGGATTAAGCTCCGGTCCGTCATCCGCATCCAGCGAGATCAGCATTCCTTGCTCATCATCCACCGCTACACGACTACTGCCCTGTTCAACTTGTTCGGTCAATTGATAAAGTCCAATATAATCCCCATTCAGTGTGACTTCTACATAACGAGAATGATTGGTATAAGGCAAACCTAACTTCTCACCTACAATAAATGTAAAGGTATTCATCATTTGAGTCGGATCACGGTAATTGGCAAGAAGTACCCAGTCCTTTTCAGTAGCTAGTCCAAGTATTTCCGATTTTTTATTCAACTTTATGCGATAAGGTTTCTTCGGATACCAAAGCCAGGTAGAATTTCCACGTCCACGAATACGCCCTGTTCCGGTATAATCCCATTCTTCTTTTTCAGAATCAATGGTGAGAGTACAATTCACATAATCTTTTTTGTTCTTTGAGACAATAGGAGCACCATTTTCAGTGTCGATGGTCAGTCGGGCGACTTGATATATAGAGGGTGATGGGACTTCTGGCACTATCGGGCAAGGAGCAACAGTCCCTGAATCATCAGAGCATTTTGCCAAAAACAAGGATAAACAAATCAAACCAAACAAATTTGAATATTTCATTAATATACAATTTTAAAAAGTAACCTAAAAATAAGAATTCAGGCTGCATATCTTCTACATTAGTTTATTTCAGTAATTTACATATCTATGAATCTACCAAGAATGGTAAGGGGGATGAATAAACATCCCCCTATCAATCATATTATATGGAATAAATACTTCAAAACCTTATACTATTCTATAATGAAATTAAATTTAAGAGTAGCAATGTATTCCTTACCATCCTTGGTATAGACAAGTTCAACAACCTGAGGATAAGTTTCTCCAGAAATGAGAGCACCTGGCATAAAACCTACCTCCATGTCATAGATGGTGTGGAGCTTGGTATAAGTACGTGCATTTGCTCCCCATCCTTGCGGTTCACCGACAGAGTTACACCAGAATCCACCTAATTCACCAGTACAGTTGTCTTCGTAACTATAAGCACCATCAGGTAATTTTAAACGCATACAAATTTTTCCTTCAACCAATCCGTTAGAGCTATGATGTTGAATTGCAGCTATATCCTCTGGCATCAGACAGAAAGCATGACAGATGGCTGCATTATCGTAGTAGGCGATGTTATAACGAGCGAAATCATAAGATGAATCAGCTGTACCACGCACATTAATAATCATCTCAACATTTTTAGGCTTGGCATTCGGATCAAGTACCACTTCAACTACATCATTATAACTTTCCACATCAGTGCCACTCAAAGTAATAGTGTAAGGCCATTGCTCATCATCAGCTTCCTTATCATTCCAATACTGACGGTTATATTCATCGGGAGCAGCCATTATAACGAAATAGAGTTCATCGGTACCAGTCGGTACTGTGTATAAAGCCGTACCTTCGGCACCTTTACTCATTTCGGAATAGGTCGGTTTACCATTTACTATAGCAACATAACCATAACGGTAGTCGGATGAAGTGTTATTCAAAGCGTTGTAGGTTGTGGTTTTAGACACAACTTTTCCATCTCCGTCCACCTGTTCGCCTTTATCTCCCTTAGCAAGAGTACTTCCAGGAGTGATAGCACTAACTGTAGTGGAAACTGTAGCACCAGCAGCAGGCACTTTCATTTTAATAACATTGAAGCCAGTAGTTCCAGGACAACTCGCATACCCAACTTGATATTTGAGATCGCCCACCTTGTATAAATCAGTACTATAATCACCTTTTACATGATCAGGTACAGTCACTGGTTTATTATCATTATTAGCAAACTTTAAATCATAATATACCATACGTGAAGCATAGTCGTAAAGATCAGCATAGAGAACGTCCTTATCATTGCCGCAATATAAACGCTGGTAAGTTTGTAGTGGGTCTTCAGGAAATTCCGAATCACGCCAGATATGTCCATAAGCATTGATACCATGTTTCTCTACCCATGTATGCTGCAACCAGTAGCTTGCATAGCGCATCCACTCATGATTGAAGTGACGATGGCAATTTTTCTTCCACACATCAAGGTGATAACCAAACATTTCTTCCGGATAGTCTAGCTGAGCTTGCCATTGTGCACATTGTTCCCAAAAAGCGCATCCCCCAGCACCATCAGGACCAAAACCATAACGGAATCCATGATGCAAATCGGCTGGATATCCTTGTTTATTCACTTTATCAGCATAAACCTGATATTGGAATGAGTGACCTATTTCGTGAGCTATAGTAGAACCTACAGGATGACAAGTAGACGGGTTCACCCAAAGAGCACCAATTTTATCATCATAACCGGAACCGGTAGCCAGCCATTCATCCTGATAAATCAAATAAATCTGCATTTTATAGTCATCAAGCATGGATTTTCCTTCTCCAAGAACAGCCATACCAAGAGTATTAATATTAGTTGTGAAATATTGTTCAGCTTTCTGAAGTAAATCATCAATATCCACCCACATACCACTACTCTGATTTTCCGCAGAGTTGGGATCGTTTCCAAACTCAGGCGACCAAAAAACAAAGAAGTGTTCCGATTGTTTCATACGATGCCATGAATAGTAACTGTCATGACGTAACATTGCATCAGGACCATTTTCAAAGTGCGGATTCCAAACTCCAGGACAGGTATACTTTTCATAATCCTCGATTTCAGCAGGATCAAGATATAATACCTTATAGTTCTGGGCAATAGTGATTGAACTTGAAGCTCCTTTTTCTGTAGATATTGTCACTGTAGCAGTACGAGAATTGGAGATATCCTCGTTTTCCTGTAAAGTCACTGTAATAGTCTGGTCTTCTCCAGCATCACCGCTTTCAGGCGAGATTGAGGCCCACTGGCAAGCATTACCTTCGCTATCAATTATCGCAGCAGTCCACGCCATGTCGGATTTGAAAGTTATCGTGGCGGATTTCACATTGGATTCAAGATTATAATCGGCTGCACCGAATTCACCAATTGTACCTTTGTAACGAGGATCATAATCAGGTTTTGACTTTGACATGTCGTCATCCTCACAACCCATTGCAAGCAACAATGTCCCACTTACAGCTATTACAGAAGCTATTAAGTGAAAATAGTGTCGAATATTGTATTTCATCTTTTTAGTTTTAAAGTGGTTCTTAATTATAGCATTGCCATTATGCCAAAACACAATGGCAATAACCTTCCTAAATTATTATTATTCAAAAGTAGCAGTAATAAAGAACGATAGCATCTTTGACTGATCACTGCTTGCTACACCAAATTTTATCAGATAAACTGTACCTGATGCGACGCCAGGAGCACGCCCTATAGCAAAAGTCGCTGAATCATCCCCAATATTAGGCTCAATGAAATAGGAGAAACCATCAGCCCCCCAAGCACAAATCTCGTTTTTGGAATTACACCAGTAGCCCCCATTATTAGCAGTTGATTCACCATCCCACAAATAAGCGTTAGTTTCAAGATTCATCATGTATAGCTTAAGTACGCCATCACTCAAACTATTTGCAAAATCAGCTGAGGACATTCCAAATACGAAGTTAATATTTTCAGCAACATCGTTAAGATTAAGCTGATAAGCATTATAATCACCAGCAGGAATCTTTATATCCATAAATATGAAGCTCCGGTCATAGATAGTAATAGAGTTAACAAAGCGAATACCTGTATTATAATTAGGACCATTGAGAGCAAAACCTATTTCTATGGAAGCCGCACCACCTGCATTTTTATCAGCATAAAAATTAAAATTATGGGATGCCGGATCAAATTCTATAATACCATACAGTGCTTCATCATCAGCCTTACATACGTTACCTGACTTGTTAACATACCATCCATATTGTTTCCCATCCACATTCGCTTTTGCCTTGTTCCATACGTTACGAGAGGGATTAATAGGGCATACTACAACCGTACCTTTCTCAATATTAGTAAGCATTTCACTCACAGTCATACCAAATTGTTTCTGAATGATATCTTCATACAAGTCGATATTCAGTGATATCGGCGTTGAATTAGCACCTTGCATCTCATAAACATTGGATATTGTAGAGGTAGCATCGCTCTTTACAGGCGGATTTTCATCAGGTCCATATACATGAGGACTTGTAGCATCCTCATAATCATTGGAGCAAGCAGATGCAATAAACAAAGCACCGCAAAACATCAATGCATATAATAATTTTCTTTTCATAGTATTTATTATTTTGTATAACCAGGGTTTTGTTTTAATTTAGGATTAGCATCCAGATTATCTTTCAAGATCGGGAATATGTCTAAATGGCGGTCGTTCGGATTCGTGTTGGCACTCTTCCCAAACCATGATTTACCATTGAATACATTACACCCATTGGTCATCTTGAAACGTATCAAGTCTTGACGGCGATGATGTTCATATACAAATTCCCAAGCAAGATCATCGAGCAATCCGCCAAGAATAATATCATCTCCGCCTTCGTGAGTTTCAATAATTTCAATTTTAGTAAGGTTTTTGTCTTCATCAAGAACACCTTGCGTCTCGCGCAATCCATAATCATATACGCTACCTCCCTTAAGTTGAGCAATGGTACGAACAGCTTTTTCTGGATTATTTTTAAATGCACGTCTACGAATCATAGTTACAATATCAGCTGCATCTTGTTCAGTTTCATCTTTATAACCTCCAAGACGAAGCAGACATTCAGCTTTAATAAAGTAAGCATCAGTAAGGCGGAAGAAAGGAACATTGTCATCACTTGTACCGATATCACCCGGCTGAATCTCATAAAGCCACAAACGTGCCCCTTGGTAGTCACCGGCACCCGGTTTTTCGATTGCCCAAACTTCAGGAGTCAGGTTAACCTCCTTACCATTGTCATAAATGATGTTTCCTTGTGTATCTCTTTGTACACCCCATTTCCAAGTATCGGCTTTGCGTGTATCAGCGTCATCATAACTATAAAAAAATTGAGGAACACAAGCACTACCGTTCCATGGGTCAAATGATACTCCAAACACGTCTTTACATACAGCTGGGAACCACTTACAAAAGTGATTGGTACCATGTCCTGCATACTTGTTATCATACATCAGTTCAAAAATATTTTCCTTACTTCCAGCCACTGAAAATGGTTCACGATAACTATCTGCAAGTGTATAAACACCGCTATTAATAACTTCATTAACCTGTTCGATTGCTAAACCATAATATTTATTGTCGGGCGCATCAGGGAACCAAGCATCGTGGTTAAGATACATCTTGGCAAGCAACATACATGCTCCATAATAATTAATCTGTCCTTTTTCTGCTACTTTTGTCAGCAAAGGTTTAGATTCTTCCACTTCTTTTACAATGAAATCAAAAGTAAACTGAGGAGTCTCTTGCTCCGGCGAGAATCCATCGGGCACATTTAAAGTAGTAGTAACCGGTATATTACGCCATAAATCGAACAGCACATAGTAAAATAGTGCACGGAATGTACGAAGTTCCGCCACGGCTGTTTCATTTTTATTAATGGTTTCATTGTCCAAAAGTTGGTTACATGAGTTTATCCCCTGATAACAGGAATACCACGGACGATACAAGTGGTTAATCGTGGAGTGGAATTCATGCTTGTGTAAAGCCACATATTGGGCACCCCATCCACCATAAGTACGATAGGGAGTCATGAGCAAGTCTCCACATTCCTGGCTAATATCCATATACCCCTCCCAACCATCGTACATATCACGGAGACGATCGTAGATAACACCATACTGTGCTTGTATCTCTGTATCAGAGAATTCATAACTGCCATCTCCAGGAAGCTCACTGAATACTTTTTCATCAAGGTCAGTGCAGCCGCAAAGTACAACAGAACTGGCAAACAGAATGCCTATTACTTTGTTTTTCAATATATTGAGTTTCATAATCAAAATACTTTAATCAGTTAGAATGTAACATTAAGACCTACAGTGAACGAACGAACAGTAGGGTATTTGTCGCGGTCATCTACACCAGCATACCAAAAGTTATTACTGCCAAGTTCAGGATCTGTTCCTTTATACTTAGTGATAGTAAACACATTATCAATACTACCATAAAGTCTAAGAGTTTTCACATAAGGACTATGCTTAAAATCAAATGTATAACCAAGAGTCATGTTGGTCAATTTGAAATAGTCACCGTCTTCAATGTAATAACTGGTCACCGCTTGTACTTGCTGAGCTGAAAGCGGACGAATGCCCCCAATCTTATCAGCAGCTGACTTCAATTTGTTATAAGCATGTGCATTATTCTCATAAAATACACGTTGCTGATTAATAATCTTGAAGCCAAATTGCCCAGTAGCTTGTAATGCAAGATCAAAGTTTTTATATCTGAAAGTATTATTCCATCCCATGGAAACTTTAGGAATACCATTGCCCATACGTTGATACCAGCCGTCACGATCATCACGCATTTCCTGATAGAACTCGGCAACTTGGCCTGTCGCAGGATTTTCAATCAAAAATAATCCAGTTGCTTCCGAAACACCTACAGCTTTAAGTGAATAAATCTCACCAAAGCTCTTACCAACCTCAACCTTGTGAGTATATTGTGATACAGGATCACCTACCCCTCTCAACCATTGAATATTTTCAGTTTGGTACAAATCATTGGACAAGCTCACAAGTTTATTCGTATTATGTTGTAAAGTCAATGCAGAACTCCATTCAAAGTCCTTTGTTCTCACGGGAATACCACGAACAAGTATTTCGATACCAGAATTACGCATCTTACCTACGTTAGCCATAGTTGACGTATGCAGATTTGGGGGACTCGGTACTTGATAATCATAAAGCATATCTGAAGTATTCTTGATATAGTAATCTACTGTACCACCTAAGCGGTCATTCAACACACTCCAATCCAAACCTATGTTGAATTCCTTTGCTTTTTCCCATTTCAAGTCTGGGTTCGGATTGGATACAGCTTTCAAACCTTTCGACCATTTACCATCCCTATAGTAATTACCTCCACTAAACGTGTAACGGAGAATTGAGAGATAAGGATCATTCGGAATCACCCCAGTTATACCATATCCTGCACGCAATTTAAAGTTAGTGAGCCAGTCACGGGTATTCTCCATAAATGCCTCGTTATGTATATTCCATCCCAAAGACACAGAAGGGAATGCCCCCCATTTATGGTTAGCACCGAATTTCGAAGAACCTTCATAACGAATAGATGCCAGAATATTATAACGATCATGATAACCATAGCTTACACGCCCAAAGAAACCTATAAGTTTTGATTCATTTTTCTTACTAGCCATAGTAGCTTTTCCATCAGTAAGGTATTCACCAGCACCTATATTGTTATATCCGAAATAGTCGGTCGGGAAATTGGCATTCCACATAGAAGCTTCCTCATACTCACTTTTAGACCAACTATAACCTACCAAACCTTCCAAACGATGTACCTTATTAAAGGTCTTGTTATACTTGGAAGTCAGTTCTAAATAATCAGTCCGACTCTGAGAATCTCCCAACGATGCTTCACCTGTACGATTAGCAATAACAGTAGTTGTGTGGTATTTTGTATTATACGAACCTGACTTACCAATACTTCGATGCGAAGCGATCATTAAATTAGTCTGCCATCCCTTGATTGGCTCAAACGTGATATTTCCAGTCATGCGCATGCTTTGTGACTTGTTCTCTCCCGTATTCTCATTTTGCAACGACACCGGATTATAATATTGCAACAGTGAACGCTCATTATAAGATCCGTCTTCATTCCAAATAGGCGATGAAGGGTTACGGATAACCGCTTGTCGGTATATATAAGTCGCATTATTGATGTCATACTTATAGTTATCAGAAACAATATTCAAATTAACCTTCAACATATCATTGAGCATCCAATGGCTGACATCAAAAGACATACTCAAATCTTCATTTCCGGTTTTCTTCATTACACCTTCCGCCTTACGATAAGAGACGTTTCCATAGTAGGAAGTTGATGAAGAGCCACCAGTTATAGTAAAACTATGATTCTGCGTAACTGCTGTGCGGCTGACAGCTTTCAGCCAATCTGTATCATAACCTTCGTCATTATACTGTGTTTTACCTGCACGTATATCTTCCGAAGTCATAAAGTCAGCTTTCTTCGCCCAATTGGAGAATGATACATAACCAGCATAAGTAGCAGTGGCTTTCTGCTCACGCATACCAGTCTTAGTAGTAATCAATATGACACCGCCAGCACCACGTGTACCATAAATAGCAGCAGCGGAAGCATCCTTCAAAACATCAATAGAAGCAATATTCTCTGGAGGTACAGTACCAAGATCACCAGGAACACCATCTATCAGCACGAGTGGGGAAGCATTACCTGATACAGATACGATACCACGTAAACTTATTTCCGTACCTGCGCCAGGATCTCCTGAAGGTTTAGTTATTGTCAAACCGGCAACTTTACCTTTCATTAGTTCACCAGCATTATTAAAGTTACCAACTAAAAAGTCTTCAGACTTCACACTTGCAATAGCGCTTGTTACATCACCTTTGCGCTGTGTACCATAGCCGATAACCACTACTTCGTCTAGCAGTTCCGTATCTTCGACTAACACTACGCTCAGATTGCGATTAGCACCTACCGTAATTTCCTGTGATTGGTATCCTATGTAGGATACTACCAATATCGCACTAGCATCTTTAACTTTCAATGTGAAATTACCATTAAAATCGGTAATTACTCCATTTGCAGTTCCTTTCTCAAGCACGTTGGCACCAATGACCGTTTCGCCACTCTTGTCTTTCACAACACCAGTGATTGTAACAGTCTGTTGCTGTACAACCTCGATGTCCATCTCTCCTGCCGTTCCCGGAAATGCAAATGCCGGACTAACGCTGGCACCTGCTGCAAGAAAAAGACAGGTTGTCGCCTTTAAGACAGCTTTGCTGAACAAGGCTCGATTTTCATGTGTCTTCATATTACATCTTTAATTAAAAGGTTAATATTTTATTACAAGTTACAGATTCTTAATTTTTAAAAATGGATTAGTTTACTTTCCATTCAATAACCCCACCCGATGCACCTTTCTGCAATTGGGCAGCTATTTTCAGTCCTGTCGTTTTCACCGGTTTGAAATCAAGGCTGTTGTAGCAGTCTTTCTTTACCGTATATTCGTTCAAAGCTTCTACTTCTTTCCAGCTTTTACCATCTTTATAGTAGAGTTTCCAACTTTCCGGCACCCGGAAATCCCCGTCATAATGATCGAAATCCAACCAGTACACTTCTACGTTTGAAATTGTATAAGGTTGATCAAATTGATAAGCCAAAGTTTCCTGTGTTCCATTTCTCAACCACCAGTAGTGATAAGGTTTGGAAATATCCGATGAGCGCTTTGGTTCCCACTGGTCATTCACACCCCATGCCCAAGTTTCAACCGAAGCAGATTCAGGAGCATCTTTCTGGATAGGTGCTTGTATCATCAGTGTATGTGCCTTGCTGGCGATTGTTGGCTCCGGAGTAGGACGGGCATACTCTGCAGCTTCAGGAATCCATACCGCCATCTGGTCTGCACCACGATTATTCCAAGTGGAATAAGGAATGGCTTTGAAAGGGACCTCTTTCACACTACCATCTTTTTCTATTTCCTTAGCTGTACCAGTCAACACCATGACACCGTTTAATAAATCAGCATCGTAAGTTGCCTCCATTGAAGTTCCGTCAGGAATAAACTTATTAAAGACAATGCTGTCAACCTGATCTTTACCTTCCAGGCAGAACATAATTGGGCCACGCTCGATAGCAAGCTTACCACGGTCATCTTCTACATTATCATTCGCTTTCACACGGCGGACATCCATCGGGAAATTAATTTCCACAACATCTCCAGTCTTCCAGTCATGGAGAATCGTAGCATAACCATCCAGTTGCGTGGCATTTACTTTCTTGCCATTAATAGAGATAGTGTAAGCCTTTGCCTTATCAGTAAACGAATAAAGGTCCGTAGGTACAGGAGCATCCTGTGCCCATCCCGGAATACGAACGCGCAAAGCAAACTCCTGTTCCTTTTCGGGATTAACGGAAATGCTGACTTTGCCATCCCACGGATAGGTTGTGATCTGTTCCAATTTTACATTGTTAGTTTCCGTATTCAATTCGGCTTTACTCTGGATATAAAGATTGACATAAATATCATTGCCCTGAGTAGCATACATGTAAAAAGGTACGGAAGCCATGAAACGCGTTACATTACCCGGACAGCAAGCGCAACCAAACCATTGCTGGCGTTCATGTTGCCCCATAGACTCAAGCGGATTATCATAGAAAAATTTATCGCCACTGAGTGAAACACCCGAAATAACTCCATTATAAAGAGCACGCTCCAGTACATCGGCATACTTGGCATTACCCGTAGCTAGGAACATACGGTGATTCCAATATACATTGGCAATGGCAGCACAAGTCTCACAGTATGCGGTATGGTTATTCAATTCATAGTTAGGACCAAATCCTTCACCTTGCGGACGTGAGCCGATACCACCGGTGATGAAGAGCTTCTTACTTGCCATATTTTCCCAGATACGACTTAAAGCATTGAAATAAGCAGTATCCTGAGTTAATGAAGCTACATCGGCAACACCGGAATAAAGATATCCTGCACGTACGGCATGACCTACTATTTCATCTTGTTGCAGAATAGGTTTGTGATCCTGGCTGTATTCGCTGAGACGATGTCCGTCTGTTCCGCGACCGGTTTCCTCTACAAAGTATTTAGCCATTTTCAAATACTTTTCATCACCTGTCACCTTATATAATTTAGCAAGGGCCATTTCAGCGATAGGATGCCCGGAAGGAACATGCTTCTGTCCTTCATTCGGACCAAAGACCTCACATACCAAGTCGGCATTCTTGATAGCCACATCAAGGAGATTACGCTTCCCTGTTGCACGATAATGAGCAACGGCAGCTTCATACAAATGACCGCTATTATAAAGTTCATGACTATTAATCTTTTCCCAACGACTCTTTCCCCACCAACCGGAAAGGCGATAGCATTTATTAGTAACACAAGTGGTAAGATAGCCATCCGGTTCCTGAGCAGTAGCAATCAAGGTAATAACGCTATCCAAATAAGCATCCAGCGCTTTATCATATTTCACAGCCAGCGAATAAGAGGCTCCTTCTATAATCTTATAAGGATCAGTATCATCAAAAGAAAAGTCACCGCGATGTTCTCCCTTCATCAGACCACCAGCTATGGCGAAGTTATCAAAGCGTCCATTCTTCTCACATTCCTTAAATGCTGAAGGTATGGAAACAGTACGATTGGTTTCAATGCGTGGAGTCCAGAAGTTATCATCCAAGTGGACTTGAGTAAAGGGAACTTCTTTTATCGGTGCATCGGGCTGAACATACGAGTTGTTACAAGCACTCATACTAAAAAGGGCAACACTACCGAAAAAGTATTTAGTTATTCTATTCATAATATGTAATAAAGATATGGATTTCATAATTCTTCTTGCAATTAGCGTATTACAAAGTAATGGATTTCTTTTTTAACAGGATAAAACAATAATCTATATGAATGCTAAAATAGTCGAGTCACAAAGCCTCAGAAGGGGATTTAGACAATCATTTCATATATTGGATTATTCTTTCATACCTGTAGGTACTATACACAATAAGCCCATAAATGACAAACGAAAAGGGAACGGAACACCAATTATTAACTGAATCTGCAATATTTTGCAGGAAGTACTTCTCATATTCATCGCATATAATGATCATTCAAAAACTACACCCAACCAGACAGATATCCGGAATGCACCTACTCCTTACTTACTCCCTATCTACTCTTTCTTATTATACAAGGAGAAAGAAGCGTTCGGCCCGGCGAATATCAGAAACAGATAAAAGAGAAGAAAGTACCCATCCATCTTAATTAAGCAGCAAAGCACCCGATTATTTCAGGTAATTTTGTTCAAATCATAGGGGGTAATTAGTCAATTTAGAGTTGATTAATTCCCCCCTATGATTTGATTTATAAGCATTAACAGCTTTGCCCTTATTTGTTTTCCTTTGCTGCCGAAATGATGGATGAGCTCACCTCTATCGAAAGAAAAAGAAACCTTTAATTTTAAATTCAAATTCATGAAGAACTATCATTTTAAAGGTACAAAGAAGCTACGTCCTAAATACGAGATAAATAAGAATCAGATAAGTACATGCAAATGAATAAAAAAATAGTCCAATCGAATACAAGAATACTACAAACAGCAATTCAGAAGGCCACAGAAAGGTATCTTTTGGACTATTCTTTTATTTCATTATATTATTCAGTCTTTCCGTTCGCTCTTTTTTCTTTTACTTTGCAAACAGACAAATAAGAATTAACCGAATTATGAAAAACAACCTCTCTTTCAAATTAGTCATTATTTCCCTATTTCTGTATTGCGGAAATAATTCACTCGAAGCAGCATCCGGAAAGAAATACGCACTGACATCTCCCGACGGAAAACTGAAAGTAGAAATCAGTACCGGAGACAAATTATCTTATCAGATAATGCACGAAAAGGATACAATTCTCTCTCTTTCTAACATAGGCTTGGTTCTGGCTGACGGAACCGAAATAGGAAACAACTCTCAGGTAACTGGTATAAAAAGGAAAAAGATCAGGGATAATGTAGAATCCCCTTTCTACCGCTTCAAGGAGTTCGTTGCTGCATGCAATGAACTCGACTTGAAGTTGATAGATGGTTTTGGAGTTACTTTCCGCGCTTATGATGATGGAGTAGCCTACCGTTTCTATACTACACGTACAGCAGATATTACAGTCAAAAATGAAATAGCCGATTTCAACTTTAATCAAGATTATACAGCTTATCTTCCTTATACGACGAATGACAAAAAGCCGATGGCAATGGCTTTTCAAAATATATACGATGTTACCCCACTATCGAAGGCACAACCGAAAGTAGCTTTCCTACCCGTTACAGTGGACTGCGGTAAAACCAAATTAACTCTACTGGAATCTGATCTTGAAGCATATCCGGGAATGTTTGTAGAATCTCAGAAAGATGGATATGGGCTAAAAGGTGTTTTTGCTTCCTACCCTACCCAAACAGATTTCTATCCTTGGCGTATGCAGGAGTATGTAACAGAAACCAGTGATTTCATAGCACGCAGTAGTGGTGCACGTACTTATCCCTGGCGCGTACTGGCTGTTACTGAAAAGGATACGGATATGCCTGTTAATAATCTGGTGTATGCACTGGCATCTCCCAATCGCATAGGTGACACATCATGGATAAAGACCGGAAAAGTAGCCTGGGATTGGTGGAATGACTGGAATCTGAAAGGTGTCCCCTTTAAGGCAGGTATCAATATGGATACCTATAAATATTACATAGACTTCGCCAGCAGGAATGATATAGAGTTTATAGTGCTCGACGAGGGTTGGTATAATCCGAAAAGCGGTGATATGCTGACCGTTGTACCCGAACTGAATCTTCCCGAACTAATCGCCTACGGAAAACAGAAAGGAGTTGATATCATTCTTTGGACAGTATTCAATGTACTCGACAAACAACTGGAAATCGCCTGCAAGAAGTACTCCGAAATGGGTATCAAAGGCTTCAAAGTAGACTTTCTGGATCGTGACGATCAGACTGCCGTTGAAATGGTATATCGTATCGCTGATGCCACGGCAAAACATAAGTTGACACTCGACCTTCATGGCATTTACAAACCTACAGGCATCAATCGCACTTATCCGAATATCATCAACTTTGAGAGCCTGTTCGGTATGGAAGAGGTGAAGTGGACGGATATCAAGAATAACATGCCTCTTTACGATGTGACCTTCCCTTATATCCGTATGATGGCAGGTCCGGTAGATTATACTCCGGGTGCCATGCGCAATGCAACGAAAGCCGACTGGCGTGCCGTCTATTACTCACCGATGAGTATGGGAACCCGTTGTCATCAGTTGGCCGCTTATATTGTACACGATTCTCCGCTCACCATGCTGTGCGATGCTCCGACGAATTATCTGAATGAACAGGAATGTGTGGACTTCATCACTTCAATTCCTGTGGAGACGGATTCTACCTTTATCGCCGCAGGTAAAATGGGAGAATATATCGTTAGTGTACGAAAGAAAGATATCAACTGGTACATTGGCGGGATGACAAACTGGGATGAACGTGACGTAGAACTTGATTTTTCGTTCCTGCCTTCCAATGTTCGCTATACAGCCACACTCTTTGCTGATGGTATTAATGCGAACAAGCAAGCGGAAGATTATCGTACAGAGAAACTGATTATAGACAAAAACAGCCGGATAAAGATACATTTAGCTTCGGGCGGGGGATTCGCGATGAAGCTTGAGTTATATCCGATGCGGGGTGAAGTAACGTCCATACCCGAGAGAAAGAATATTCCTTCTTTTTATAAGAAATACATTGAAACTGAGGGATTGTATGTCACTTCCTCCGAAAAGGTAAGTGATGAAGCGTTGCTAAAAGCATGTGATATCATCAGTCTGATGCTATCAAAACGTCCGGATGTAAAAGCGCATATGGTGAAAAAAGGTTGTCACGTGATGGTTATCGGTAAAGACGAAGATACTTGTGATTTACCGGAGTTTGCACATATCTGCAATTCGCCGGACAGCATTGCATACTGGAACTGGCGTGCCCGTGGTTTCGGTGGGGCACCGGAAGATGAGTTCTCCGCCAGTTGCGGAGAAGAGAATCTGTTGGCTTTACCACAAGATAAATATACAGGCGAAAATATTTTGATTCATGAATTTGCCCATCTGATACATATGGTAGGAATTGCAGGTGTGGAACCGGATTTCAACGACCGACTGGAAGTATTGTGGAAAAGTGCTGGAGAAAAAGGACTATGGGCCGGTACTTATGCGTTAAGTAACAAAGAAGAGTATTTTGCTGAATGTGTACAGTCTTTCTTTAACTGTAACCGTTACGCTGATCCTGCCAATGGCATACACAATTCTATGAATCGTCGCGTAAAGCTGAAAGCTTACGATCCGGAAATGTACAAGCTGTTGAAAGAATATTTTTATGAAATAGAGATACCGATTAATAATGAAATACATAAATGACCAGCGTAGCGCTGGAGCAAAGTTTGCTGCGCGGTGCAAGTAATTTTTCTAACAATAAAGTAACAATATGAATAGAACCATCCTTTTAATCACTTCCTTTTTAATAGGAGTTGTCTCTGCCTTTGCACAGGCCGCTTTCAATGCTCCGGGAACGGGTAATCCCGTGATTCCCGGATATTTCGCCGACCCTACTATCAAAAAGTTTGGTGATACTTATTATATGTATGCCACTACCGATGGCAGTGGTGCAGGCTTTGGCCCCGCACAAGTATGGACCAGCAAGGACTTTGTAAACTGGACCTTGATGCCCATGAACTGGCCCGACAGTCACTGGATATGGGCACCCGATGTGATGCAGCACTCTGATGGGAAGTACTACTACTTTTACTGCCAGCCCTGTATCATCCATTGCGGAGTCAGTGAAACTCCCCGTGGTCCGTGGAAGAATATCCTAGGCGATAGCGAAGCGGTCCTTATCCCCGACCGCTTCGTAACAAATGCCATCACTCTGGATGGACAAACATTTGTGGACGATGACGGTTCAGTCTATATGTACTGGGGAACCTGGGGCATTTACAAAGGTTTCGGTTGCGGTGCCGGAAAATTAGCTCCCGATCTGAAGAGTTTTACCGAAACCCGCCTCATCCCCAATACCGAAGCCACCGATTTCTTCGAAGCACCTTTTGTAATCAAACGCAATGGAACCTACTACTTTATGTATTCCTCCGGTTCCTGCCACGACCACACATACCGTGTGCAATACGCCACTTCAGACAAGCCTCTGGGTCCTTACACCTATGGTGGCTGTATCCTCGAAACCAATGCTGACGGAACCATTCACGGTCCCGGCCACCACAGTATCCTTCAGGAAGGCAATGATTACTATATCGTTTATCACCGCCACGATAATCCACACTCCAACCGTGGTTTCCACCGCCAGCTTTCCATCGACCGCATGACATTCAATGCAGACGGGACGATTCAGAAAATCATCCCTACTCATGACGGCGTAGGTGTACTGGCCCCCTCCGTTGTTAAATCAAACAACCTCGCCTTTGGTAAAAGCGTGCGTGCCTCTTCCTCTTATGATGACAACTTCCGTCCTGAATATGCCGTAGATGATAACAACGGAACTTTATGGCGTCCGCGCGGCATGGGACAGGAATGGCTTGAAATAGACCTGGGACGCCCCCAACAGATACAAACGATCTGGACACAATTTGAATATGGCACTCAGTTCTATCAATACCTGATTGAAACTTCAACAGATGGTAAACGCTGGACTATCTTTGCCGACAAGCGGAACAATCATCTGGCAGGCAGCCCAATGGTAGATTTCGGAAAAGCCAAAGCCCGCTTCGTGCGCCTCACCTATACCGGAGGACAGAAGAATGGCTTCGGTGGTGCTATCTGGAACCTCAAGGTATTTTCCGGTATCGAAGACTCCGCTCCCCAACAATGGCTCGGACTGACAGCCGCCGACTGGAATGGCCGCGAATGGCAGAATAATGAAGGAATGTTAGGAGGAGCTTTTATCCTAAAAGCAGGATCAGCTCGCACCGAGCGCATTGACGGACGCGACGCACTGGTTCTCGAACCGGGCACTACGCTAGAATACCGTCATCCGTTACTTTCTCCCTCCAAAGAGCATACAATTAGTGGGTTAGTTCATAGGTTAGGTAGATGGCAAAGCTACGAAGCGGAACCTGCCCTTTCATCCGGTGTGATTTCGCTTCAAAGCAGAGCCGAACCCTTAATCATCACTAATCTGCGCTACTATAACTGGAAACAGGCACCTGCCGAACAGGAATATGATACCACTACGGATATCGTCCGCTTACCGGCTGCTGATCAGCGAAAGCGTGGCCTAGTAGTAAGCATCACCGCTGATGACTTCGCCGCAGGCGACACCGTACATTATCTTTCCAATCATGGAATAGAAGGATACTTCGAAGCCCACAAAGCCCCCTCCATCATTAAGGAAGTGGAAGGAAAAAAGAGTTTCAGTTTTGATGGTCATCAGGTATTCCAGTCCAACTTCTCCCTGCCTGCAACCTTGCTGGACAATGCCCCCTATACATTGGAAGCCTGGATACTGAATGATTCTATTGCCGAAAACGAATGTGTAGCCGACTTCACGACTTCGCATGACGAATTGGAAAAGATTATGCTCGTCAATGGCACGGAGCCCCGATGCGGTGTCATCAACCACTACGGCTGGTACGAAGATGCCGGATACAAGGACATGAAAGAGCTGACCGGCAAATGGCAGCATATCTATATTTGTTTCGACGGCCGCATAGAACAAGTATATATCAATGGTAAATTAATTAGCGAAAAAGATATTCAATTGCTAATAAAACCATCACAATACGTAACTTTGGGGCGGAATGCAGAACACAACTGGCCGTTCACGGGCTACCTGCATTCACTGAAACTATGGGACGAATATATTCCAATCAAGAAATAATACCATAAAACGAATAATAACCATGAGAAAAGTATTAGTTACCACCCTGCTGGTTGCCGCCACCGTAGGCAGTCAGGCGCAAGTGAAAAACCAATCGCACGGGTATCCCATTGATCCCGTACCTTTCACCTCGGTGAAAGTAACCGACTCCTTCTGGGGACAACGCCTCAACGCGAGCCGAGAGGTAACCATCCCCCTGGCATTCAGCAAATGCGAGGAAACCGGAAGATACCAGAACTTCGTCAACGCAGCCCATCCCAGTGATACCATTAAAGTAGGCGGACTGGCTTTCGACGATACGGACGTATACAAAACCATCGAAGGTGCCAGCTACCTGTTACAGACGTATCCCGATAAGAAACTGGCCAAATACATTGACAGCGTGCTCGTCATTGTAGCCGCCGCACAGGAACCGGACGGATACCTTTATACCAGCCGAACCATGAATCCGAAACATCCCCATGAATGGGCGGGAAGCAAACGCTGGGAAAAGGTAGAAGACCTGAGCCACGAGTTCTACAACCTGGGACACATGGTGGAAGGCGCCATCGCCCACTACCAGGCCACCGGAAAGAAGAACTTCCTCAATATCGCCATCCGATATGCCGACTGCGTATGCCGTGAAATCGGTACAGGCGAAGGACAGCAAATCCGTGTCCCCGGACATCAGATTGCCGAAATGGCACTTGCCAAACTTTATCTGGTTACCGGAGACCAGAAATACCTCGACCAGGCCAAGTTCTTCCTCGACCAGCGTGGATATACCAGTCGTACCGATGAATACAGCCAGGCACATAAGCCGGTGGTTCAACAGGATGAAGCTGTGGGACACGCCGTTCGCGCCGCATATATGTATGCAGGTATGGCCGACGTAGCCGCCCTGACGGGAGACACCGCCTACATTCATGCCATCGACCGCATCTGGGACAATATCGTTGGCAAGAAATATTACATCACCGGCGGTATCGGAGCTACAGCAGCCGGAGAGGCTTTCGGCAAGAACTACGAATTGCCCAACATGTCAGCCTATTGCGAGACTTGTGCTGCCATCGGCAACGTGTACGTCAACTACCGTCTTTTCCTCCTGCACGGTGAATCCAAATACTACGATGTACTGGAACGCACTCTATACAATGGTCTGATTTCAGGCGTATCCCTAGACGGTGGCGGTTTCTTCTACCCCAACCCGCTGGAAAGTATGGGACAGCATCAACGCCAGCCCTGGTTCGGTTGTGCCTGCTGCCCGTCCAACATCTGCCGTTTCATCCCGTCCCTGCCGGGATATATCTACGCTGTGAAGGATAAGGACGTTTACGTCAACCTCTTCATGTCCAATACTTCCGACCTGAAAGTGGGTGGCAAAGCCGTTTCTATCGAGCAAACCACCAAATACCCGTGGAACGGTGACATTACCATCGGCATCAACAAGAACAGCGCCGGACCCTTCAACCTGAAAGTCCGTATTCCCGGATGGGTTCGGGGTCAGGTAGTCCCCAGCGACCTGTATACCTATAGTGACGGCAAGCGTCTGAAATACACAGTAAAAGTAAACGGAGAAGTCGTACAGAATGAACTGAAAGATGGTTATTTCTGCATCGACCGCCGTTGGAAAAAGGGTGATAAGGTGGAAGTACACTTCGACATGGAACCGCGCACCGTAAAAGCCAACAATAAGGTGGAAGCCGACCGTGGACGCATTGCCGTAGAACGCGGACCGATTGTATACTGTGCAGAATTCCCGGATAACAACTTCGACATCTTCAGCGTATTCATGAACCGTAACCCGAAGTTTGAAGTGGTGGAAAAGCCCGATCTACTGTATGGCATCAACCAATTGAAGACCGGCGCACAGACACTTGGCTATGACGATCAGGGTCGCCTGACCACTACCGATGTGAACCTGACACTGATACCTTACTACGCATGGGCCCACCGTGGTTCGGGAGCTATGGAAGTATGGTTGCCACAAGAGCTGAGCGCATCCCGCCCCGCCATGCCTGCCACACTGGCTTCGGAAAGTAAAATAGACGCATCCCACCGCGCAAGCTCCATTTCAGCCATCAACGACCGCCTGGTTCCGAAAGATGAGAACGACCGTTCCCTGCCCTACTACCATTGGTGGCCCAAACAGGGAACTACGGAATGGATCACGTATGAGTTCCCGGCAGAAGCTACCGTATCAAGCTCCACCGTATATTGGTTCGACGATGCTCCCTGGGGCGGTTGTCGTGTACCGAAAAGCTGGAAGATATATTATAAAGATGCACAAGGCCAGTGGCAACCCGTCACAGGTGTCGACAAATATGGCGTTGTAAAAGGTGCGGGAAACACCGTAAACTTTGATCCCGTGAAGACCAAATCAGTAAAACTGGAAATCACCCTGCCGGACAAAAATGCAGCAGGTGTTTATGAATGGGAAGTACAATAAAGGTTAGTTAGATATGAATGTTTGTAAGTTAGGTTTGTCGATAGCCATGCTCCTTAGCGGGGGCATGGCTTTCGCACAAGGCACAGTGGACGATTATAACCGTGCCTACGCATTGAGAGAGAAATTCAGTGCCAACAAAGTTTTCTACTCCAGCGTCACGCCGCAGTGGATAGAAGGCACACATCAGTTCTGGTATGTACGCAATACGCCCGAAGGCCGTATCTACGTATCGGTGAACGCAGACAAGAAAAACAGAAAGGAGTTGTTCGACCACAAGCGTCTGGCAAGCGCACTGAGCAACGCATCCGGCAAAGAAGTAAAGCCCGAAGCAATCCAACTGGAACGGCTACGAGTGAACCCGAGCTTAGATACGCTTCGTTTTGTTTTTGGTAATCAGCGCTGGATGTACGCCACCCGCAAAAATCAGTTGGTAAATGAAGGTGCCCTGCCCGACCGCAATGCACCACAAAAACACTGGATGGAACGGGATGACGAAAAAGAAGCCGCTCCCGTAACTTCACCCGATGGAAAGTATACCGCCTATATCAAAAATCAGAATGTATATGTGAAGGAACTTGCCACGGGAAAAGAGAAGCAGTTGAGCCTTGACGGTACACTCAGCAACTATTACTCAGTTTATATCCGCTGGTCTCCGGACAGCAAAAAAGTGGCATCCTGCAAAATCCGCCCAGTAGAGAAACGCTATGTGTACTATGTAGAGTCTTCTCCGGCAGATCAGCTCCAACCGAAACTGCACAAGCAGGAATATGCCAAACCGGGAGACGAACTTCCTTTCAAGATACCTTGCATTTATGAAGTTGAAACAGGACGAGGCATCATCCCCAGCACCGACCTCTTCGACCGGCAGTATGAAATATACGGTCCCGAATGGAACCCTGACAGCCGTTCCGTTACCTTCGAGTACAACCAGCGCGGACATCAGGCATATCGTGTACTTGAACTCTCTGCCGAGACAGGCACCGTACGTCCTCTGATAGAAGAAACCAGCGACAAATACGTGAATTATACCCGCCGTTTCCGCCACGACCTAAGGGATAACAAGCACATCATCTGGATGAGCGAACGGGATAACTGGAACCACCTGTACATGTACGACCGCTCTACCGCACAACCCGTCCATCAGATAACCCGCGGCAAATGGTATGTGCGCGAAGTGCTCCGCGTAGACGAGGACAACCGGCAGATTTATTTCTCCGCAAATGGTGTACAACCCGGTGAGGATCCTTATCTCATCCGCTATTACCGCATTGGTTTTGACGGGAAAGACTTGGTTTGCCTTACTCCGGAAGAAGGAATGCACCGTGCCTGGTTCTCGGGAGATATGAATTATCTGGTAGACGTTTACTCTATGGTAAACAAAGCTCCTGTTACCGTATTGCGCAGTGCCGAAGATGGCAAGGTGGTGATGCCGCTGGAGACAGCCGATATCAGTCGTCTGGAAGCAGAAGGCTGGAAAGCACCGGAAGTATTTACCGCCAAGGGGCGTGACGGCAAAACGGATATGTGGGGACTGATTGTTCGTCCCACTAACTTCGACCCGAACCGGAAGTATCCGGTTATCGAATACATTTACCAAGGTCCCGGCGACCAGTATGTACCCAAGACTTTCATCCCGTACAACTGGTACATGACTTCCCTTGCCGAACTCGGTTTTATCGTCGTCATGGTAGACGGAATGGGAACTTCTTTCCGTTCACGTGAATTTGAGAATGTATGTTATAAGAATCTGAAAGATGCAGGACTTCCCGATCACATCGCCTGGATTAAAGCTGCCGGAGAGAAGTATCCGTATATGGATATGGATCGCGTAGGCATCTACGGCTGTTCCGCCGGTGGCCAAGAATCCACCACTGCCGTGCTGCTACATCCCGAATTCTATAAAGCCGCTTATTCCGCCTGTGGCTGCCACGACAACCGCATGGATAAAATCTGGTGGAACGAACTCTGGCTGGGATATCCCGTAGGAGATCAATATAAGGAAGGATCGAATGTAGAGAATGCCCATTTGCTGAGCCGTCCCCTGATGCTGGTGGTAGGCGAACTGGACGATAATGTAGATCCTGCCTCAACCATGCAGGTGGTGAACGCACTGATAAAAGCCAACAAAGATTTTGAATTGGTAGTGATTCCCGGTGCACACCACACGATGGGAGAAGATTTCGGGGAACATAAACGCTATGATTTCTTTGTACGCCATTTACAAGGAGGAACTCCACCGGAATGGAATGCAATAACATATCGCTAGGATTTATATAATGTATACCTCAAAAGTAGAGCCGGATTTAGGTCTGACTCTACTTTTTATTGTATTAACTATCAATTAAATAATTTTTCATTCATTACAGGTAATAAGATTTCTGAGTTTTTATTCATATCTTTGTGTATCGATATATAAAAGATACTATGATAAAAGCCATCTCAAATATGATTATCAGACAAAAAGTCTACCTGATGCAGCTCTTGTGTCTTTTAATATTCAGCCCCTTGCTGCATGCTCAGGATATCGTGGTCAGAGAAATACCTTCCTTAGATAAACTTCCGGTGAATGCCATCCATCGTATATTTCAGGACAGCGATGGCTACATGTGGTACGGCACTTTCAACGGTCTCTGCCGAAACGACGGATACAATATCCGCGTTTTCCGCTCCGATCTGTATCACCCGGGACTCTTATCGGATAATTATATTACTTATATCTCCGAAGACCACGACAAAAAAATCTGGTTCGGAACCATGAAGGGAGGCTATATACTGGATAAGGCTACCTGCCGGATCACTCCCATGGATTTGCAGGAGTGCTCCGACAAGAATGTATTCACTATAAACGTAACCCGGGACGGGAGTATATGGGTAAGCATGCATGGCGTATTATTCCGGTTCAAGGCTGACGGCACTCTGATAAAGCGGTATAAAACCGAATACAACCACTCTCCTGAATTTGTGTACATCGTCTACGAAGACAAGAACGGGGATTTAATAATCTCCCTCACCCGAGGCGGAATGTATAAACTCAATAAAGATACGGACAACTTTGAAGCCTACTTCCACCACAGGGATTATATGGACATTGAACGGATCATCTGGGACGAAACAAACGGATATTACTGGCTCGGCACCTGGGGAAAAGGAATCGTACGCTTCGACCCGAACAGTAAATCTCCGGAAACGCAATATATTCCCCAGCCTCTCCCTGTAGATATCACAGGAAATGCTACGGGAGCTATCTACCACATGGTGCAGGATGATGTATTCCACTATATATGGGTCACTTCCTGGAAAGACTTGTTTGCTTTCCGCATCACAAAGGAGGGACACTTAGAACAAGTGGACACTTCCTCTTTCCTTACCCCCGGCAACAAAATACTTTATGAAATATATAAGGATAAAGACGGGAAGCTATGGGTATCGGCTTTCGATGTAGAAAGCTTTATTATCGATATCCGCGATTACATTGTCCAGAAGTATCCCCTGCCGGATTTAAGAAACCAGTTAAAGGCGAATCCCGCCATAAACTCACTGTGCAAAGATGAAGACGGTATCTTCTGGTTTTCGCAAGACCGATACGGCCTATGCATTTATGATAGCCGGAAAGAAAAGCTCAAACACTATTCACAATGTCAAGGAACCCGGAATTTACCATTTGGAGATGTCACCAACATAGCCAGATCATATAACCACAACTGGATATGGGCTACTTCGTATGGCCCCACCGTCTTCGGCCTAAGCCAGCAGAATATGGAAATGAAAGAAGATGTACGGATAGAACTTGGCAACGTCACAAATAATCCGGGACTGATTACCTCACTATTCGAAGACCCTCAGAATAATCTATGGATAGGTACTACGACAGGATTGTTCGTATACCGGATTATGAGTGCAACTCTTGAAAGCATTCCGGAAGTATCGGGTCCGGTTGCCGGCATCACCCAAACAGCCGACAGCCGGATATGGACTGTCATCCGAAACAAAGGCATCTACCGGATTGAGCAGGATAAAGGTATCGAATCTTATCCCTTCGATAAAGACTTTGTATGCATAGATGCCACAAGTGACGGAAACCTCTGGATGGGTACCACCGAAGGGGAAGTCTTACTGTTCGACCCGAGACAAAAGGAGAAACTGAAAGACTACAGTTTCAGTTGCGGCATGAAGGGGGATATCATCAATAATATCACTGTAGACGTCTACAATCATGTATGGATCACTACCAATCAGATGATTAAAGAGTTCAACCCGCGCAATGGTGCTTACCGGAGTTACAGCACTAGGGATAAGAATTTCCTCCTTACCCGTCTGCTATCCAAAGCCGTCTACTACGACCGGAAAGGAGAAATCTATTTCGGCGGAATCTCAGGCATTGTGTCCATCTCACCAACCCAGCAACTGGAAAGCATACCCGAACAGGTAACCACCCATATCAGTGACATCAAGATCATGGGAAAGAGTATTTGGGACGACCAGTTGAAGCAAGACCCTATAAATACACCTATCCGCCTGTCACCCAATGATCAGAATCTGGAAATCGAATTCTCTTCATTAGATTTTCATAACTTAGACCAGATACGTTATGCATACCGGATGGTAGGTATAGACAACGACTGGATCTACTTGAACGACCGGAAGAATTCCGCCTTCTACAACAGATTGGACAAGGGAAAATATACATTCCAGGTGAAAGCTACCGATAAAAACGGGTTATGGAGTAATGAGGTGACGGAGATAACAATCCACCGCCTGCCTGCCTGGTACGAAACCTGGTGGGCTTATCTCTTTTATACCCTGCTAGTTATGGGCATCATAGGATATAGCATTTATGCCTATCTGAAACGGATGAAACGCAAGAACGACGAGAAATGGGCGGACAGTGCCGAGTTGGTGAAAATGCATCAATACCTGGATACCAAAGACAGCATTTCCACCTCTGAATTTGCCGAGATAGATAAGTTACTTCTGGATCGGGCGACCAAAGCGGTAGAAGAACATCTGAATGAACCGGAATTCAATGTGGTATCACTGGCAGAGGCTATGAATATGTCCCGTTCCACACTTTCTCGGAAGATAAAAATAATCACTGGCAAAACTCCGTTGGATTTTATAAAGGATATAAAGATGCAACATGCCTGCCGGATGTTGGAAAATAAAACAGCAACTGTGGCAGATGTTATCACAGCATTGGGCTACAGTGATTATAAGAATTTCACCCAGTCGTTTAAAGAAGCGTTCGGTGTGTCGCCCGGTGAATATCAGAAACAGATAAAAGAGAAGAAAGAAGAAAGTACTCATCCATCTTAATTAAGCAGCAAAGCACCCGATTATTTCAGGTAATTTTGCTCAGATCATAGGGGGTAATTAGTCAATTTAGAATTGATTAATTACCCCCTATGATTTGATTTATAAGCATTAACAGCTTTGCCCTTATTTGTTTTCCTTTGCTGCCGAAATGATGGATGAGCTCACCTCTATCGAAAGAAAAAGAAACCTTTAATTTTAAATTCAAATTCATGAAGAACTATCATTTAAAAGAATCAATGTTAATGTCTATCATTGATTCCAGTCATTAATCTAATAAAAAATATTATGATGTATTGTAGAAAAAAAGAATCATTAAAAAGAAACAATCAAACTCTCAATGATAATAGAATTATCAAATAAAAAATCATAAGGACTACTTAAATGGTCCGTAAAATAAATCAAGAAAACAATAAAATTATGAAAAAGAAAATTATTCCCCTATTATTGATTTATTTCATAGTATTATCTTGTAGTGATAATAACTTTGAAGAATTTAATAGTTCATTGATTAGCACTAGAAATTCCTCATCAGTAAACAACACGACTAAACTTAGATATAGTGTGATAAATGGTGCACATAATAGCTCTACATGTTTTGCAGCTAGTGTCAGAGTAATTGGTACTGGATTTAATATCACAACTAACGGAAATGTTCCAGAGGTCTCTGGAGCCATTATAGATAATCCAACAATATCTCCAGATAGAAAAGTTTTTGTTACAGCAAGAGTAGAAATTCATCCCAACGAGTGTGATCGTGAACATTCACTAACTGTATGGAGCTCTGGCGGCTTTTCAAAAACGTATAAGTTTTCAGCAGGACAAAACATGTTAATAATTGGAGAAAGCATTCCTATTGGCAACCAACAAATGGAAACAATAGCTTTTACATACAACAGAGTAAATCATTGATTATTATAGTACTTCCAACTATAATAGCACAAAATCAAGCCATGCTATTTTAATAATACTCTTTAAGAAGTGACTGATGCTCATATTATGGTTTTATAATTCCTGAATTTCGTTATCATCTCACTTTGTCAAGAGATATTTTTAGAGGAAGCACCAATAAAAATTAACATAAAGAAGCTCATTTCATGCTGGAGAATAAAATCAATACGGCATCAGGCACCACCTTGTCAGGATCCGTACACTCAACGTTGCTGAAAATTAGAACTGACAAGATCGTTCCCCGCAAAGTACAGGCAAGCAAAGTAATTTGTAAAATACGAAAATTTCCTATCGGTTGGAAAGTGGATTTAGCAGCAAGCAACACGACTGGAGAAGTAAAAATATGGTGGAAATAATGCATATAAACAATTAAAAACAATTCATTATTAACATATCAAAGTATGAAAACAAAGATTATTGCAATTTTAGTATTTGCCAGTTTGATGACGAAGCTTAATGCTCAGAATCACGATAAAGTAGGATTACTGGAAAAGCCGGTACCTGTTTCTTCTGTAAGAAATATAACCGGATTCTTCGGACATCGTATGGAAGTTAACCGGAATGCCTACCTGAAACACTTTCCAATAGATAAATATGTGGACTTTGTTGTAAACAGGCAACATTCGGCTTGGGACTGGACACAGGCAGAACAGCATGGAAAGTGGATAGAATCAGCTTATCTGTCGGCAGTTCAGGGTGATGACAAGGAATTACTAATTAAAGCTGAAAGCGTACTGAATCGCATCATTGACTCACAGGAAGCAAACGGTTATGTAGGAGCCACAGCCAAGAGTTTCCGGTCTCCCGAAAGACCAGTCAGAGGAATGGACGCTTACGAATTATATTTTGTTTTCCATGCCTTTATCACAGTATATGAAGAAACAGGAGATAAAAAAGCACTAACTGCCGCAGAGAAATTGGCAGACTATTTCTTGCAATATTTCGGACCGGGTAAACTGGAATTCTGGCCCTCTGATCTGAGAGCACCTGAAAACAAACAAAAACATCTGGACGGACACTCAGACTTTGCAGGGCATAGTGTACACTATTCTTGGGAAGGTACTTTACTTTGTGACCCCATAACAAGACTATATGAACTGACAGGAAAGAAGAAGTATCTGGAATGGAGCCAATGGGTAGTCAGCAACATCGACAAATGGAGTGGATGGGATGCATTCTCCCGTTTGGATTCCGTTGCGGACGGTACTTTAGGGGTGGATAAACTTCAACCTTATGTACATTCGCATACTTTCCACATGAACTTTATGGGCTTCTTGCGACTGTATCGTATCACCGGTGATAAAACATTGCTGCGTAAAGTGTCCGGAGCATGGGACGACATTCATGAACGCCAGATGTACATCACCGGTGGTGTAAGTGTTGCCGAACATTATGAACACGACTATGTGAAACCACTTTCAGGTAATATCGTGGAAACCTGTGCCACAATGTCATGGATGCAACTCACACAACAGTTGTTGGAATTAACCGGAGAATCCAAATATGCGGATGCCATGGAACGCCTGATGATTAACCATGTATTTGCCGCCCAGGATTGTGAAAGCGGAGTTTGTCGATATCATACAGCTCCGAATGGAAGTAAGCCTGACGGTTATTTCCATGGGCCGGATTGCTGCACAGCAAGCGGACACCGGATTATCTCAATGTTACCCACCTTCATTTACGCAGAAAAAGGAAAAGAGTTTTATATCAATCAATACATCCCCTCGCAATATACCGGAAAGGATTTCGCATTTGAAATCACCGGAAACTATCCGGAATCCGAAAATATGCAGCTGACCATTGTTTCAGAGAAAGCAAAAAACAAAACATTAAACCTACGTATCCCCTCCTGGTGTGAACATCCGGAAATAAAGGTGAACGGTGAAAACATCGCAGATGTAAAGCCCGGTGCTTACCTGAAATTATCACGCAAGTGGACAAAAGGGGATAAAGTAAGTATCACTTTCCCTATGGAAGAGAAATGGGTATCACGTAGTCATCATAGCAAATATGTTTCCTATAAACTAGCAGGTGGGGAAATCATGTATAAGGAAGAACCGACTGATAGAATTCCTTATGCCTTTGTACGCGGTCCGATTGTTTACTCACTGGACATGGTATGGAATAAGCAGCTTTGCAACGATGATGTGAATATGGATCAGGATATACGGATGAATACAACGATGAAACCTACACTGATCAATAAGCCTGATAACAATATGTTAGGGCCGGTTTATCAAACGAAAGCCTTATATAAAGGTAGTGAGGTAGATGTGATTCTCACTCCGTTCGCAAACATAGGGCAATGGTTCCGCCCGGATGGAATAAAGCCACAGAAATATGCTAACGCTTTCACGTATGGAATCTGGCTGTATAACATAGATACAAAGTAAATAAGAATAAATTAGCCCCTGCAAACAATCATGAAATGCTCCCATGATAGTTGTAGGGGCTTATTCGTTTATGCTTTCAGTCGCATAATGAACTTACTTCCTTTCCCCAATTCGCTTTCCACCGTCAGTGTTCCCCCATGTGCCTCCACAAAATCTTTTGAAATGGAAAGTCCCAGTCCACTGCCTTGCACCTTTGTGCCGGGCACACGGAAATAACGGTCGAAAATGCTCTGATGATAACGGGGATCGATACCTTTGCCGAAATCCTGCACATACAGTTCAACAAACTCCTTCTCACGCTTGGCACCAATAACGACACGCCCGTTTTCTTTTGAATAACGGACTGCATTGCTCAGAAGGTTCGTCAATACCCAAGCTATCTTCTCACTATCCACAAACAGTTTCGGCATTTTTTCCTCCGGATACTCTACTTCTATCTGGATACCGAACTTATCCGCCTGAACCTGATTGGCTTTAATGGCATATTCTATAAGTTCGATAGGCTTGGTTATCTTCGGCATCATCTGGAGCTTGCCAGCTTCTACTTGTGTCATATTCAGAAGTTCACCAGTGATACCCAGCAGGCGGTCGGCATTTTCTTTAATGCTTTTCGATAATTGTTCCTGCTCATCATTCAAAGCTCCTACCCTCTTATCCTCCAGCAACTGCAAACTCATAAGAATAGCTGAGATAGGCGTTTTCAGTTCATGAGAGATGGTGGAGATAAAGGTTGTTTTGGCAGAATCCAACTCTTTAAATTCGGTGATATTTTTCAGCAGGATCACATCACCCAAGTTCTGCGGTTCATCCGTATCGGCATCCGTATTTATAATGGTGATGTAAGAAGCCTGAAAATAGCTTTCCTTATTATCCGCATAGATTTTCAAGGGTTCTTTCTTCTCACCCGGAGTAATCAGTTCCCGAACCAGACGACGAAGGAGATCATTCTTTAAGGACAGTTCCTCGGCAGAGTGGCGGATTACATCTTCACGTTTCAGATTCAATACGGTGAGTGCTTCTTTATTGATAAAGAGTATTTCATGCTCACAATTCAGACCGATAATAGGTTCATGAATACTGTTCACAACGGCTTCAAGAAACTTCTTTGCAGAAAGAATATCGTTCAGCGTACTGGCACGATATTCAGTCAGGCGCTCAGCCATACTGTTGAAGCTATCGGCCACCTGACGGAATTCCTCGTGTCCGCTCATATCCAAACGTTTCTCATAGTTATGATTGGCAATTTCAAGGATACCACGCGTCAATTCCTGAATAGGCTTGTTGATGGAACGGGGAAGCCAGACCAGCAACACGATACTGGCAAGAATGCAAATAGCACCTGTAACGGAAATCCACAGCAAAGCACGTTCCAGTCCGGGCATGGCGGCAGGGCTGTCTGGTTCGGTAGCTGTCAGTATCTGAAGATTCACTACGGAGAGAGCAACCAGCAGAATGATCATACCAGCCAGAATGCCTACACTGAGTATTAATTTAGTACGAATATTCATAATGCACTGATGAATTAAATTTTATGCAAGTATAATCAAATCTACGTTTGCCTGAGCTAAATCATTCACAAATTTTCTGTATTTCAACACCATAAACAAAGATTGAGGTAAACTGAAAGAAGGACTGCCCATACAAACAGAAGTGATCTGTCTCTCTTTACAAGTACGGATGATGGCATCCAATACATCTTTGGATTGTACCTGAACCACTTCACCATCCAACTCAGTGACCAACTTAAAGTGATTCAACAGATAGCGCTGACTTGCCAGGTCGATACGGTCAGCACTCTCGCGGGGTGTTTGTACATATAGGGCTATAAAAGAAGTATTGTAACGGGTTGCCAGACGTGCCGCCTTACGAATGATGCGTCGAGGCGTCTTCTCCTTACTGCTGATGCATGCCAGAAACTTCTCATGCCGGACTCCTACACTGGAAACGACCACTTCATTCTCCACTTTCTTCTCCACACGCAACGCTACTTCCTTCAAAGCCAATTCACGCAATTGAAGGATATTCTCGGTTTTGAAGAAGTTATTCAACGCCATGGGTACTTTCTCCGGTTTATAGATTTTACCGGCTTTCAGGCGGGTGATGAGTTCTTCGGCAGTGAGGTCGATGTTCACCACTTCATCCGCTTCCTGCAATACACTGTCAGGGATACGCTCTTTGACTTCGATGCCGGAGATACCCTGAACTTCTTCGTTGACGCTTTCAATGTGCTGGATGTTGACAGCGGAAATCACATTGATACCTTCGTCCAGCAAATCCATCACATCTTGCCAGCGTTTCTCGTTTCGGCTGCCCTCTACATTGGTATGCGCCAGTTCGTCTACAATGACAATATCGGGATGGATACGGATAATACCCTCCAAATCCATCTCTTCCAGTTCCTTGCCTTTATAAAATATCCGGCGGCGGGGGACAACGGGGAGCCCTTCTAATAATACTTCCGTCCCGGCACGTCCGTGGGTTTCGATGTAGCCGATTTGCACGTCTACACCGTTGTCCAGCAACTCATGGGCTTCCTGGAGCATCCGATACGACTTACCTACACCGGCAATCATGCCGATGTAGATCTTGAACTTGCCACGACGGGATTTCTTTATGAGGTCGAGGAAGTGCTGTACGCTTTGTTCTCTGTCCATACTTTCATTTTTAGGCGCGGATTACGCAGATTACACGAATTTCTTACTGTGTGCAGTTATTAATCCGTGTAATCCGCGTAATCCGTGCCTAATCTTTAGTTATCACGGTTTCAACGTTATACCAAATACCAAATGAGTATCCTCCAAACATGGATTCCAGATAGCTTGCGCAAAGATAGGCAATGAAAACGAATCTGTTATCCTGATAGCCGTGGTAGCTTTCAACGCTACATTGGTAAAAGCAAAACCGGAATTTCCATATCCTACTGTATAAGTTTTATAAGGAACGAATCCTACGGTTGCATTCAAATCTACCGACTTCACACTGAACGGATAGTTCAGCTCGCAATAGGAAGAATAATTTTGCTTACCTTCCTCATTCTTATCGGCACCGGCAAACATCAGATACCATGCCATAGACAAAGGAAGTTTCTCACAAGGCAACGTATAAGCCAAACCTGCTTCAAAGAAGTGAGCAGTTTCATGGCTCTTGAAGTTGAAGTACTTCCCGGCTCCCTGACCTGCCCACCATAGACTTGCTACGGACAGTGTGGGCCCTGATTCACCTAAAGTATAAGCAGCCGTCAGATCTATCTCCTTGCTTGCCAGTCCTTCTGAAGATTTATTACCATCGAAGTCTGTCGAGCCCCAGGCTGTCACAGAAAAATCACCTATGCTGAATCCTAAAGTCGGCTGGAAACTTGCTCCGGTCTGATAAACACCACGCCAGACGTAAGAGCTGACTAAATCACCCTGCACAGTAAATTCCTGAGCCTTTGCACTTGTAGTTCCTAAAATACAGGCAACAGCAACTGCTGCTGTCGCAAAAATATTGTTTCTTAATCTTTTCATAATTCATTCAATCTTTTTAAAAGTAAGGTTGTCTTTAAAAAAGAGAGGCAGCGTTCCATTCACCCTGTTTTAGACATCACCATGGCAAAATATGAATGGAATCTGTCCGCCTCTCTACCAACCTAAAGTTATTTCTTATTTGCTTCTTCCAGTGCGATATTCAGTTTCAGAACATTCACCTTCTCCGTACCGAAAAGGCCGAGAAGCGGTTTCTGTACTGCATTGTCTACGAGAGTCTTTACTTGTGCCTCGTCCATGCCACGTGCCTGGGCCACGCGTTTCACCTGTACATAAGCACTGGCGGGAGTGATATCCGGATCAAGACCGGAAGCACTGGCGGTTACCATTTCTGCAGGAACGTCTTTACGGTTCAGATAAGGATGGTGTACGAGGAAAGTATCGATACGGGCTTCTACTTCCGAAAGATATTCTTCGTTGGTAGGGCCTTTGTTGCTACCGGAAGAACTGGTAGCATCGTAACCGTCACCGGCATGGGAAGGGCGTCCCCAGAAGTAGATGTCTTTTGTGAACATCTGTCCTACATTAGCGGCACCGACAACTTTACCATCCAGAGTCGCTACTTCCGCATTACCCTTATTGGGACCTGCCACCTGGGCAAATATCCACAGGATAAGGATATAGAATACAGAGAAGAACACGCAAAATGCAAGTGTTATTTTAAGGGATTTGAATAATGTTTTCATTACTGTTTTTATTTATTGAAAGAATAAACTGACAATCATATCTATTAATTTAATTCCGATAAAGGGTGCAATGACACCGCCTAAGCCATAAATCAGCAAGTTGCGGCGAAGCAATGCACTGGCACCAATCGGTTTATACTGTACTCCTTTCAGTGCCAACGGAATCAATATAGGAATAATTATAGCGTTAAAAATTATAGCTGAAAGGATGGCTGACTCAGGACTATGTAGCCCCATGATATTCAGCGGTGCCAACTGAGGGATGGCTACCATAAACAAAGCGGGAATAATCGCAAAGTATTTAGCCACGTCATTTGCTATAGAGAACGTGGTCAACGTACCGCGCGTCATCAACAACTGTTTACCGATTTCCACAATTTCAATCAGCTTCGTAGGATCATTATCCAAGTCCACCATATTACCGGCTTCCTTTGCAGCCTGCGTACCGCTATTCATAGCAACGCCCACATTTGCCTGTGCCAATGCCGGAGCATCATTTGTACCGTCTCCCATCATTGCCACCAGTTTACCGGACTGCTGCTCTTTCTTGATATACTCCATCTTATCTTCCGGCTTAGCCTCAGCTATAAAATCATCCACACCAGCCTTTTCTGCGATATACTTTGCTGTCAGCGGATTATCTCCAGTCACCATCACCGTCTTCACTCCCATCTTGCGAAGGCGTTCGAAACGTTCCTGAATACCTGGTTTGATGATGTCCTGCAACTCAATAACGCCGGCCACCTGCCGGTTGACACACACTACCAACGGTGTACCGCCGTTACTTGAAATTGCAGCAATCACATCTTCCACCTCTTTCGGGAAACTGTTTCCGGCACTCTCTGCAATCTTACGGATAGCATCGAAAGCACCTTTACGTATCTGAGTACCATTTTGCAAATCCACGCCTGAACACTTTGTTTCAGCAGTGAACTTAATCATTCGGGCACCCGTAGTATTCAGGTCACGCATACGGCGACCTGTTTCCCGTCCCAGTTCTATAATTGATTTACCCTCCGGCGTTTCATCTGAGATGGAAGACAGCAGGCAAGCCTCAATAAAATCACGTTCGTCCACACCGGGAGCTGCATAGAACTTCGTAGCTTTACGGTTACCGATTGTAATAGTTCCCGTTTTATCCAGCAGCAACGTATCAATATCACCGGCCGTTTCCACTGCCTTACCCGATTTCGTTATCACATTGGCACGAAGCGCACGGTCCATACCTGCAATGCCGATAGCAGAAAGTAGGCCACCGATCGTGGTCGGTATCAAGCAAACAAACAGGGAAAGAATAGCTGCAATCGAAATATACGTTCCCGGATGCTCTATATTTGTATAATCCGCCATTGGAATCAGCGTGACACAAACAATCACGAATACCAGTGTGAAACCTGCCAGCAGGATAGTCAGCGCTATTTCATTCGGTGTTTTCTTCCGGGTAGCACCTTCCACTAATGCAATCATCTTATCCAGGAAGCTCTCACCCTGTTGTTGGGTTACCAATACCTTTATCTTATCAGAAAGCACCTTCGTACCACCGGTTACGGAACTCTTATCCCCACCCGCCTCACGGATTACCGGGGCAGATTCACCTGTAATGGCACTTTCATCAATGGAAGCCAGTCCTTCTACAATCTCACCATCAGCCGGAATCGTATCACCGGCTTCGCAAATAAAGTAATCACCTTTCTTCAGGCGTGCACTACTGATATTGCAGACTTTGCCATCAATCAGAATTTTAGCGGGAGTCTCCTCACGCGTTTTGCGTAGGCTGTCGGCCTGAGCCTTACCACGAGCCTCGGCAATAGCCTCAGCAAAGTTAGCGAACAACAGAGTAACAAAGAGAACGACGAACACCAGAAAGTTGTACCCGAATGTTCCATATTCCGTAGTTCCCAGCGAGAGGATGCAGACTACCAGCATCACCAGCGTCACAAGCTCCACCGTAAACATAATCGGATTCTTAATCATCACCCGTGGATCCAACTTCACGAATGATTGCTTCAAGCTTTCCATTACTTGCTCCTTTTGAAACAAAGAAGCTGATTTCTTATCTTTCATTTTATGAAATTACTAATTACTAATTATGAATTACAAACTAAAATGCTCGGCAATCGTACTCAACGCATGCACCGGGAAGAATGACAGGGCAGCCACAATGAAGATAACCGCAAAAGTCATCACTGCAAATGTCACCGTATCCGTCTTCAGTGTACCGGCACTTTCCGGGATAAATTTCTTCTGCGCCAGCAAACCGGCAATGGCCACCTGCCCTACAATCGGGATAAAACGGCTCAGAATAAGTACCCAACCACACGAATAATTCCAGAAATAAGTATTATCTCCCAGTCCCTCGAAACCGGACCCATTATTAGCTGCACACGAAGTAAACTCATATAATTGCTCACTCAGCCCGTGGAAACCCGGATTATTCAGCCATCCGCCCTCACTCGCCACGAAATCGGGATGATGGGCAAACAGATACGTAGACAGAGCCGTTCCTACCAGGATCACAAACGGATGAAGTAATGCCACAACGGTCGCAATCTTCATTTCGCGTGCCTCCACCTTCTTTCCGAGGAATTCCGGTGTACGTCCTACCATCAGTCCGCTGATAAACACGGCTATAATTATAAATGTATAGTAGTTCATCCAACCTACCCCGACACCACCGAACCAGGTATTAATCTGCATATTCAGCATCTCCATCATACCACTGAGCGGCATCGTAGAGTCGTGCATACCATTCACCGAACCATTGGAAGTGACGGTGGTCGTAATGCTCCATAAGGCTGTTGCAGCAGAACCAAGCCGTACCTCTTTTCCCTCCATCGCTCCGCCATCCTGCGCAATACCCAGTTCGTCAATACGCGGGTTACCGTTCATCTCCTGATAGACATTGATGCCGACGCCCGCCAGATAGGCAAAAAGCATTACACCGAATATACTATAAGCTAGTTTCTTACGATTGGAATAGAAACCGAGTGCGAAAACCATTGCCATCGGTATGATCAGGATAGACCAACATTCCACCATATTGGACAGATACGTAGGATTCTCCAACGGATGCGAAGAGTTTACACCGAAATAACCGCCACCATTGGTACCCAATTGTTTAATAGGCACAATGGCTGCCGCAGGTCCCTGCGAAACCAGTTGTTCCTGCCCTTCCAGCGTGGTCACCTCCATCTTGCCATCGAATCCCATTGGAGTGCCCTGAAGAATCAGGATAAAGCCCACAATCAAGGAAAGAGGCAACAGGATACGTGTACTGCTCAATACAAGGAAGTTCCAGAAGTTACCTATTGTCTTCGTTGTCTTTGCACTGATGGACTTCATGATACCTGCCATAGCCGCCATACCCGTTGCCGCCGTAATAAACTGGAACAGCATGATGACGAACAATTGCGTAAAGTAAGTCAATCCGCTTTCACCGGAATAATGCTGTAAGTTACAGTTCACCATAAAACTGATGCAGGTATTGAATGCCTGGTCCGGACTCTGCGGCCCGTTACCGTCAGGGTTCAGAGGCAGCCAGTGTTGAGTAACCAGCAGTACCATGCCCCACACAAACCAGAAAGCATTCAATATCAACAATGCTTTCAAGAACTGTTTCCAGTTCATCTCCTCCTGTGGATTGATACCGGAAACTTTGAATATCAATCTCTCGACCGGCTTCATGAAGTCCGACCATGTTTTTTGTCCTTTATAGACTTTTGCAATATACTTTCCTAATGGATAAGCCAATACCACCATCAGGATAATTTGCAACGCTACGCCTAAAATTTCTGTGTTCATTTTCTTTCTACTTTAAAACTTCTCCGGTCTCACAAGTACATAAAGCAAATACCCGAAAACCGCAATACCCAATACAAATAATGCTGTATACATAATTCTCTCTCCTTCTTAAATCTTTTCAAACCAGTCCACACATTTCCAAAACAGCCAGAAAGCGAACAAGCCACTCAGCAGGCAGAAAATAAATGAAATCGTTAGTCCCATGTTTTTTACCTTTATTGAATTAATACTATTTATTTTATCGGAAGGTTATGTGCCAATAGCGTGCCAGAAGGATGGACAAACTCATAAGCATCTAATAAACAGCCTTATGCAACAAGCGAATCAGTATACTCCCTTAAAGAGCACCCTTTCAAAATGAAAAGGTATTATCTATTTTGAAAAGAATTGAGGGAAAGAATAAGGAAAAGAAACAATACTATTGGGCGATTTCTGTCTGATTCCGGATTACCCAATACCCTCGTTGCATGCGTCGAACTTTTCTATCGGACTTTGTGCAACTTAATCAAAATGTCAAAATGTAAATCATGATATCTGAGATTTCTTTCTTTCGCACCAATACTTGTTGTGCTGCAAAAAAACGCAAGTATTTCCTGTTAGAAAAATCCAATATGACTTAAAACCGAGAAAGAAAGTATATTTTAGAAACCGATTTCGTCATATTTAGTTCTTATTAATTGCATATATAATATATTCCCACAAAATCGATTATTAGATTCCGTTGCTTATCTTCTTTGAAATAGAGAAATATCGACCGCTTTTTGACAAGGCTACACCCTTTTTGGAAGATGGTGTAACCTTTTAGTGATGATGGTGTAGCCTCATGAAGCAAAAGGTGTAGCCCTTTTGCGAATCACATCATCCATTTGAGTGAAATTGATGATCTGTTTGATTAAAACAGATGATATATATGGGCTGAATAGATCATCTGTGGGCTGCCAATAGATGATATAATCCTTATAAACTAATGTTATATTCTTCCAGAAGCAGCTTTCCAGCAGGAACGCTTGTTATTAATAACGATGAATGTTCAACATATAGCAGCAAAACTTCCCATTTTGGTATCTTATTGTCATATCAGATCTGATTGTGAATACAAGCTATATTCTATATTCCTCAATCTTCCTGTACAGTGTAGTCAAACCAATTTTCAGCAAACGGGCGGCTTCCGTCTTATTCCCCTTCGTGTACTCCAACACACGCGCAATGTGACGACGTTCCATAGCCGAAAGTTCGAAGCTGCCAGGCGTCTCTTCATCCAACTGTTCGTAGTGGGCATTCTGGATGTCAAGTGGCAAATCGGCAATAGTCAGCTGTTCGCCTTCGCAAACAATAAGACTGCGTTCTATCACATTACGGAGTTCGCGGATATTTCCTTTCCACGGTTGTAACTCCAAAGTAGCGAGGAAGTCAGGGGTTATTTCAGTTACCGGGCGGGAAAGTTGTGCGGAAAAGTTCTTCACGAAAGCCTTTGCCAACAGACGGATATCTCCTGCGCGCTCACGCAATGGCGGCAGATGCACCTGGAATACAGAAAGACGATAAAATAGGTCTTCCCGGAAACGTCCTTTGGCTATTTCTTCCGGCAAATTACGATTCGTTGCGGCTATGATACGCACATTGACGCGTGTCGGCTTGGTGTCTCCTATCTTTATATACTCTCCCGTTTCGAGTATCCGCAATAGTTTGGCTTGCAATTCAAAAGCCATTTCACCTATTTCATCCAGGAAAATCGTTCCATTGTTCGCTTCCTCAAAAAGTCCTTTCTTATCTTTCAACGCCCCTGTAAAGGAACCTGCTTTGTGACCAAACATCTCACTTTCCAACAACTCCTTGCTAAACGAAGAACAGTTTACAGCCACAAAATTCTGCCGTGCACGCTTGCTGCTATAATGGATGGCTTGCGCAAATACTTCCTTGCCTGTTCCCGTTTCTCCGGTCAGCAATACAGGTACATCAGTCACCGACACTTTCTGCGCCAATAAAACAGCATCTTTCAAAGATTTGGACTCTCCCAGGATAGAATCAAAAGAGTACGCCTGCCCTACCTTCTTCTCAAGCTTTTCAAGACGGGCATTCATTGCGGCTTTCTCTACCGCACGACTGATAAGGGGAATAATCTTGTTATTGTCATCTCCTTTGGTGATATAGTCGAAAGCTCCGTTCTTGATGGCTTGTACGCCATCGGGAATATTGCCATGAGCTGTCAAGAGAATAACTTCCACATTGGGTGCAGCTTTCTTGATAGCCAACACCAGGTCTACCCCATTTCCATCGGGCAGAAAAACATCACACAAAGCGACATCGGGACTTTGCAGTTCCAACTGTTTCAGGGCAGCCCTGCAATCACCAGCCTGACATACTTCATATCCCTCCAACTCCATCATCCGTGCCAGCAGGGTACGGATTTGCACCTCGTCATCAACGATTAAAATCTTGCTCATATTTTTCGGATAAGTTTTAAACTGATAAATGCTAAAAACAGGGTGTGCAAATATAAAGCTTTTCCCTAATACGAACGGCACATCTTTTGAACTTTTATAGTAGAAAGCTTGAAAACCCCGAAACTGATTTTAGAGCCTAACTCCATTCGTACAAGGAGATAAGAGCAGAAAAGAGCAAACAGGCAGCGGGGAGTTTCCCTTCCATTTTGATAAAATCATTCTGAAATGGCAAGGGGGCTTCACAAAAAGATTTGATTAATAACTAAAAAAAAGAAGAATATGAGAATCTACAAATTCGATGGAAATGCAACCGCATCCGTAAGAGGTATGCAACATGTGGCAAAACTGATTCAAGACAATACGTCTAAAATAGTCGTACTATCCGCTCCCAAAGATGTTACCAAACATTTGGGCGAGGTAGCTGCCAGCTTCTTCAACCGAAACATAGAGGAAGCACACGACAAAATAACCCGACTGGAATTCCAGTTCATTGACTTTGCCAATGAACTACTTACGAACGACACTATCAAGCACGAAGCCATCCGGGGCATTCTCGACTGTTTCCAGGCAATATGGAAATACAGTATGGAACCTTTCTACTCTACCGATGAAAAGGAAATTCTGGCACAAGGAGAGTTACTGACATCCACCTTGCTGGGATTCTACTTACAGGAGCAAGGAATGGACAACAGCGTGATTTGTGCTTTCGACTTCATACGCACCGGTATGAACGGGGAAGCGGATGAGGAATATATCAGCCAAAAGGTAAAAGAGATATGTAAAGCATACCCCAATACACATCTGTTTCTCACACAGGGAAGCATTTGCAGGAATGCCTTTGGTGAGACCGATTACCTGAAACAAGGTGGAAGTGACTACACCGCTGCCCTAATAGGGACAGCTATACAGGCAGAGGAAATACGGATATGGACAGATGTCGATATACACAGCAATGATACACTGGTAGTGAAAGATGTCGACACCATAAAAAACCTGAGTTTCAGTGAAGCTGAACGGCTCATCTACTTTAATCCCCAAATCCTGCACCCGCTTTGTCTGGCTACAGCATGGAAAGAGAATATTCCCATCCGTCTGCTCAACCCGATGAATCCGACATCAGAAGGGACTTATATATCCGCCAACAGATTGAACGGAAACATGGTAAAGGCAGTCGCTACCAAAGATTCTATCACATACATCCGGTTCGAATCGAACCATACACTCCGGCCTTATATGTTCATCAGCAAGATTTTCGATATCTTCGCCAAATATAAGACGATGCCCTGTCTGCTGACTTCATCCAACGATAACATATCCATAGCCACAGATGACAGGAACTTTCTTTCTCTCATCCTGCGGGAACTGAACAAGTATGCCCGGATATGGGTGGAAGATAAGATGAGTATCATTTCTGTGGTAGGAAACATGAAATCATCGTGCATCGAAACCGAAGCACGGATTATGGATGCATTGAGGAATATTCCGCTGAAGATGATTTCTTACGGAAGTGATGAGAATGATGTGTCGCTGGTGGTCAAAGTAACGGACAAGGCGGAAGCACTCCGGTTGCTTGACGAAAAGTTGCTTAAGAAGGCGTCTTGAAAAGATTCTCTATATCACCTGTTGGCGGAATTAATTCATAATGGGAAAGAAAGGAATAAAAGTGATAAGTGTTTGGTGATAAGTGATTAGCGCCATTCAGCATATTATTTTTTAGACGCGGATGACACGGATAACGCGGATTTAAAAGGCTGCGCTATAAAAGTGGATAAAAAAAAGATCCGCGTCATCCGTGTCATCCGCGTCTAAAAGATTATTTATCATTTAGTTCATAACCCTACAGAAAGAAATCAACCCGCACCTAAAAGAAATTATTCCGTATTTCTTTCGCAATATAACGCCCCATCAACTCCTGCCCTTCTTTATCGGGATGTAAGCCATCGCGCAGATAGCGTCCCCTGCCCGAAGGCTGTTCGAATTTCTCGGTTATACCACTATTGGAGTAACAATCTATCAGTTGTACAGAAAGAGCACGGCAGATTTCACGCAGAATGGCAATCTTCTCCAGATTACGTTCATTGCGGGTTACATCACCGGTCTGAATAGGGGTACAAACAAAAACACGACATTTGGGATAATGTTCCAGAATGGTCTGTATAGCCCAACGGGCACCACCTGCCATAGTGGTAACGTCCACTTCAGCAAGAGTCTTACCTTTCAAGGACTCTTCGGCAGAACCAAGGTTCTTGTCATTTGTCCCCATAGAGAAGACAAAGACATCAGGAACGGGATATTGTCCGTTTTCCACTTCAGCAATGAATTTCTGGATGTGAACCTTAGAAACATTATTATGCCGCATCTGCAATTCATGGCTGTCTTCTGTGGGACGCCAACCACCGGATATCCCTGCAAAACCTGCACTTCCATAATCCTGTGTATCGGAATGACAGGCCCAGGTTGCAGAACCTACCGCTACATTATGATGGGTGGCAAATCCAAGCAGATCGACCACCGTCTTCGACCATTGTTCACCCGCCGTGATGCTATTTCCATCACAACCGAAATTCATCTTACTGAAATCAGGATAAAGGGACTGCGCTTGTAACGCAATCCCTATCCACAACACAACACAAAATCCAATCGATCTTCTCATTCTAACCTCTAAACCATTTTATGAAAAACGTTCCATTATCTCCATACACATACGTCCGTTATGATACGGGCATTTCCAAAATCCGGCCTTGTCATCTTCAATATTCACCGTGCCGTCAGCACGCACACTCCAATGCCACTCACCATTCCCATAATCCACCAAATGCTTCTTGATGAAGTCCCAGCAACGGAATGCTTTCTGCAATGCTACTTCATCTTCAAAATATTGGTAAAGATTGACATGTCCCACCACATTTTCTGCCTGTACCCACCAATGACGGTCGGTATCGGTCTTCTGCTTACCCAGAAAAGTTTCATAAATCATGGCACCGTCAGGTGTCAGTCCTTCATCAGCTGCAGTGGCAATAAACTCAACTAAAGGTTCTACCTTTTCCAGTAAAGTTTTATCATCCAGAATCAAAGCGGCTTCATGTATCAGCCAGGAAGCTTCTATATCATGTCCGTAAGAAACAATGCGATACTTACTCCGCCAATTGTCATCGAAAAACAATTCCAGATGTCCTGTCTTAGGATTAAGAATCTTATCCGTGAATAATTCTATCAAATTGCGAAGTTGCCTCTTGAGGCGATCATCTTTCCATACACGGTACAAATTAGTATAGGGCTCCAAGATATGCAAATGGGTGTTCATTGTCTTACGTTCGTTCTCGTCTTTATCGCTAAGACGCATATCGGCAATCTCTCCCCATTCTCGGGTAAGAGCCTCGCAATAGCCATTCTTCACAGAATCAAAGCTATACTTCTCGATATCCTCAAACAGACGAACGGCATATTCCAAAGCCTCGGTATCACCCGTGGCACGATGATATTCGCTCAGGCCATAGATGGCAAAGCCGATAGCATAGATTTGTTTCTTTGTATCCAATGGGTGACCTTTATAATCAAGCGACCAGTAAATGCCGCCGAACTCCCTGTCATAGAAATGATCTATCACATAACGTTTGGCACGCATTGCCGCAGACAGGTATTCTTCTTTCTTCAGCAAACGGTAGGCTGCCGAGAAAGTCCAGAGAATACGGGCATTCAATACAGCACCTTTTTCTGTTTCCGGCATCAAGATTCCGGTTCCCGAGATACGGCCATAAAAGCCACCGTTCGCCTTGTCTGTCATCTTGTTCAGCCAAAAAGGAAGAATGTTGCCTACTAACTCTTCTTCCATCTCTTTTCGCAGATTCGTGATGTTCATAAGATTTTGTTTTTAGTTTAACTTCTGGCGGGATTCATTTCTGTAGGGTTATGAGTTAAATGATAAATAATCTTTTAGACGCGGATGACACGGATGACGCGGATCTTTTTTTTATCCACTTTTATAGCGCAGCCTTTTAAATCCGCGTTATCCGTGTCATCCGCGTCTAAAAAATAATATACCGAATGGCGCCAATCACTTATCACCAAACACTAATCACTTTTGTTCTTTTCTTTCCCGGTATGAATGAATTTCGCCAATGAGTTTTTTAGTTAGCTTATACTCCAAGTATTTTGCAGACCGACACATAGGTATTTGGTGGACCACCACATACGTATTTGGCAGATCGCTGCATACGTATTTGGCGGATCGGTAAATACGTATCGTATAATCCTCAGTCTGATGCTCGCACTTTCTTCAGTCCTTTGTTAATTTCCTCCACACGCTTCTTTGTCAACGGATAGAAGTACACGACTATCATTGCCACCACAGCCACAGCGGCAGGTATCCAGCTCATTAGCAGGTTCAGTCCCGTCAATGCTTCCGCTGTCTGCACGGCACCTTCCGCCGTATTGTAGCCGAATGATGCCAGTATCCACATCACAGCCGCACCGCCAAACGCACCGCCAAACTTCTGTGCCATAGATGAAGATGAGAATATAAGTCCTGTCGAAGCCGTTCCGTCCTTCAGTTCGGCATAGTCCGAAACATCGGCATACATACTCCATATCAATGGTGAAACGATACCCGTACAAATAGATATAATGATTTGCATTATCAGCATCAACCAGAAACCAAACGGTGTGCAAGGCAGGTAAAAGAACAGGATACTCAATACCGCCAATGCCGCCATCGTGAAAATATAGGTAGACTTCTTACCCAATCCACGCGAAAGGGGAACGGCCAGTACTACCCCTATCATATTAGAAACTTCACCCACTCCGAGGAATAACCCCGCATAGAACAAAATCGTGAAGTCACCCAAGTTTAAAAAGATACTGTCACCTATATAATCTTTAAAGAAATAAGCAGCCGTAGCACCACGCACCGTATTAAACAAGTTAGAACACAATGCCGCACCTATCAGCAACCACCAGGGAACATTGGACAACAACGACTTGAAGTCCTTCCCGATAGAAACTGTAGAGACACTCTTTACATATTCCCTCGTCATACTGAAGCAAAGCAAGAACACAACAAAGCACAATGCAGCAATCACAATCATGGAATATTGCCAACTGACGGTCACTGAACCAGTCATCTCCCTGAACCATGTACAAAGCGGTTCCCAAGCAAACAAGGCTATAAAACTACCACCATAGGCAAAAAACATCCGGTAAGAAGAGAACACGGTTTTCGTATCCGAATCGTCCGTCATCACTCCCAGCATAGCCCCATAAGGAACATTGATAGCTGTATAAACCGTCATCATCAGAATGTAAGTAACGTAGGCCCAGACGAGTTTCCCCGTAGGTCCAAAATCGGGCGTGGTAAACATCAATATACCGCAAACAGCAAACGGAAGAGAAATCCACAGCAGATAAGGACGGTATTTTCCCCATCGCGTATGTGTTCGGTCGGCAATGATTCCCATCATCGGATCGGATACCGCATCCCAAATGCGCGTTACTAACAGTAGGACACCTGTGTCCGCCAGGCTCAGCCCGTATATATTAGAATAGAATATAGGCAGATAATAGGAGAATATCTTCCAGAACATAGAGGAAGACATATCACCAAAGCCATAACCAATTTTCTCTTTAAGTGTTGCCATAGGTATGAAATATGAGGTATGAGGTATTAAGTATCAGGTATTAAAAAAGAGCATAAAAGTACAAAAATAGCGCTTCATACCTAATATTTAATGTTTAATTTCAGGTTCTTGTCGATAAGCTTCTTCAAAGTCTCTACGGAAGCGGAAGAAGACAAACCATCGACCGGAGTATTCATGCAATAATCTACCAATTTATCTACAGTAGAGGTAGCTACATGCATCCGCGTATCCGAAGACGCATAGTAGATGAATACCTTACCATCTTCATCGGCAATCCAGCCATTGGTAAAGAGTACATTGCTCACATCACCAATCCGTTCTTCTCCTTCGGGAGCCATGAAATAGCCACCGGGAGTAGCAATCAGTTTCGTAGGATCATCCAGAGCCGTCATATACATATAGAGCACATAACGCAGTCCGGCAGCACAGGCCCGTACTCCATGCGCCAGGTGAAGCCAACCTTTTGGAGTCTTTATGGGGTGAGGCCCTTCACCGTTCTTCACCTCTTTAATAGTATGGTAATAACGGTAGTCTATGATCTTCTCTTCTTTTACCTCGGCATGAGTCATATCATCTACCAATGCCCAGCCGATGCCTCCACCACTTCCGGCATCAATAAACCCATCTTGCGGACGGGTATAGAGCGCGTATTTACCATCTACAAATTCAGGATGAAGGACTACGTTGCGTTGCTGGCTCTTAGTTTTCAGATCCGGCAAACGTTCCCATGTCTTCAAATCCTTGGTACGAGCGATACCTGCCGTAGCCGTAGCCGAAGATAGATCTCCCACGGGTGCATTATCATCATGGCGTTCGGCACAGAATATACCGTATATCCAACCATCTTCGTGTGCTGTAAGACGCATATCATATATATTAGTAGCCGGAATCACATCCTCGGGCATAGTGACCGGATAATCCCAAAAACGGAAGTTATCCACACCGTTGGGGCTCTCTGCCACGGCAAAGAATGATTTACGGTCAGCCCCCTCCATGCGCAGCACCATCAGGTATTTACCATTCCACTTGATGGCACCGGAGTTGAGTGCGGCATTCATGCCGATACGCTCCATCAGATAAGGGTTGGTCTGTTCATTCAGGTCATAGCGCCAAAATACCGGTGTGTGCGCTGCCGTCACTACAGGATATTTATAGCGCGTAAATATGCCGTTTCCTTCCTCTATCGGCTCGTTCGTTCTTGTTATCAGTGCCTCATGCTTCTGAAAGAGTCTTGTTACCTTCTCATTAAAAGTTTCCATATTGATTGTTTTTTCTTATTTATACAAAGAGTTTATGTCTGCCGCAAAAAGTGTCTTAGGGTTATTATAGAATGTCATGAAATCCTCTGCTGAGGTCTGTCCGGGATAGGGAGCATAAAAGTGAGTGATACGCTCACGGGCATTACGCCACACCAGAACGTAAGCTATCGGATAATTTCCAATGCCCGGCAACAGGGTCTCCGTCCACCACTTCGGATCAGGGATGCCTTCATATCCGGTTTCGGTAATGGCAATTACTTTATTGTGCACTTTACCGATGCTATCCACAATGGCAAGTGATTTTTCAAGATTGGCGAGGTACGTATCACGCTCGAATTGATAAGTGTCGAAGCCAATCAGATCAATAAGTTCATCACCGGGATAACGTTTCAGATATTGTGCGGTATCCTGAGGTTCTGAACCAGGCGAGTAAGCATAAAGTGCATTATCCACACCATCGTTACGAAGGATATCCACCGTCATATGCCAAAGCGCCTTGTATTCTTCGGGAGTACAAAGTTTTTCGCCCCACCAGAACCAGCTGCCTGTATGTTCGTGCCACGGACGGAATAGTACCGGAACCTTTACCCCCTCTTCTGTTTGTAGAGAATTGATAAAAGCTGATACTTTACTTACCCAACCGGTAAACTTCTCATGATTGGCTCCACCGGGTAAGATAGATTTCACCACCGTCGTATCCGATACATCCCAGGAGTCTCCCCCCGTCAGCGGATTGCGCAGATGCCAGCTTAAAGATGACATTCCGCCCCTCTTATACTGATTCAATATCTCCTTTCTTATTTTAGTAAACGGAACTTTATCCAGACTCATAGTATCACCCAGTTCTATATGTCCCAAGTCGAAACTTATAACTGCAGGATAATCTCCACAAACGCTCTTCACATCAGAACGTCCTTCGTCGCCTTCCCAACCTATACCGTAATTAGTATCATCATGATGTCCGAACATAAAGCCCCGGGATGATACTTTTTTAAGATTGGCAAGCAGGTTCTCAGTTTCAGAGGTACGTACTGAACTTCTTTCCTCCTTTTGTGATTTCTGAACCGGTCCACACGAGACAAGACTTCCTATAAGCAAAGTCATTGTTAATAATCTAATGTTTCTCATAATTACGTTTATCATGCTTCTATCCTTTTAGTTCTGCGAAGATAGCAGATAATCTACAGACATATTGATACTATTTTATCTCTTTCCAACCTTATTCAATCAGGGAAAAAAGCGGCTTCACCTGCTTGTGATAAAGCCGCTTCCGATCCCTGATTATGGTCCTCTATCAACCAACTACTTCATGTCAGGTAAGTCCTCACGGGATATCACGAAATTTTGTTCCATAGCATCTTTCCACCAAGCCTGATCAGCATGTGGCGTTTCCGCGTCTTCCGCGTCATACCAAGGCATAAACCAAGACCAGCGTGCACCATTATTCCATTGTTCGGAAATAAGTCCCACCGATCCACATTCACTCAGCGAAACTATCTTATTACCATGGTTTTCGGCAATCGAAGCATACTCAGAAACGCAATCGACTGTTTCCTTATTATAGATATCACGTCCTATAATATCTACATATTGATCGCCCGGATACCAATCGGCATCATTACCTTCAGTAGTCCAAACCCAAATAAGATTATCTAAGCCTTGGGCTTTAAAGTAATTGAACATGGTAATCCACAAAGTCTTGAAACTGGCTGCATCCTTACCCCACCAGAACCAACCACCGGCAGCTTCGTGGAACGGACGCCACAACACCGGAATATCAGCATCTTTCAGTAGTTGCAGGTAAGCGGTAATACTTGCAAGGTCTTGAGTGAAGACCTTGTTTTCCCAGGTTCCTTCAACAGTGGCGTTGGCAGCATCAAAGTCTGTTTCCGCTTTGTAGAATGCATAGTCTTTGTTCGGGTCAAGCGTGCTACCAGTTTCAAGATAGACTCCAACAGCCGTATAGTCGTGACCACCGATAATCAGGCCACCTTCTTGCAAAGCCTGCAAGATGCCCTCGGTAATCTTCATCGTAAAATCACCGGAAATATCGAAATAATCGGTACCGGAAGCAATCTCCCCCCAACCACTATTCTTCAATGACCCTTGCGCACCTGCCGCCACGTCTTTCACGGCTACGCGCACCACTTGTCCTACTTGTGCATTGGCAAAAGCGGCAAACGCTTCAGGATTTCCTTCTGCGGTCAACTGTACATTTCCACTCCAATCGTCCGGCATTGCCGTTTCCCCTTCCCAAAGGTTAATAGAAGTGGCTTCAGGGATTGCTTTCTTTGGCACATTCCAATGCCACATAGCCGCTACAATGCCATTATTGTCCGCCCAGTCTTTTACGGGAGTTATGTCACCGTAATTAATCCAGTTGGCACCGGACAAAGACGCTGCCAGATGTACATAGTCGAAGCAGTTGATGGCAGGATATTTACCCGTCCACTGATAAACTTGCTCAGCTTTCTCTGTATTCCATGCTACGTTTGCCATCATACCGGAAAGAGTCTTATTCTCGAAATTCTCCAACAGGTAATTATACAATCTCGTCGCCTTGGCAGAAGTGGCCGCTACTGGGGTTTTATCCAAAGCCACCGTAGTAAATTGGAGAGAGACTGCCGGAGCAGGCATCTTATTCGGTCCGGTAACTACCCCCGCAGGAATAGAAAGAGTACACAAGGTTTCGCGTGTCGATACCTTTACTTTCACTGTCAGAATGTTGCTTGACCCCAATACGTCAGCGCTAACCAACTCGCCACCCGTGAAAGTTATCTGATTCAGATTCTTCGTTGCGAAAAACACATTCTTGTCATACTTCACTTCAACTGTGATTTCACCTCTCTTCATCTTGGCAGAGCCGGATTCGGGAGTAGTAGACACCAGTACCGGTGCCTCCACTTCGGGAATATCATGTTCGACGTCAGTATCGCAGGCAGCGAAGGAAAACATCGCCACAAGCAAAAGCGCCCATTTCATATTTATCTTTTTCATAATCTATACCTTGCTTATGTAGTTTATTCAATGGTAATTTTTGTAAGTGTACAATCCTGTCCGAGAATAATAAGACCGGATCCCCAACCTTGTGCCGACGTCAGCATACTTGCAGTATCTTTGTCTACTGTAACAGTTATCACCCCGTTAGCATCGGGAGCATACATAGATTCCTCCAGTACAGCTCCATTGGTAATTTGTTCCCAATGACCGCTATTCAATTTAACCTTCGGTTCGGCTCCTATGTTGGTGAAGTAGCATCGCAGAGTCATACCTTCCTTCAAGCCTGCATCTATGAACATAGTTTCTGCACCAACCTCTACGCCAGACCATCCGGCAATATCTATACTACCTTTCCATAAAGTTGTCTCCAGAGAAATCTGATACCATACAGATACTTTATTAATAATGCATCCTTCACCCTGAATAATAAAACCTGTATCACTCCAACCATCGGAAGTATTCATTATATTATCATAAAGTTCTTGAGTAACATCGACTTCAGCCACGAACGGCTGTTCAGTTGCATCATACTTCAATGTTGTATACGTCCCCCAATTAGCATTACTAATCTGAATCTGAGTATAAGCATAAGCATTCACATTGAAGCGTAATTTTGCGCCTACAGCAAAACCGGCCTTAACTAAGTCTTCTTTATAAAGGCGGAATGCACCACCAGCATCTTCACCGGCCCAAGACCCGAGATCACGCATTTCATCCATGACTATATTTTCAATCTCTGTAGCCGGAATGAAGTCAATGCTATAATCAATAGTACCATTCGAAGAAATCAGAGTCACTTTAGTAGCTTTACTGGCCGCTTGCGGAATATTAATATAAAGTTTACTATTAGCACTGACAATATACTGAACGTTCTGTCCATTCACTTGAACACCTGTCAGTTTATCACCATTCTCAACCTGAATATCAAAGACTTCACCACCTTTCAATTCGGTACCTTCACCCGGCAATACCGGGATATAACAGAACTCAGGCGCATTAATCGTTAACTTCGGAATTTCTACCGTCTCGCCATTAGCCATGTGAAGAGTCAGAATACCGGTCTCCACATTCATCGTAGGCATAGCGACTGTAAGTTCTGTCGGCGCCCCAGACTTTACTTCAACCTCTCCACCACCGGTAAAGACTATTTTCGCTACAAGGTCAAGATTCTTACCTTTAATAATCACATCCGCACCCAGAGCAACTTCCTCATTGCCATAAGAGCCAAACTCAGGCTTCTGAGTCTCAATGGCAACTCCCACAGAAGCGCCACTACCAGTGTTCAGCAACAAATTACCACTAATGGCAGCAGCCGGCATCGTCACTTTTACTTCTGTAGCAGATTGTGAATCGGGGGTCACCGCTTCTTCCACACCCGGGAATACGATGTCTGTTATCAGTTCCATATTGATGCCCTGCAAAGTTATGACATCACCTCCACGCAATTCTGTTGCCGGAGTAGCTTTCACATCCGACGGCAAAGCCATACCGATAGTAGCGACAGCAACCCGAACGCCGGAAGCCGGTATCATCACCACCGAGCCGTCCGTCATATTATCCGGCAATATAAAGCTGATAGTTTCTCCTTCTTCAGTCGATTTCACTTCAAATTCAACTTCATCGCCATTCGGCATCTGCACCTTCTTCACTAAATCAAGATCCTTACCTAAGGCTGTAATAACCTCACCCGGCTTCTTACCCGTCAGGTCAAGTGGAGCTTCCACAGAAGGCAAAGTTATTGTCAATTCTCCATCTGAATAAATCCAGTTAGGAATCTCCGCACCATCAGAAAGTATGATTTTACCAGTCTGTGCTTCAGCAGGCACAATTACCTTTATTTCTTTACGACTCTGACTAACGAAATCTTCAGCAACTACAGTCACTTCATCCGCAAAGATGATTTCTTGTATCAAATTCAGGTATTCGCCTGATATAGTCAGTTCCGCACCCGGCTTTATTTGAACCGGACTCATTGCTTCCAAGGCAATCGGTTCTGTAAAGGTCAGTTTCGTCTTAGTCGTAATCTCTCCTTTTGGAGTCTTCAGCACAACCAATCCAGGTTCTGCCGTTTGAGGCACAGCAACACGGATTTCCGTGCTACTGATTACCTTAATATCCGTTATATCTTCACAGCCGGGAATAATAACAGCCGTTACCTTATCCATCCCGCTACCCAGAAAACGCAGTTCACCGCCACGAGCCACAGGGCTCGGACCGAAAACATTTAGGTTAATACCACCTATATATTGGTTGGTATCTTCATCATCTCCATTATCACAAGCCGTAAACGACAAGCAACCGAAGAGCACCAGGCACATCATCCACAGTGCCGAAAGTTTATATGTTTTATTCATATTAGTATTCAATATTAAAGGTTCTTAGTCATTCGGAACTGCACGAATATTATCCAGCTTTATAATAGGAGTACATTCCTTTCCGTTTATGCCACCGCCATACACAAATATTGTAAGGCTGGAGAAACTAGTCTCTTTAAGCGCCTGAGTAGCGGCAGCTCCCGTCTCATCATAAACAAATGTAGATGCTATCGGCAATGTCACCGTAACCCACTCGTCGTTAGTATCGAATGAGCCTGTACCTATCCACGGTCTATACAACGCACGCGGCCATCCCGGATTAGCCGGTGCATGGAAGAAATCATTGTTGGCAGTTTGTAATGTCACCAAATCCGTACCTGCAAATATCACTTGCATGGCTCCGGCACTCCAAGCGTTGTTCTTTGGAATACACATTTCGAACTTGATGGACATATTCTGAAAATCAGTAAAGTCGACCAAATCATTCAACTTAATATCCGTGCCTTCAAATTTCTCCGGTGTACTCCAATCGCCACACCAATATTCAAAAGAGAATAATGCATCATTCCACCCGCCATCTTCCGACATTGCCGTAGAACCGTCACCCAACTGTACATAGTTGCCGGAAACCGCATTTGCATCAGTCGTGATTTCACGATTATGCCAACCATGATTCGTCAGTCCTGTAATACCATCGAAATCGAACATAAGGCCGCGGCTATCATGATAGCGGAATTTGGAACGACTCGTACCATAGATCGACTTCACATTTATATACCCTTCAGGAGCATTATCGGGGAGGATAAAGCGGATCGCTGTTTTAGAGATGTTGGTAATATTCGTCACCGCTATATTTCCTTCCATGGTAATGGCCAACGGCACATTCGGATCATCGATAAAGTAATCGCCATAAAGCGTCACTTCGCTGCCGGGTTTCGCATATTCGCAAGACATGGAATTCACGGTAGGAGCGGGAACAAGCACTTTAAAGTCGTAATCCACAGTATCTCTCGATTTTGTCACCATATAAATTTTATCGGTCACAACAGCCGGAATCTCTTTCGGCACATCCACTATCAACGTGTTGTCAGTGATATAACTGGTATTGAGTATCGCTTTCTGGTCATTAAAGTAGAGTTCATACACACTACGCATATTCTCTCCTACCAGACAAATGGTATTTGCCATATAGGCACCCGTCAGCAAGGAATCGGCAGCCACCGGGTCGGGAACGCGTATATATTTCAATGTGGGACTTCCACCGGCTATCTCATATTTATCGGGTTCGTCCTCACAAGCTACCGCCAGAAAACCAGCCGCAACAAGAACTACCGTAAAAAGTCCATTAATATATCTATTATTTTTCATCTTTTCGCACTTTAAAGTTAATAACTGAATTCGCTACGCACATCTATATGCACCGGATCTTTCATCAGATTAGGATTGAACACCACGTCTTCTGTCGGGAACGGTAATGTAAAACTGGAAATCGTTACATTCGGAGCTTTGGCATCAGGATTGTAACGTGTATCATCCGCATTCACCGTCCAGGAACCACTCTCAAAATAGGGTTTATAAACAGAACCCAGATTATAGTAGACATCACGACGCTGTGCCGTCAATTCATTAATGGCACGCTGAGAATCATAGTATGCCAAACGCACATAGTCATACCATCGGTCTCCCTCACAGGCGAGTTCCAGACGGCGTTCCTTCCAAACATTGTCCCAAGTGATGACAGAAGGTTTAGTATAGCTTGGTATTGCACGACTACGCACTTGGTAATAGGCATCAATAGCCGATTCATCCGTCGTTGAAGTCGCCGCACCCATCTTTGCCTCTGCATATACCAAATAAATATCGGCAAGACGAAGAATGTGCGTGCTCAAACCACTATACATATTACCGGCTGATACGCCTAATCCTTTTACGTGGTCACCATTATTACCATAAAGATGCTTCACGTGGTTAGCCCCCGTAGGAGACTGGAATTCACCGCCCGGCCCACCTTTGCCATAGTCAGTATCATAAATAAATTTCAGATAATTAAAACCGCCTTTGTCCTGCCAGAAATAATCATAAGCATCACCCGCCATCATCATAGTGGCTTTACGGCGCGTATCGATATCCGAGCGTGTTTCAGGGCTTACCAGGGCAGAAATACCGAAAGCGTCCTGCAAATCGACAGATGGGCCTCCATAACCTCCCCAACAGTCACCGAATTCATCAAATCCAACCATTGCAAGATCAGACTGCAAAGTGTTCTGCTGCGTCCACGGGTCACGTCCTGCCGACCAATGCCAAGAAAAGAGGCATTCTTCATTTTGATTATTCTCCAAACGGTATATATCCGAATAATTAGCAAGCAGTTTACGACCGGAGTTATCTATTACATCCTTAGCATATTCAGCTGCCTTTGCCAGATCGTCAGCATTACGGGTACCGGATATTCCGCTTTTCGTCAGATATACTTTGGCTAATAAGCCTTCAGCACAATACCGATCGATACGCCCCGCGTCACCTCTGGCCGGAAGTAGTTCCATAGCCTTCTCCAGTGTCATAATGATGTATTCATACACATCGGCAGCTTCTACTTTCATTTTAGAATTATAGCTACCACTATTCAGTTCCGCAGTATTGTCATGGACGATAGGCACCGCGCCGAAATTACGTACCAAATAGAAGTAAGCCATCGCTTTCCAAGCCAGACACTCACCCATACACTGGTTCTTCACCGCTTCCGAAGCGCTGGCAGTCTTCAAACGGGTATATACCGTATTGCAATGACCGATAACCGCCCACAAAGAATAGGACATATTTACCAAAGTCTCATCCGTACCATTTACGGTAAAGTTCAGATAAGGGCTGTTTCCCTCATATACATTTCCTGAAAGAATTTCACCTACTTTAATGAAACCGCGTTGAAAATCGTACCAAGGTGAATTATAGAGATAGTTAACACCTTGTACGCACTGTTCATCGTTCTGATAGAAATTTGATTCATTGTAGTTGTCTTCAGTGGGACGATCCAGAAAATCTTCGCATGAAGAAGCTCCCAAACCCAATATAGCAACAAACGCCCAATATTTTATATTCTTAATTCTCATAGTTTCTCTGTTTTAAATATTTAGAATGAAACGTTCAAGCCGAAGGAATAAACCGTAGGCGAAGGATAGCGCCCGTTATCCAAACCATATACATTGACACTGGCTGTACTCGCTCCGATTTCGGGGTCGTAACCATCATAGCCAGTGATGGTCAGCAGGTTCTGAATATTTGCATAGACACGCAGATTTTCCAGTCCCAGTTTCTTTATCGCCTTCTTCGGGAAAGTATATCCCAAAGAGATGTTTTTCAAACGGATATAGGAACCGTCTTCTATATAGCGGTCACTAATGCGGTCGTTGTCATTCGGGTCGTTGATAGTGGCACGCGGTATAGAAGCACCGGAATTCCCCACTCTCACATTAGTGACATCATTATACCACATTGTTCCGTCGGCATATGCCTTATTCGGATCTATCGGGACAAGTTGTGCACGCCCGTTTACTGAATTCAGCTGATTCGTCCATGGTGAATTCATGTGCGTGAGTTTCATACTTAAATAGTTATATACTTTATTTCCATAAGAGCCATTGATGAAGACAGAAAAATCAAAGTTCTTATAACGGAATGTGTTTGTCCATCCAAAAGTAAAATCGGGCATCGGAGAACCGATATCAGTCTTATCATAATCATCGATAACACCATCGGGAACGCCGTTAGGACCACTTAAATCTTTGTATTTTACATCACCTATCCATAGCGTATTCGTTCTGTCAAATACACCGTTAGCAGGATATTTTGCTGGTTTCGCAGAGGTTTGCAAGTCTTCCAGGTCTTCATAAACACCATCGCAAACAAATCCATAGAAGTTATAAAGTGATTTGCCTATACTGGAAACACTGACTACATCAGTCCACTGACCATAGCCTACAATCTGCGCATTTGCCGTACCGGCCAGGCCTTTCAATTTATTCTTATTAAAAGAAATCTGAAAATCAGAGTCCCACTCAAACTTGCCGGTAACAGGATGCGTGTTCAAAGAGATTTCAACACCTGTGTTCTCAATATCTCCATAATTACCTTTCGGAGCCGCCAGCGCAGAAGAAGCATTACCGGAAGTACCCATATAAGAAGGCAACTGCAAAGGCATCAACATATCACTCGAAGTCTTCTTGTACCACTCAACTGTCAGATTAACACGGTCATGGAAGAAACCTAAATCCAAACCCACGTTCCACTGTTCCTGCGACTCCCACTTAATAGAAGTGTTTGGAATATTGGATGGACGATAGCCCATGCCCAGTCCTGAAGGCATACGACTCATTGCTGTGCCCCAAGCATATCCCCCAATACCAGAGTTACCAGTTTGTCCCCAGCCTAAACGCAATTTACCATTACTGATAACATCTTTCAAAGGTTCAAAGAAACGTTCGTTTGAGAAGCGCCAGGAAGCAGCCAATGAATGAAAACCTGCCCAACGATTCTCAGGACCAAAATTAGAAGAACCATCATAACGATAAGTATAGGTAGCCAAATAACGGTCCGCATAGTTATAAGTCAGACGAGTGAAGAAAGAAGCCATAGCAGAGCTGCCAAAACCGGAATTAATGGTAGCCGTACCGGTTCCTAAAGCCGGATTATGGACTGCATCCGAAGGGAGTCCGGTATTGAATACACTTGTAAAATCATACTTACTCTCCCAACATTCTTGTCCTACCATAGCAGTATAATGGTGTTTATCACCTATATTACCAGAGTAAGTAACATAGTTCTTCACTTGCCAGAAAGTACTACTATTCTTCTGAATGCCGCTTTCATTACTTGAGCGCACCCATCCACCCAGGTCAACCATTGGTTTATAGCGCTCACCTTTAGAAGCATTGATATCATAACCCAGTTCTGCATGCCAAACCAGATTCTTTATTGGAGTCACTTCGAAATAAATATTTCCGGCCAGTTTCTGACGTCCCAGCAAAATATCATCCAGCATCGCCAGAGCGATGGGATTAGGGCTGGTATATCCTTCGCGTACTACAGAAGCATAATTACCATCTATATCATAAATAGGAACATCAGGAATAGTCTGCAAAGAATAGTTAACGATTCCTTCATCACTATCCGCCAGCTTCAGGTCGTCATTGGTAACAGTATAGGTTGCACTCAAGCCTAATTTCAACCACGTCTTCAGTTGCGCGTCCAAGTTAGCACGGAAAGAATAACGGTTAAAGTTGGAGCCGATAATCGTACCATCCTGATCCATATAAGATGCAGATACATAATACTGAATTTTCTCGGTACCCCCCTGAGCAGAAACCTGATGCTGATGCTGTAGTGCCGTCTGGAAAATAGCATCCTGCCAGTTTGTACCGACTCCTAACAATGAAGGGTCTGCATAATACACACTCGGATCGGATATTTCACCTATATCTACCAAATCATTATAATAAGTTGCATACTGACGCAGGTTCATCATATCCAGGCGTTTGGTCTGGCGCTGAACCGCCATCATACCATCATAAGAGAATTTAGCTTCACCGGCCTTACCGCGTTTAGTTGTAATCAGTACAACACCATTAGAACCTTGCGCACCATAGATAGCTGTCGCAGAAGCATCTTTCAGGATCTCCATACTCACAATATCAGCAGGATTAATAGTAGATAGTGGAGAAATGATAGACATGGAACCGTTACCAAGGGCATCACCTAAGCCATAGGAAGAACCGCTTTGTCCCTGACTTTGCACAATCACACCATCAATTACATATAGGGGTTCCGCGTTAGCATTGATAGTAGCCTGACCGCGCACACGAATAGAGGAAGATGAACCCGGGGCTCCAGAAGTAGACACCGCCGTAACACCAGCGGCACGTCCCTGCAAAGATTGATCGAGGTTGGTAATAATCGAGCCTTTAATTTTATCTTCGCCCATAGAGACCGAGGCGCCTGAAAGGTCACTCTTTTTCATTGTACCATAGCCTACAACGACCACTTCATCCAGAAGTTCAGAGTCCTCCTTCATTACCACATTCACAACTTTTTGTCCCGCCTTCAAGGTAATTTCCTGCTGCTTATATCCGATACAGGAAATTACCAGAACATCTTTACCGGTCGGAACACTCACACTAAATTTCCCATTTACGTCCGCTATAGAACCGGTACCGGTTCCTTTTACCAGGACATTGGCGCCAATCAGAGGGGAACCATCCGTACCGTCAGTAATTGTACCGGTAACTGTGGTCTGTTGGGCCATCACATGACAGCTCAGGAAGAGCGTCATCAGAAACAACATAAAGTTCTTCATACTATAATTATTAGATTTAATATGTCACAAATCTTTCACGACAAAGATAGATGATATCAGTGGCGCAAACAAGTACAATTTTATCTGGAACTAATACTATATTTACAAAATAACAGTATCAGTTCCATACCCTTGCTTTAATGTCTGAATTGATTATATGATTCTATTTTTTCTGTAGTTCATCGCGTACTATCTGCCCCCATTCCTTCATATCCTGATCAGCCCAATTGCCGCCAGAAGAAGCTGAGGGAAGAAGCATTGAGCAAGTCTCATTCTTATCCGAAACAGACCACGCTACCCAACTTATGGAACGTTGCTGCATCCAGTCCAGCCAGTTTTGCCACTCTTCTTTATTTACCGCACCATCGCCACTGGCCTCCATACCGGCACATTCGGATATAAATACCGGAAGCCCTTTGCTCAAAGCATAGTCTGTACGGTCACGCAACCATTGTCCGTGAGTATTAGCATAAAAGTGAACAGTATACATTATATTATTATAACCGGTAATAGGATCATCTGCCGCCAAGTGAATATCCTGATCCCAATGCGGACAACCTACCAGAATAACAGCCTCTGGTTCTATAGCACGGATGGTTTTGATAATTTCGACAGAATAAGCCTTCACTTGTTCCCAGCTATCTTCCACTGGTTCATTAAACACTTCATAAATCACATTAGGGACACCCTTATAACGGGTTGCCATTTGTGCAAAGAATTCCTTGGCTTCTTCCTGACGCAGATTATGGCTATGCCAGTCAATGATTGCATAAACATTATTTTCAATAGCCGCATCCACTACTGTCGTAACACAGTTAATGCCAAACTCCGGCTTGTATACATAGCAAGCACTATCCAAGTCCACTCCCATAGAAGCTCGAAGCACCTCCGCACCCCAATCTCCAGAAAGATAAGCTACGGTAGAAGCATTATAGAAACGAGGCCAAAACTGATGCCACCCATAACTGACACCTTTCAGAACAACCGTATCGCCCTGTTCATTCATCAATTGCGTACCAGTCACACACAGACGGGGCAACTGCTTTGCAGCACCTTCCTGATTTGCTTTTTTAGACGCACTTGCCCCACATCCAAACATTGCGATCAGCAGACAAACGGCCAACAAACTTTTCCAGATATTCATCATATTATTTCAATTTTGCATTTTCAGTTTTTATAATCTCAACAGTAGTATCCGTTGCAAAAACAGAATTCAATCCCTGCTCTTCCTGAGCCGGATCTCCGGTGTAATCATCTCCCTTTTCCCAATAGATATGGTCGGAATTCTGTTCAGCAAAACCACCCCATGCCCAAAAGTTACATCCGGCAAAAAGTCCGCCGTTCTCCCGGTCCTGACGAATCAAATCAAATACATATTGATAATATTCATCACGAACTTCTGTCGAAGTACTTTTAGAAAAACGAAAACCGTCACGAGGGAAACCAAATTCTTCAAGTACCACAGGCTTCTTATATTTCTGCGCAATCACCATGTGATCATTAATATATTTCTTCGTATTCTCCTTAGCTCGCGGAAGAAGTTCTTTCAAACTATCAGCTTTTACCCATCCCCAGTTATAAGGCCAAATATGGATATTCAGATAGTCAATATTCGGATCTGCATGCACTCTTTCATATAATGCAATATCCCCCTCACATCCCGCAGCACCTTCACTTCCCGAAGAAACCATATGATTGGAATCAAGTGACTTAATAAGAGCGGCAACATCTGCCATCCATTGAGCGAAAGGCTCCTTGTTTTCATCGGAAAAAGCGCGAGGCTCATTGCCTATCTGCCAGGACATAAGCGTTGGATCATCCACATATTTTATCTGATTATACCTATTTGTTCTTGTGACGATGTCTTTGACATAATTGGCAAACAACACCTTCGCGCTATCCGATTGCTGAAATTGTTTCACATACTCCATATAGGCAGGCCAACCGTCTATTGCAGGCACTACAGCCTTACCGTGTCCCGACCATTGCAGATATACAGAATAACCACCACTCCACTCCCAAGAGTTATTCAAATAAAGTACGGCAGTCATATCCCGTTTGCGCAACTCATTCATGAAGTAATCCAATCCGGCTAAAATAGTATCATTATACACACCGGGAGCTACTTGCAGAGAAGGTTGTACACGGGTTTTCACACCATTTTCACCGTCCGCACCTACCAATACACGCAAATTATTAATACCGATACTTTTCAGAAAATCCAATTCTTTATGCAGGCGTTCACGATTGCCTCCTTCACCTTCAGAACCAAGAATGGCACCATACCAGAAATTGGTACCTACATAATAATAGGGTTTTCCATTACGGATGAACTGTCCGTTCGCATTCACATGAACGAATGAGTTTTCAACAGGTTTAGGAGTACATGCGCCCAAAAAGGATAAAAGAAGAGTCAATAAGAATAAGTGTCTCATATTATCAGGTTTTAGTAACAATTTTATCATTTCCCTATTCCCATCTGTTTCCACAGCCATGCCAGCCATTCGTCCCATTGTTCCTGATACCAATAATGACCAGTTTCAAGATATGGATGGAGTTCTTTGGGAGAAGTCACCGCATTATAAGCGGCATACATGGAAGTCGGCGGACAAACATCATCATTATATCCCCAACTGAACCAGCCGGGTACTGTAAGACAACGGGCAAAGTTCGCCGTATCATAATAACGCACCACTTCCAGTTCTTTAGCATCGGGAGCACCATAATAATAGAAATAATGCGGCCAGCCACAAGCGCGTTTCTTCATAAAGGCTTCATGATCGCACAGTGCCGGATGAACGGCAGCAAAGAAAGTGACACGCGGATCAAGGGCCGCCGTCATCACAGAAAGTGCCCCACCCTGGCTGGAGCCTGTCACACCAAGTGCCTGCCCGTTATATTGCGGCAATTCACAGATGAAATCTACTGCACGCAAAGCACCGATAATCACCCGGTGATAATAGAAATTCCTCAAATCATTCCGGCAGAAAGTCCAATAACCATTCAATGCACCATTCATCAGGTTATCATAAAAAGATTGCTCCATAGTAACGGGAATACCGTGGATGCCAACTTCCAAAGTGATTGCACCTTGTTCCGCTGTATAAACATCGCCGGCATACGGACGAATACCTGCACCGGGCACACGCAACAGAGCCGGATACTTACCTTCTTTTTTCGGTACACAGAGGACACCATAGAAACGGGAACCCCAACGATCTGTCTGAAAGCTTACATGATAAACATTGACTGTCGCAGTGCATCGTTCGGGAAGCAGAGTCATCAAGGGTTGAAGCGATGTCCGACGGGCACCTTCCAGCTCTTTCACCCAAAATTCACGAAAATCCGCGGGAAACTCCGTAATAGGCTGCAATTGTTCGGGAGCATAAGCAGCGGTCGCCAATCCTTCGTATTTACGGTCACCTACATGTGCCGTCACTTTGCAACGCAGGAATCCGGGTGTCTTCATCGTCCCTTGCAACTTTAATTCACCATTCTTCAGTAATACGCCTTTCTTGACTTCGGTAGGATACATCTCCGGCCCCAGCTCATAATCCACCGTCACGTTCTGCAAAAGATTCTGAGCCTTCAGCACCCTCACGGTAAATGTACATTTGTCATTCAAACGATAATTCCAATCGGTATGATCAGGAGAAACCATTACACGGATTTCATTACCGCGTATCTGCGCTGTTGCAGCAAGCATACACAACAGACATCCAAAAAGAAGTGATATTTTTCTCATGGTAGAAAACTAAGATTTGTTCGTTGTTGCAAATGTACGTGGTTTCGAAGAAGAATAATGATACAATATTATCATATCACAATCTTCTTCTTTCTATAGTTTTCCCTGAATTCCTTTGGTGAACAATCTTTTTTACGTTTAAACATCCGGTTGAAATTGGACAGATTATTAAAGCCGCAATCATAGCAGATTTCGGCAATGGTATGCGCCGAGTCCACCAGCAAGCGTGTAGCAAACCCCAGACGAATATCTATAATATAGTCGGAAAGCGTCTTCCCTGTACGCAAACGGAAGAAACGGCTGAACGAAACCGGTGTCATACCCACCATATCCGCCAGAGTATTCAAACGGATGTCTTCCTGATAATGATCGGCAATATATTTCTGTACCTTCTGCACCCGGCGACTGTCAGAGAACGTCTCGATCTTAGCAAAGGAAGAACTGGACAGCACCTTTGCATCATCATACAAAGACAACTCATAAAGGATGCGCAGAAAATGCATCACCGCATAGAATCCCTGTTCTTCGGAAGCCAGCTTATCCAGCCAGTTATACACCTTCATGATGGCTTGCATGGGGAAACTAATGCCGCATTGCGCCTTTTCCAACATACGCCGGATGCTGTCAAACTGGTTTTTATTCATGAAGTTCTTGAAAAACAGGTCGGATGAGAACTGAATCGTGATTTCCCGTATTTCCTTCGAAGTACATTCGTGTTGCTCCCACACATGCTCCAGCTCTTTGCCGGTAATCAGTACCAGATCATAGTCACTAATCACCTCGGCAGAGTCTCCCACTACCCGGCGGACACCGGCTGCATGTTCCGTAAAGTTTAGTTCGAATTCGGCATGACAGTGGATAGGATAAGTAAACTCCGTCTTGCGACGGTCGGCGATATAAAAACAATCGCGATCGGACAAGGGAGTAATCTCCCTCATAATGTAGTTTGAGTTTTCCATATTGATTGGTTAAAATAGTATCATGTCACAAAAATAACCATTCTTTTTAATCCCGAATGGTAGAATTTGTTTTATTATGGGGTAAGATTTGTTATAAAAGAAAGAAAGGTTATACCTAACCATCGGAAAGATATAACCTTAAAAGAAAAATGCAATAACTGTATTTTATTTCTCCTATTTTATTTCACAAAGAAAGAATCTTTCAGCAGATCTTTATCATCAGAAGATGCACCTACCATCACAATGAACTCACCCGGTTCTACAATCTTCTTCATCTTTTTATCATAGAAAGCCAGTTTATCGGGAGTAATCTTAAAGTTCACGACCTGACTTTCGCCGGCTTTCAACGGTACGCGGGCAAAGTCTTTCAGTTCCTTCACCGGACGGGTGACGCTACTGAATTTATCGCGGATATACAGTTGCACGATTTCCACTCCATCACGGTCGCCCGTATTCGTAACTTTTACACTCACATCCACCGTACCGTCCTTAGTGATTTCTTTCTGTGCCAATTTTAGGTCATCATATTTGTAAGTAGTATAAGAAAGGCCGTGACCGAACGGATAGAGCGGAGTGCTTGGCTTACCTGCCGCATAAGGATGGAAGTATTGTGACGGCTTATGGTTGTATATCATCTGCAACTGACCTACACTATGAGGAATCGTAATAGCCAATTTGGCGGACGGATTCACCTGACCATACAGAATTTCGGCTACTGCCTGACCACCGTACATCCCCGGTGCCCATGCTTCTACGATAGCGGGAAGATTTTCGGCCGCCCACTGCACACCGAGAGGACGTCCATTCACCAAAATAAGAATAGTCGGTTTACCGGATGCAGCCACTTTCTCTATCAACTCGTTCTGCAAACCTACGAGGTCGATATCCGAACGGTCGGTATCTTCACCGTCCGTACGGTCGTTCCAACGGAAGCGCATCATATATTCGCCTGCCACTACAATATTGAGATCAGCACTCTTGGCACGCGCGGCAGCTTCAGCCACTTTCTTCGGATCCATGTTGCGCGGGTCCCAACCCTGGTCTACAAAATCAAACTGAGTATCGGGAGCAATCATTTTCAGACCTTCCAGGATGGTAGTTACGTTTTCATCTTTCTCAGGAGCACTCCAGTCACCCAGGATATTCTGGTCGTCGGCATTGATACCGGTCACCATGATCTTCTTATATCTGGAAGCGTCCAGAGGGAGCACACCGTCATTCTTCAACAATACAATGCCATTGCGGGCAGACTCAAGAGCCGTTGCACGATGCTCATCGCAAAGGCGCACTTTCATGGTTTCGGCCTCATCGGCATAAGGTTGTTCGAAAAGGCCGAGACGGAATTTGATATCCAGTATGCGGCGTACAGACTCGTCAATACGAGATTCTGGGATACGCCCCTCCCTCACTAATTCCACTACCATTTCGTTCCAGTGGATACCATGCATGTGCATGTCCATACCTCCCATAATAGACTGATAAAAAGCTTCCTTCAGATTTTCGGCAGTAGCATGCAGGTCATGGATATGTTCAATGTCCATCCAGTCGCTGACTACGAATCCGGGGAAGTTCCATTCGCCACGCAGAATGTCTTGCATCAACCACTCATTGCTATGACAAGGAATACCGTTCAGCTCATTGTGGGCAGTCATCAGAGACAGCGCTCCCGCCTTCACTCCTGCCTCAAAGGGAGGGAAGAAAACTTCACGAAGTGTACGCTCTGACAAATCAGTGGGAGAACCGTTCGTTCCGTTGATGGGTTCACTGCCACCGACGAAATGCTTGATACAAGCCAATACATCTTCGTTGCCATTCAAATCGCCTTGATAACCTTTCACTGACTGTACGCCCAGCAAAGTGACCAGATAAGGATCTTCACCATACGTTTCGCCAACACGTCCCCAACGGGCATCTCGGGCAACTTCCACATTCGGATTAAACGTCCAGTGCATGTTCATGGCACGCATTTCCTTCGCTGTCTGCCGGGCTATCTTATAGGCCATCAGCGTATCAAAGGAACAGGCAAGATTGATGTTGGTGGGATATACCGTATTATCCGGCGCATTGGCATTGCCATGGATGGCATCGATACCGAATATAATAGGTATCTGCAAGCGACTCTTCATAGCGAGAGATTGCAGATAGTTGGCTTCTTCAATGGTCAACACATGCAGAAAAGAACCGATCAAGCCTTCTTCCGTCCACTTCTCTATATCTTTCTCCGTAAAGCCGGGATAGAAAGCATTTGCCGTATTATTCTTCAATTCTTCTTCGGTCATCACGGCACTGTTTGCCTTGATATGTTCCACACCGACGAACTGGTTCATCTGACCTACTTTCTCCTCCAGAGTCATTCTTTTCAAGAGATCTTCTACCCTGTCCTTTACGGGTGCGGTAGAGTCTTTATACACTTCCTTCTGGCTTCCGCCGCAGGAACACAAACAAGCTCCGATTGCCATAGTTGCGATTATTTTCTTCATTATTATTAGGGTTTTGAGGGAAAGTTGACAAGGGGACGAGTTGACAAGGGAACAAGGGGCTGCGCAATGCTCCTATGCCGCATGGAACCTTGTCCCCTTGTCAACTGGTTTCCTTCCTTTCTTTCCCGTTACCCCCGCAAAGATAGCGCTCTCCGGAAACTTCCGATAACATTTTCTTATCCAATTATAGTATAATTTGTTTCCAGTCGGGGCATCTGTTGTAATCCGCTCACTTTTAGACAAAGAAAAATGGTCTTTTCCGGAGAAATTGCCTATTTTTGTTTCCCGATAAAAGTACATTTCTCACTTAAACTGAATGATATGATAAACCCCATTTACTCTCCCGATTCCAAGCGGTATGACAACGGCATGAAATATCGTCGTTGCGGGCGAAGCGGCATATTACTGCCCGAAGTTTCTTTAGGTTTGTGGCACAACTTCGGAGATGTAAACACCTTCTCCAATTCGCAGGCAATGGCACATTACGCCTTCGACCAGGGTATCACGCATTTCGATCTCGCCAATAACTATGGCCCGTCCTACGGTTCGGCGGAAGAAACTTTCGGCATGATTATGAAGAAGTCATTCATGCCCTACCGGGACGAACTGTTTATCTCAACCAAAGCCGGACATGATATGTGGCCCGGTCCTTACGGTGAATGGGGTTCCAGGAAATATCTGATGAACAGTCTTAATCAGAGCCTGAAACGGATGAATCTGGATTATGTAGACATCTTCTATTCGCACCGTTACGATCCGGAAACTCCACTCGAAGAAACATTGCAGGCGCTTGTGGACATCGTGCGCCAAGGCAAGGCCCTGTATGTGGGTATTTCCAAATACCCGAAAGAAGCAGCCGAATTCGCATACCGCTATCTGGCAGAGAGGGATGTGCACTGCCTGCTCTATCAGGGAAGATACAATATGTTCAACCGGGAACCGGAAGAAGAAGGTATTCTGCAACAGGCACGCGAAAACGGTACCGGTTTCATTGCCTTTTCACCGCTGGCACAAGGCCTGCTGACCAACCGTTATCTGAATGGTATCCCCGAAGATTCGCGGATTGCCAAAGGTGGATTCCTGAAGAAAGAAGCGCTGACAAAAGAAGTGCTCAATAGAATAAAGGCACTGAATGAAGTGGCTGCCCACCGCGGACAGACTCTTGCCGAAATGGCGTTGGCATGGGTGCTGAAAGATGAAATGGTCACTTCGGTCATTATAGGTGCAAGTTCCGTAGCCCAACTGGCGGATAATCTGAAAGCCATAGAAAATACAAAGTTCACAGCGGAAGAGCTGGAAACGATTCAACGGATACTGGACTAAAAAGTGTTAGAAAGGAATAAAGGTGATTAGGATTTAGTGATAAATGATTAGCACCATTCAGTATATTATTTTTTAGACGCGGATAACGCGGATTTAAAAGGCTGCACTATAAAAAAAGATCCGCGTCATCCGTGTCATCCGTGTCATCCGTGTCTAAAAGATTATTTATCATTTTGTTCATAACCCGATAAAAAAGAATAAAAGGTTACCGAAGGATATTCTGTTACTCTATTGATAATCAGCAAATAGTATTTACCAATAGTTTACTGAAATATGTAAAAGCATTTACCACTGTATGTAACGACACTTCCCCCTTATTGTAACGACATTTACCTCGATATGTAACGAGCTTTACCCCGGTGTGTAAATAGAGTCACCGTGTAGAGTCAACACAGTTACCATTTGGGGTAACTGAATTTTCATGAAAGGAAACAGCTGTGGACTTATAGCCTGTAAAATACCGTCTATGCACCTATTCCCCCTATTCAGAGCGCCCCGTTTTTCTGCAAAAGATTAAAATTTAACATACCTCCTTCTGAACCTTTTATTTTTTATCTTGTTCATGTACCAAAAGCCTGAGGTACCAGGGCAGGATTTTTATATTTAACCTAAACATTATAAAAGTATGAAGAAATTAATTCCCCTATTATTGGTGGTCTTGACTTTCGCAGCCTGCGAAAAAGACCCTGACACGGATAAGCTGGACAACAAGTATCTGGTTTATACCAACTATGACACGAAAGCTGATTTCAAAGCTTTCCAAACGTACTACATGCCGGACAGCATCCTTATCATCGGTGATAAGAAAGAAGCTGAATACTGGAAAGACGAGAGCGCTCAGGAAATTCTGCAAGCCTACGCTACCAATATGAACAATCGCGGTTTTGTCCGTGTAGACGATCGTGAAGAAGCCAACCTCGGTTTGCAGGTCAGCTACATCAAGAGCACTTACTACTTTAATGACTACGGACGTCCCGAATGGTGGTGGAATTACCCGGGCTACTGGGATGCACCTTACTGGGGCAACTGGGGCGGATGGTACTACCCGTATGCTGTGACTTATACATATAGCACCGGTTCATTCATCACCGAGCTTCTCAACCTGGAAGCCACTCAAGGCGAAAAGGAAAAATTGCCCATACTCTGGACAAGCTACATGAGCGGATTGCTTAGCGGTTCTACAGCTGTAAACACTAAATTGGCCATTGAAGGTGTGAACCAAGCCTACACTCAATCTTCTTACCTTACTAATAAGTAATTGTTAGTAGTAAATAGTTAAGTAGAGAGGTACAGCCTGAAGTATCTCATAACTAAAAACAATAACAAGTATGAAAACAATAAAATATCTTTCCGTGAGAGTACTGGCAATTACTGCCCTGGCTCTCGTCTTCGCCATGCCGGCAAAGGCACAATTAACCGATAACGGTTATGCCAACATCGATTGGCAATTCAACTTCCCCCTGAGCAACCACTTTGCTGATAAAGCCAGCGGATGGGGTATGAGTTTTGAAGGCGGTTACTATGTGACCCCGAACATTGCTCTTGGTGCCTTCCTGGCCTACCACAGCAACCACGAATACTTCGGTCGCCAGACACTTCCCGTAGGTGAAGGCGGTAGCATCAATACTGACCAACAGCACACTTTGTTCCAGTTGCCTTTCGGCCTTGCCGGACGTTATACTTTCGACCGCGGTAGCGCTTTCCAACCTTACGTTGGATTGAAAGTAGGTCCTCAATATGCCGAAATCAAATCTACTTTCAATGTGTACGAAGCTAACAAGAGCACCTGGGGCTTCTACGTATCACCGGAAATTGGTATCAACATCTACCCATGGGCCTATGGTCCGGGTCTGCACGTTGCCGCTTACTATAGCTACGGCACGAACAAGGGCGACTTGTTCACATACAGTGTAGATGGTTTGAGCAACTTCGGTCTACGCCTGGGTATTGCATTCTAACATAATTTGCATTGCAACACAATAAGTTTGACTGGTATTAATTGATTGTTTCAAGACGTGAAAAAGGGAATAACCGGCCGCGTGAGCGGGGGGCTATTCCCTTTTGTAGTTACGAACTACAAGATACAAGCTACAAGTTGCTGCGCTATGTTTACGAACAATTATGCCGCATGGCACTTGTAGCTCGTAGCTCGTAGCTTGTAACTCGTAATTATTTCACCGCCTGATACATCACTTCCTGTATCCGTGTACGAATATCCATCTTCATCAGTTTCGTATTCCATACATTGGGATAAATGCGATTACACAGGAAGACGTAAACAAGGCCGTTCGTCGGGTCTACCCAGGCACAAGTACCCGTAAAGCCGGTATGACCATAGACGGTAGAAGGGGTAGCGGCAGCGCATGGGCTCTTTGCCGGATTCTGACGGTCGGGCTTATCAAATCCCAGACCACGGCGGCTGATGCGTGAAACCGTAGTAGTAAATACACGGCAAGTCTCCGGACTCAGATAACGCTTGCCATCCAGTTCACCACCATTCAGCAACATCTGATAAATTCGCGCTACTTCCGTTGCATTAGAGAATAATCCGGCATTACCCGATACACCACCCTGGAAAGCTGCCGACTCATCATGTACAAAGCCCTGAAGAACAGTCTTCCGCAAGAAAGGATCAAAGGAAGAAGGTATAATTTCGGCTTTCGACAGAGGAGCATGGCTACCGGAAACAATGCCGGCATAAGCCGTTCCCGCAGTAGCTGCACCTCGCAGCGGCAAGTATCCGGTACGTTTCAGTCCCATCGGAGCATAGAACTCCTGCTCCAGAAAAGCATCCATCGACATTCCCGTACGCGCTTCCACCAACTGCTGCAACAGGATGAAGCCGACACAACTATACCGATAGCGCCGGTCGCGCAACGGAGTTTCTATAATCTTCTGCCGGTATGCCTCCTTGAAGGAGCGATTCAGCCACAAGCTATCAGAAACCTGCAATGTATGCTCTGCCGTGCGTACTTTGGATGTCAGCCCCTTCTGGAACTTGAACTTCGGGTTTGCCCAAGTACGTACACCGATCTGTGCAGAATGTGCGGCATCGGGCTTTGCCTTGAAAAGAGTTCCTTCATAACTTTCCTTATCGATAGCTTCCAGATAGAACAACAACGTGGAAGGCAATCCGGACTCATGCAACAGTAATTGCCGGACAGTAATATCCTTTTTATCCGTATCCTGAAGCCAAGGCAGATAGTCCGACACACGGTCAGTAAGATTCAGACGTCCTTTATCATACAGCTTCATGACGGCAAGCAACGTTGCCGTAGTCTTTGTCAGCGAAGCAAGATCGTAAACATCCGTCGGGGATACCGGCAAGGTAGCACCTGGAGTAACGGATGCAGAAAGTCTACTGGCAGAAGTGCCCGGCCAGGTATGCGTTCCGAATGCCTTATTATACATTTCCTTTCCATCTTTCAATATCACGATCTGGCAACCGGGATAGGCACCTTCCTTAATTCCTTCTTTCGCAATCTCATCGATACGGGTCAGCAGACGAGAATTCACTCCATACTCATCGGGCACAAAGTGGAGTGGTGTCTTCGGAGTAATAACCTGCCCCGTACCTGTGGCAAACAAATTGCTGATGCTTGCCGAAAGACGTCCGTCGGCCGTTGCATCTCCATAAAGTATTTTGGCTGTCCGGCACTGCACATCATCTATCGAAGAATGTGCCAATACTACAGCGTCCGCAGCAGACACCGCCCGGCGTATCTGCAACATCTGCTTACCGGGAATAAAAAGCAGATAAACCGCCGGCACATCGTGAGTAAACTCGGCAAAGAATGGTTGGTAGGGTGCCAGACGATGTTCCGTGACGCAGACAAGAATACGTTTATATTGCGACAATGAATCACGCAACAGTTTGCGTGCAGCAGGCTGCAAGTCTTTCTTCAGCTGAAAGACGGTGGGACTTCCTTTCGTCCCGGCGGAATTTATATATCCGGAGAGTTCTTTCAGGAACGGCTGTACCTCTTTCGCATCCCCCACATTGAGCACTGCCACTTCACGAGTATCCGCATCCAGCGGAAGCACATTGTTCTTATTTCTCAGCACAGTGATCGCTTCCTGGTTCAGACGCCGTATCAGATCACGCGTATGTGCCGTATTGATACGGTTTCCCAAACCGGAAAGACGGACAAAAGGTTTCTTCGACAATCCGAGAGCATATTTATAGGTAAGCACTTTCCGACACTTCGTTTCGATCTCCGCTTCTGTCAACTCACCGCTCTTCACGGCATCCAGTATAGCTTCCACCTCTTCCTTTATCCGCCGGGGAACGAGCAACAGGTCGTGCCCCGCCTGCAATGCCTGCAAGCAAATACTCGTGTTATTGGCAGATACTCCCTTCATGGCAAGTGCATCCGTAAACACCAACCCTTTGAACTGCATCTCCTGTGTCAGCAAATCATACACCACTTTGCGCGAAAGCGAGGAAGGTACTCCTCGTTTCGGCTCAAGCACCGGCACTTCCAAATGTCCCACCATCATACCGGACAGTCCGGCCTGAATCGCCTTTCTGAACGGATAAAGCTCCACACTGTCCAGACGTGCACGCGAAAACGACAACTTCGGCAATGAATGATGCGAATCCACATCCGTATCTCCATGACCGGGAAAATGCTTGCTTACGGAAAGTACACCGCCATCTTCCAGTCCACGTGCATAAGCTATCACTTTATCCGCCACATTTACCGGACTTTCTCCAAAAGAGCGGGTATTGATAACGGGATTCTTCGGATTGATATTCACATCCGCCACAGGAGCAAAGTTGACTTGCACGCCAAGCTCACGGCACTGCCGGGCCATCTCGCGCCCGTACTCATAGAGCAGGCTGTCGTTTTGTATACAGCCCAGAACCATATTTCGCGGAAACACCGGTGTACCCCGCAAACGCATGGAAAGTCCCCACTCACCATCGAAGGTAATCATCAACGGAATATCCGCCATTTTCTGCGCTTCATTAGTCAGTGCCACCTGATTTTCCATTAAACCACCGGAAAAAAGCAGGCCACCCACTTTGTAGTCGTCCACTACTTTGCGCAACAGGTCGCGGTTTGCTTTATCCTGTTGGGGGGCAATGGTATAAATGAATAGCTGTCCGATACGTTCTTTCAGACTCATCTTGTTGAGCACTGAGTCCACCCACTGCCGGCAGCGGGCATCATTGGTAAAGGGACGCATCAGGATAGGTTCAACAGGCGTAACAGGGGATTGCGGTGCCGGTAAGCGATGTGTCTGAGCATCAAAACGGGCACAACAACTGAATAGTATCAAGAGGAATAGGAATAGTTTCTTCATTATTATCTATACATTAAGGCTACCAAAGTTATAGTATTTCAAACACAAAGACACGGAAAACACAGAGTTTTTTCGACTAATTAGTAAAAAACGCTGTATTTCCCGTGTCTCCCGTATTTCTATGTCCCGGCTATTTCAGACTTTTATAAATCGCCTCCTGTATATCCGTGCGAATATTCATTTCACCCAGTTTCGTATTCCACACATTGGGACACAGGCGGTTACTGAGGAAGACGTACACCGTCCCGTGTTCTGGATCCACCCAGGCGCAAGTCCCCGTGAAACCGGTATGCCCATAAACGGCAGCGGTAGCCGAGGCAGCACAAGGACTATTCTTCAAATCCTTCAGATTAGGTTTGTCGAAGCCCAATCCCCGGCGGCTGATAGCGGAAGTTTCTGTAGTGAACAGGCGGCAGGTCGCTTCGCTCAGATAGCGTTTACCGTTCCATTCGCCACCGTTCAATATCATCTGATAGATTTTAGCCACTTCGGAGGCAGTGGAGAAGAGACCGGCATTACCGGATATGCCACCCATGCAGGCAGCAGCCTCATCATGCACATAGCCACACAAGTCCTGACGACGCAGGAAGTCGTTTGCAGCCGTAGGCATTATCTCTTCTTTGGAGTATTTCTGCAAAGGCAGGTACATGGTACGCTGCAAGCCCATAGGCGCATAGAACTCCTTAGCCAGATAGAGGTCCATCGGCAACTTGACAATTGACTCTACCACCTGTTGCAACAGTATAAAGCCGAGATCACTGTACACATACCGCTTACTGTCCATTTCGCAACGGGCAATCTTTTGCAGGATGGTATTCTTAAAGCTCTTATTCAACCACATCTTATCAGCTACATGCAAGTTGTAAACCGATGATTCTTTCTCCGACACCAGTCCTTTCTTGAACTTGAAATCCGAACAATAATAGCTATGTTCGCTTACCCGCGTGCGATGCCATTCATCCACCCAACTTTGAGCATACGGTCCATGCACGGAGTTCGGGTCGATAGCCTCCAGATAGAAACGAATATAAGGCGGCAGGCCAGATTCGTGAAGAAGCAAGTCCTTAATCGTAATATTCTTCTTATTCGTACTTCGCAGGAAAGGTAAGTATTGGGAAACCTTATCCGTCAGTTTTAATTTACCACCATCATAAAGTTTCATCACAGCAAGCAGCGTTGCAGTAGTCTTTGTCAGAGAAGCCAGGTCGAACAGATCCGTAGGACGTACAGCAGTGGTATCCTTATCGGAATGTATACCGAAACATTTATCATACACCGTCTGACCGTCTTTCAGCACCAGCACCTGGCAACCGGGATAAGCTCCGGCAGCCAGTCCTGCCCGCACGATAGCATCAATGCGATGCAACTCATTGGACTTCATCCCCAAATCTTCGGGAATAATACTTCCCGGCTTCATCCCCGGAGTGATCACACTTCCCTCACCGGCCTGATAAAGACTTCCGATACTCATGGAAAGTTTGCCTTGGGCAGGCACTTTGGCAAAGATGACACCTGCCACATATTGTTGGATATCCGCTTCAGAAGAATGTCCCAGCACTACGGCGCTGGCTTGGTTCAAAGCAGGCTCTAACGGTTGCATTCCACGATAAGACGTAAAAAAAGCATATACCAGCGGCACGGACAAGTCCAATCCCGCCAGGAAATCGGCATAAGCAACCACATCGGCATCTTTTCCCGATACGCTGACCACTATACGCCGATAGTCCGCCAACTTACGCGCCAGTTCACGGCGGCCATCTTCCGACATTTCTCTTGTCAAACGAAAACACTCCATAGGAACAGGAGATAATTTCTTCATCTCATCCACAAAAACACTGTCTTTGCCTTCGCCTATACTCAGAAGAGCAATAGGAGCACCACCGACCGGTGTCAAAGGCAATATCCCGAAATGATTGCCAAGCACCGTAATGGAGGCTTGGCGCAACCTGGTTACCAGAGCCTTCGCCTCATCCGTATGGATACGATAGCTCATTCCGCTAACTTGTAACTGCGGACGTGGCTGGCGCAAGCCTAATAAATATTTATAAGTAAGTATCTTACGACATTTCGCTTCCACTTCTTTCTCAGAGAGAACACCCTCTTTCACAGCACTCAGCACTTCCTGCACAGCGTTTGCGGTGTTGTACTGCACCAGTACCATATCATTTCCGGCAAGTAAAGCTTTTGTAGTAAGCTGGGGCACAGACGAGACACCTTTCATATCCAGCGCATCCGTAAACACCAAGCCCTGAAAACCCATTTCGTCTTTCAGTAATCCCGTCACTACATTTCTGGAAAGTGAAGATGCCGTTTTGGCGTCCGGTTCCAAAGCAGGCACCTGCAAATGGCCTACCATCACACCGCCCAATCCGGCACGCACCATTTCGCGGAACGGATACAGCTCGACGCTATCCAAACGTTCACGATTATAGTAGAGCACCGGCAGTCCCTTATGCGAGTCCACGTCCGTATCTCCATGACCGGGAAAGTGTTTGCTTACGGACAGCACGCCACCACTTTCCAACCCACGACTGTAAGCCAGCACCTTTTCGGCTACTTTCTTCGGATCTTCACCGAACGAACGAACATGAATCACCGGATTCAAAGGATTGGTATTCACATCCGCATCAGGTGCAAAATTGACATGCACACCCAATTCACGAAATTCCCGTGCCACCTCACGTCCGTATTCATAAATCAACTGATTGTCTTCAATGCAGCCCAGAGCCGCATTCTTTGGGAAATAGGGCGTACCTTCCAGACGCATGGAGAGCCCCCACTCACCGTCAAAAGTGATCATAACGGGAACTTTGGAGTTCTTCTGCGCAATATTCGTCAGTATTGCCTGTTCTTCCGGCGTACCTTCGGCAAAGAGCAGACCTCCGATCTTATACTTCTTCACAAGATCACGTATCTGCTTCTTTTTCTGCTTATCCGCCTTGGCCGGGAAGGTGGTGACAATCAATTGCCCTACTTTCTCTTGCAGGTTCAAACCGGAAAATACGGAATCTACCCACTGTTTGCAACGTGCATCTGCCGCTGAAGGTAGAAAAGGGGCTTCTGCCTGGGCATGAAGCAAGGATGTGCCACCCCATAAAAGGATAGCCAACAACAAGAGAATTATTCTTTTCATTTCTTTGTAGTTCGTTGGCGGTATTTATTCATTTCTTACGGGTTTTGAGGGAAAGTTGACGAGTTAACAAGTTGACAAGGGGACAAGGTTCCATGCGGCATAGGAGCATTGCGCAGCCCCTTGTTCCCTTGTCAACTCGTCAACTCGTTTCCTTTCTATACCAATACAAATAAATCCTCCCCCAACTAATTATGTATTATCTATAATGATGGTTGGGATTCTTCTTCTGTAAGTGTCAGTTTCAACATTCCCACATAAATTCCACTTTTTCCTGTATGCATCACAGGTACATTCTTACCGTCTTTATTCAAATAAATAGCAGGCTCTTTCATGAAAGTATGGGTATGTCCGCCCAATATGGCATCAATATTATTTGTTTTCTGTGCCAGTTCTTCGTCACAAGGAGCACCTTTAAGCTGATAACCCAGATGCGATAAGCAAATAACGACATCACAACCTTCCTGGTTCTTCAGCAGATCCGTCGTCTTCTGTGCCACTTCTATCGGATCATTATAAACCACACCTTCACATTTATCGGCCTGCACCAATCCTTCCATCTTCGGAGCAAGACCAAAGACACCGATCTTCAATCCATTGCGGCTGAAAGTAGTATAAGGTTTCACCAGTCCTTCCAACACCGTACCTGTTACGTCATAGTTGGCACATACCACCGGGAAGTTTGCCATACGAAACAGACGTGCCATATTTTCCAGACCGAAATCAAACTCATGATTACCAATCGTCATGGCATCGTAGCCCATAAGGTTCATCATCTTGACTTCTACTTCTCCCTGGAACAGATTATAGTAAGGAGTTCCCTGAGAGATATCTCCACAGTCGAACAGCAATAGATCAGGGTTCACCTTGCGTGCCTCTTTAATAAAGGTGGCCCGGCGCACGGTTCCGCCCATACCGGCATAGCGGTCGGCAGCATTTACAGCAATGGGCTCAATGCGGCTATGTGTATCACTTGTTTGCAGAATCACCAATTGCTTGGTTTTCTGTGCAGAGTCGGGAGCCAGCAGACAAAGGGGTTCCTCGGAGATTTCCCGGGTAGATTGTTGTGCTGATGTCGGAAGAAGGCAGCAGACTGCCAACGTTAAAAGAATATATCGTTTCATGATTTCTGATTTATGAATTAGGATTTATTTTCTCGGTGAGCAGGATTACTCATCTTTCACAGTTACTCTACCTTCCAGACGCGAAGTGATCTTCTTTCCGGCAGCAGTTTGACGTTCCACATAGTCCATGAACAGGCCGCGCAAAGTGGCTCCGTCCGGACATTCCCGTTTCTCTGCCTGAGGCAAAGCAGTCATCCCGTCGTTTCCGTCAGCCAGATAGTCGATTGTAGCAATCGTATAGAGTTGATCGTCTTCTATCGGACGCCCGCCAACCGTACCTTGCAGCAATTTCCCGTCTTTCGTAATCAGGAGCTGTACTCCACTGATACCTTCACCATGACGCACAGCGATATTATTAAACAGTTCTTTCAGATAGACTCCCTTCATTGTCAATACACAAAGGGAATTTTCGAAAGGTAATATCTCATAGATGTTTTCGGTAGTGATAGGGCCTTCTGTCAGTACATTACGCAAACCACCCATATTTATCAGCCCCATATCGGCAGGCTTGCCCAGTACTTGTGCGGCAGCATTACGCAATACATCCGCTACCAGATTGGAAAGCAAGCTCTCCGGAGCTCCTTTATCCATACTCATTTCCGCAGTACCCACTACACGATACATAATACTGTCAACTTTTGCCTTATAAGGAGCAAGCAGTGCCACCGCTTCAGCATCCGGGTTCACATCCCAAGTAGAGTCAATCGCCACCATGGTTCCCTCTGACTTCGTCACCTTATATGCAGAAGTACAAGAACTTAGCAGGAATATAACTGCCAGAAATACACCGGGAATAAATTTCAAAGTTATTCTTTTCATTTTGTTCGGGTTTTTAAATTGCTACAAATATAACGAATAGTCTTTCTTATCCCGTCCTGACGGAAAGAAAAAAGATGAACTTTTTCGTTTTCAGACACATTTTTTTTAAGTTTCGGGATATTTCGGCATTAAACGGCTTACACAACTTCTGACTGTACCCGAGATGTACTTGCTCCGTACCAAGTCCGGGATTTCTTCGGTCAGAGGTGCTTCTGAGCGAAGAAGGTACGGAGCAAGTACGGTTGAGACACAGTTATGGCGGGGCATGAACAACACAATGATTCATTCACTATGCTAAACCGAGGGTACTTCCCACTACGACTGAAGATATCTCCCACTACGACTGAAGGTACCTCCCACTAGGACTGAACTCGTGTTTCACTACGACTGATCATGATGGAACACCAAGTTTCTTGTCACACAGGTGGTTACGGGACATATGAACTTTGGTTTGCTCTTCTCTGTAGGGTTATGAGTTAAATGATAAATAATCTTTTAGACGCGGATGACACGGA